>ERZ791931.1065-NODE-1065-length-23281-cov-4.178937_pt1 | contig 23281 bp, 23 predicted proteins | sample MGYA00510127_ERZ791931 | MGnify/ENA primary metagenome ERZ791931 (study PRJEB30046, sample SAMN00792067) | human gut metagenome | study: EMG produced TPA metagenomics assembly of the A metagenome-wide association study of gut microbiota in type 2... | reverse complement strand
TCACAGCTTACTTCGTACAGCTTGCTCATGCCGTGATGAGTTTCGTACATCTTCTTACCTACAGTTTCGTAGTCATCTTTTTCTAGTGCTTCACAAACGTCAAGTACACGCTGGATTTCTTCGATTACATATTCTGCACGCATATAGTCTTCTGCGCTGATATCAGCTTTCGCTTCTTCTAGCATAGCCATTGTACAGTCGCGCAGGAATTCTACGTGCGGATGTTTTTTCTGGATAGCGGCAACAGCAGCTTCACAGCTTTGGCGACGCTTGTTATAAGCAGAAGAAGCCAATTCGTGTTTCACAACTGAATCCATCAGAACCAGACGATAACCTTCCGGATGGAATGGGAAATACTGATACTCCAGTGAACGGCAATCCAGACGGATCAAGCTACCAGCTTTACCGAATACGGAAGCAAACTGGTCCATAATACCGCAGTTCACACCACAGTAGTTATGTTCTGTAGCCTGGCCAACTTTAGCCAATTCGAACTTATCTATCTTGTTTTCACCAAACAGTTCGTTCAGTGCGAAAGCATACGTACTTTCCAAAGCAGCAGAAGAAGACATACCTGCACCCAGAGGCACATCACCTGCGAAAGCAGTATTGAATCCCTTCACATCAACGCCACGTTTAATCATTTCACGGCATACACCGAAAATATATCTTGCCCAGCTGGCGCGTGGAGCATCTTCTTCATTCAAACCAAATTCTACATAATCCTTCAAGTCGATAGAGTAAGCCTTTACTTTGTCAGTACCGTTAGGTTTGATTTCAGCAATCATCCCTTTGTCTACCGCTCCCGGAAAAACGAATCCACCGTTGTAGTCAGTGTGTTCACCGATCAGGTTGATACGGCCCGGAGAAGCATATAAAAATCCAGTAGTTCCGTCAAAGTGTTTAATGAATCGACTTCTTACGTATTCTGTATCCATGATATTTATATTTTAAAGGTGAATAAATTGAATTCTATTCTATGTGATTATTCCACAGGAATATCCTTATTTACATTCTTGCAACCTACCAAGCCGTAGAACAACAGGTAAGCCAGAGCAGCGATAATCAACCAGTAGCTAGCCATATAACCTACAGAGTCAGAGATGCTTTGTTGGATCAACGGCAATACACCACCACCAACAACCATCATCATAAAGATTCCGGAAGCCTGTGCTGTATATTTTCCTAAGCCTTCTACTGCAAGGTTGAAGATACCACCCCACATTACAGAAGTACAAAGACCGCAAAGTACAAGGAACAAGGCACTTACAGGAACCTGTGCCATCATAAAGCCTTCGCCTACAGTGTAACCCGGCATTGAAACCGTTACATCTTTCGGAGTGAAGATAGCGATCAATACGAAAATGATAGCAGTAGCAGAAACAACGATCAACTGTGCACGGCTGGAAACCTTACCACTGATAGCGCTACTTGCAGTACGTCCCACAAGCATCAGCAACCAATAGATAGCAGCGATAGCACCACCGATAGCAGCACCGTTCATCATGATACCGGCACCTTTATCGCTTGAATCGGCAAGATAGAAGTTCAGTGTACCCGGGATACCGATTTCAATACCTACATAGATAAAGATACCGATTACACCTAATACTGTGTGACGGAAGCTCCACGGGCTGTGAGAGAATTTTTCCTTCTTCACTCCACCTTTCTGAAGGTGTGGTTCAGGAATAGCAACAAATGAGATAACGATAAATGCAGCAACGAATACACCCATAGCAACGAAGAGCAGAGGAGCAACGTCAGACATAGCAGTACTTGAAGTAACAGTACCGATCAAAGCGCCTACAAAAAGCGGAGTCAATGTACCAGACAAAGAATTAAGAGCTCCACCAGTCTGAATCAGCTGGTTACCTTTGTTACCACCGCCACCGAGAAGGTTCAACATCGGGTTTACCACTGTGTTAAGCATACAAACGCAGAAACCGCAGATGAATGCACCAAGCAGATAGATTACAAAGTTTAATTTGATAACATACTCACCGAATGCGAATACTTCAGCACCTGCTCCGAATAAGCTGGAAAGATACTGTGTGAACAAACCGAGGAAACCTACTGCCATTGCAATCAAAGCAGTCTTCTTGTAACCGATCTTAACGAGCATGTTACCGGCAGGAATTCCCATAAACAGGTAAGCCAGGAAGTTCATCATATTTCCCATCATACCTAAAGTGTTCGAACCCGCATATTCATTTCTCCAGATTGTTCCGAATGGAGCAGCGAGGTTTGTTACGAAAGAGATCATCGCAAAGATGAAGAACATCGTGATAATTGCGACGAGATTACCGTTCTTTTTTTCTTGTGTCATGGTTCAAAAAAAATGTTAGTTTATAAAATTAGGTTAGTTATTTTTCAAATCTTATTCTTCTACTGTAAATTTGTAGACAGTGATCTGTTGGTATTCATCACCCGGCAGCAAGGTAGCCGATGGGAAATGCGGTTTGTTCGGAGTATCCGGGAAACACTGCGCTTCAAAGCAGATAGCGCTTCTGGCAGGGAATGTAGCTCCGTGTGCACCTTCAAATCCGTTGAGCCAGTTGCCCGTATAGAGTTGTACACCCGCTTCGGTGGTATACACTTCCATGATACGTCCGCTTTCCGGATCCTTGCAGGTAGCAGCCAGGTCGAGTGCTCCGTTTTCTATTTTGTTCAGTACATAACAATGATCGTATCCTGCACCGAAAATCAGTTGTTGGAATTTGTCGTCAATACGTTCGCCTACAGTGTGCGGAGTACGGAAATCCATCGGAGTACCTTCTACTTTGGCAATTTCACCGGTAGGAATAGAGACTTCGTCGATAGGAGTATAGAAATCAGCGTTGATCGTAACGATGTGGTTGTTAACAGTAGGAGTAGGGTTGGAAATACCGGCGAGGTTGAAGAAACCGTGGTTAGTCAAGTTAACGACTGTAGCTTTGTCGGTGGTAGCACGGTATTCAATATTCAATGCATTAACTTCGTTGTCAAGGCGATAAGTCATCTCCACTTCCAGATTGCCGGGGAATCCCTCTTCGCCGTCAGCAGAAACATAGTTGAATTGCACTGTGCTCTCATCAATCTGGACAGCATCCCAAACACGGGCGTGGAAACCGGTAGGTCCACCATGCAGAGAGTTAGGTCCGTTGTTAATCGTGAGTTCATGTTCTTCGCCGAACAAGGTGAATTTTCCTTTCGCGATACGGTTGCCGTAGCGTCCGATAGTAGTGCTTAAGAAAGGTTCCGGGCTGTTGATGACGTGGTCGATGCTGTCGTGTCCGAGGATTACATTAGCATACTTACCGTTTTTGTCCGGTACCATGATAGAAAGAATGGCGCATCCGTAATTGGTTACAGCTACTTCCATTCCCTTTGTGTTTTTGAGGATAAATAAATCAGTTTTCTTATCATTTATATCCTTTTGGAAATCTTTCCGGCTGAGCCCTGATAGATTCCCTTCTGTTGGGAATGTGTTATTCATGTCTGGTATTATTAAAAATTTCCTGCAAATAAAGGGAAATTCTTTCTTACTCACAAATTATTCCGACTAAATATGACAGGTGCTTTAGGAAAGTTTAGCTTTATTACTTCATCTTCTTTGGATACAAGAACAAAAGATGATTTCTTAAATGAATTTTCATCCTCCTTTTCTTAAAAACTGAACTATTTTTTGTATGTTTGTTCCCGGATTGTAACAATCCGAGCGAATTTAATCTAAGTTTATAACAAGAAAAACAAAAATGTATCCATTAAAATTCGAACCTATTCTGAAGCAGACGCTTTGGGGGGGCGACAAAATTATTCCGTTCAAGCATTTGAATTCAGACTTGAAAGGAGTAGGAGAAAGCTGGGAGATTTCCGGTGTTGAGAACAATGAATCCGTGGTGGCTAATGGCCCGGATAAAGGTTTAACCTTGGCCGATATGGTAAGAAAGTATCGCGAGGAGCTGGTTGGTGAAGCGAATTATGCCCGTTTCGGCAACAAATTCCCACTGCTCATTAAGTTCATCGACGCCAAACAGGATTTGTCAATCCAGGTACACCCAACAGATGAGTTGGCGAAGAAACGCCACAATTCGATGGGAAAAACCGAGATGTGGTATGTGGTAGATGCCGACAAAGGAGCTAAATTGCGTTCAGGATTCTCTGAACAGATTACCCCGAAAGAATATAAAGAACGCGTGTTGAACAATACGATTACCGACGTATTGCAGGAATATGAAATTCATCCGGGTGATGTATTCTTCCTTCCTGCCGGACGCGTGCACAGCATCGGGGCAGGTTCTTTCATCGCCGAGATTCAGCAAACTTCTGATATAACTTATCGTATCTACGATTTCAACCGTAAAGATGCGAATGGTAAAACCCGCGAACTTCACACCGATTTAGCCCGTGAAGCCATCAACTACGAAGTGTTGGATGACTATCGCACTAAATACGAACCGTTGAAGGACGAACCGGTAGAACTGGTTGCTTGCACTTACTTCACGACTTCTCTGTATGACATGACTGAAGAAATCAGTTGCGACTATTCCGAACTCGATTCATTCGTGATCTTTATCTGTATGGAAGGATCCTGCAAGATGAGAGACAATGAAGGTAATGAACTGACTGTTAGTGCAGGAGAATCTATCCTGTTGCCTGCTACCACGCAAGATGTCACTATCACTCCCGAAGGAGAAAGTGTGAAATTGCTGGAAACATACGTATAAGATAATAGCGTACAAAATGAAGGTCATCCGACTTTGTTCCGTTCTCATGATGGACAAAGTCGGATGTTTTTTTGAAATATATAAAATAACTAGTGATGTAATGAGGAACAAAAATGGATTTAGCCGATGTGCAGAGTTCTACATCGGCCGTTTGCGAAAGGAGGGACGCTATTCTACAGCGCATGTCTACAAAAATGCTCTCTTCTCTTTCAGCAAGTTTTGCGGCACGCTCAATGTGTCGTTCAGACAAGTCACCCGGGAAAGTTTACGACGCTACGGGCAGTATCTTTACGAGTGTGGCTTGAAACCCAACACGATCTCTACGTATATGCGTATGCTTCGTAGTATTTATAACCGGGGAGTAGAAGCGGGCATTGCGCCTTATGTGCCGCGACTGTTTCATGATGTTTATACCGGTGTCGATGTTCGCCAGAAGAAGGCCCTGCCTGCTGTCGAATTGCATAAGCTTCTGTATGAGGACCCCAAATCGGAGCGTTTGCGTCGTACACAGGCTATTGCTGCCCTGATGTTCCAATTTTGTGGAATGTCGTTCGCTGATCTGGCTCACCTGGAGAAATCGGCTTTGGAACAGAATGTGTTGCGATACAACCGTATCAAAACTAAAACCCCGATGAGTGTGGAAGTACTTGATACAGCCAGTGAAATGATTAACCAGCTTCGCAATAGGGAAGATGCACAACCCGATTGTCCGGATTATCTGTTTGACATACTTAGCGGCGATCAAAAACGTCTGGATGAAAGAGGGTATCGGGAATATCAGTCCGCTCTTCGCCAATTCAATAATTGTTTGAAGGACTTGGCAAGAGCCTTGCATTTGCAATCTCCCGTCACTTCCTATACACTTCGCCATTCTTGGGCAACGACAGCGAAGTATCGGGGAGTACCTATTGAAATGATTAGTGAATCATTGGGCCATAAATCTATAAAAACCACACAAATCTATTTGAAAGGCTTTGGACTTAAAGAACGTACAGAGGTAAATAAAGGGAATTTATCTTACATTAAAAACTGTTGTGTAGGCAGGGTAAAAAGTGCAAAGTATTAGTATTCAGAACTAAAGTATGTGTGTTACTTCTTAGGTAACGGAACTTAAATTTGACGCAAAGATAGACAAAAACATAAATAGTAAGCAAATATTCTTCCACTTTTTTTCGTTTTATCTGAAATATAGGAAAAAAACTATCCGAACATGAAATAACTTTATTTTCATGCTCTAAACTTTTTATTGCCTAATCTCTGGATTTTTCCTGTTGAGTATTAGGCAGTTCCTTTCTTGTGCCCTATTCCTATATGTGATTTCCATTTTTATAGAGACGCGCGCCTTGTGTGTGTATTGTCCGTTACCTAAGAAGTAACGGAATAACATGGGGTAAAAAAACATGATTTTAACAAAACCAAAATCACTTAGTGCTGGGCCTAGCGATGGGACAGGGGAAGGCGTAGCACACTCTAAACGCTGGTATGTTGCTCTGGTTCGTATGCACCACGAGAAGAAGGTAGCCGAACGTTTAGACAAAATGGGGATCGAGAATTTCGTTCCTGTCCAACAAGAAATTCATCAGTGGAGTGACCGTCGCAAAATAGTTGAGTCTGTTCTTCTTCCAATGATGGTATTTGTGCACGTAAATCCGAAAGAACGCAAAGAAGTTCTGGGTTTTTCTACAGTTAGCCGTTATATGGTGATGCGTGGTGAGAGCTCTCCGGCGGTAATTCCTGATGAGCAGATGGCTCGTTTCCGTTTTATGCTCGACTATTCCGAGGAAGCTATTTGTATGAACAGCTCTCCTTTGGCACGTGGTGAGAAAGTCCGTGTTGTGAAAGGACCTCTGACCGGGCTGGTTGGTGAACTGGTCAATGTCGATGGCAAAAGCAAGATTGCCGTCCGGCTGAATATGCTGGGATGCGCTTGCGTTAATATGCCTATTGGTTATGTCGAGGCTATCTGCGAGAAAAACTAATCCCGTCATCATTTATCCACCATTTACATGAATACGAAATTATCCGGTGCTTTTGCACTGATATTCTTTTTCTTCTTTCTCTCGGCTTGCCAGTCCTATAAGAAAGTACCTTACTTGCAGGATGCGGAGATTCTGAAACAGGCGAATACGCAAGTAGCCCCTGTTCAGGATGCGAGGCTGATACCGGGTGATGAAGTTTCCATTCTTGTTTCCACTTCCGATCCGGTTGTTTCGCAGCCTTTCAATGCGCAAGGCAGTACGTTTCTATTGGACGATCAGGGAAATATCAATTATCCGGTTTTAGGAAAACTTCCTTTGAACGGTTTAACAAGTCGTGAAGCTGAAAACCTGATAACGGAGCGACTGAAATCTTACGTGAAAGAAAGACCTACGGTAGTAGTCCGTATGTCCGGTTTTAAAGTTTCCGTTTTGGGTGAAGTGGCCTCTCCCGGTGTTTATCCGGTGGTGAATGAGCAGATCAATGTGCTCGAGGCCCTTGCCATGGCAGGAGATTTGACTATTTATGGTGTTCGTGATAATGTAAAACTAATCCGCGAAGACAGGAATGGGCATAAACAGTTTGTTACACTCAATCTGAACGACGCGGATTTGTTATTATCTCCTTACTATCAGTTGCAACAGAATGACATCCTGTATGTCACTCCTAATAAAACCAAAGCGCAGAGCGCAGACATCGGAACAAGTACGACGATGTGGGTTTCGGGATTTTCCATTCTGGTATCTATTGCCAGTTTGCTGGTCAATATACTTAGATAATACCATCTAATTCCCGGTACTCCTCCGTACAATTAAAACACGGACACTCCTTCATCGGATTCAAATCATGATGGCCTACAATCAACGTCTTAGGAAATATTTTCCTCAATTCGCGGAGCAGACCGAGCAAAGAAGCCCGTTGTGCCAATGTACGCGTGTCTTTGGGACGCCCTGCCATATCCAGTCCTCCTTCGTAACAAATACCTATCGAATGGGTGTTATGGTCACGGCAGTGTGCCCCGACCTTTTCCAGAGGACGGCCCTGGCAGATTTCTCCGTCCCGGGTGATGTAGAAATGATAGCCGATGTCACGGAATCTCCGGTGAAAGATATGATCTTGACGGCAAGCCTCCGCCGAAAGGGACTTTCCTTCCGGCGTGGCACTGCAATGAATGATAATCAGAGTGATGGTACGCATAGGGCTACATACAGCTCTGTACTCCGATCAGACCTCCGATAGCGGTGGCAACGGTGATAATCACTTTGATGATGAAGCTCCATACGGAGCGGGGAGAAGATGAATTACTCATGATGTTACTTTTTTAAAGATTAAAAATAAAGGATTTAGGATTAAGCAGCCGGATCAGGCGCTTCACCGCCACCATCCGGTTTCGGATCAGGGGTATCACCCGAATCAGAACCTCCTCCGGCAGTTGTTGGTTTCTGATATTCGGCCTGCTGTTTCAACTGGCTGTCGAGTTTCAGGTTGGTGGTTGACAAATTACCGGTAGCACGAGCTTTCAGACGCATACCAGTGATGTTTTTCTCCAATGAGAAATCTTCCAGCGTATCAGCTGCCTTACTGCGGATGCCCACACCAAAGATGGCAAGGTCGTCGATTTTCACACATTTGCCGTCGAGTAGCAGTTCCTTGATGCAGTCTACCATGTCGGAAAGTACACCTTTGATGACACCACCGGAATACGGTGAATTGTGTTTCGACATATGTTCGGCAAGCTTGGCCAAATCAAACGTCTCGTCGCTTACCGCACGGGCGAACCACTTGCCTGCATTCAGGCCTTTTTGCTGTTGGTTTTGATAAATTTTGTAACGAATCATAAAACAATAAATTAAAGGGTTAAACATTGTGTCCGGGGGATTCTTTTCCCTTTCGACGATACAAAGATACAACCCTGAAACCCGCAGAAATCAATAGTCTACAGTTGCACGCGATTGTTGTCAATTATGCGCAGTAACGGTCGGTTATTCAATGGAAAAACGTAGGATATGTGAATATGTTTTGTTATTTTTGTAACTGTAAATCAGAAACTTATTCATTATGAACGAATTCAAAATACGCGCCTACGGCCGCATGGAACTGGCTCAACTTTATTCTCCGGAACTAACTGACATTGCTGCATATCGAAAGATGAAGAAATGGATCTCTTTATGTCCCGGACTTCTGCAACGCCTGTACGACTTAGGTTACGAATCAAAGCGCCGCTCATTCACCCCGTTGGAGGTGAGAGTGATTGTAGACGCCTTGGGAGAACCTTAGAAGAGCGGAAAAGTAAAGCACCGCTTTAGCAATCGTAAAGCTATGCTTTACCACCTCTAAAGCGCCGCTTTAGGATTCATGAAACGTCCTGTTGTTATATAAATGCAAAAAATGCACTTTTTCCGAGGGCTCCCTAACACACGCACACATGCGTGCGCGTATAAACGCCTTTATCGTCTGTATTGATAAGCAATCCTTTTTTTATCAGACGGTTCAGCCAGCTAAGAGCAGTGTTAGGTTTGATTCTCATCTTTTCAGCCTGCTCCAACAACTGTGCACGGGTGAACTGGTTGCCCATTATTTCAAAAAGTGCATCCCGGTCGGCATTGGCTCTATGTTTGACCTCTGTGGAAGGAAGAAAAGATAAGATATGTGTGGCATGACGATAGAGCGGAGTTACAAGCTCCAGCACCGCATGGAAATCTTCAGCGGTGATTGTCACATCCCAACGGGTGATAATGCCGTCTTTGATATTATCGGCGGCAATCTCCTTGTCAGGAGTCAGCAGAGGGGCGGAAGAATCCTTGAACTGATAAGGCTGGTCGCATTCCAGTGCACGTATCATAGCTACTTCTGCCATGATACGGCATGTATTGACAGCCAGTCGGGCTATGGAACTGCTCATTTCGTTATCGTTGGCAAGTCCCGAACGGAAAAACAGATCGGCAAAGAGGGCATTGAACTCTTGCTTTTGCTCATCAGTGAGCCGGAGCGTATGAAGCCCGTGTGCTTTCATCAGGTCCAGTTGCTTTTTCCATTCCAGGCCTATGCCTGTGAAGATGGCCTCCAGATCGGTTTCGCCACTTTCAAACTGGTTGATCCATGTCCATATACCGTGCATATAATAAAACAGCTGGCGCGAGAAGAGACCGTTCTCTGTCGAGGGAATGAGTGGTTTTACTTGTGCGGGCGTGCCGGAAAGCAGGAGGGAGAGATAGCTTTTCTTTACTTCCCGGTATTCCTGGTCGGTGCGCCGGTTGTACGACAGACGGTCGTGGTCGAATGCTTTGCGGAGTGTATCGCTCCAATGTCCGTATTCAGAGCCGATAGCAGCGGAAATGGTATCCGCTTCGGTTTCGCAGATAAGTCCTGTGCCGTTGGCATCCATGATATTTTGCAGAATACCTGTTCCGGTGTTATTGCCCGAGATGAGAAACATTTTATTTTTGGGCATTTGAGGAGCTTCCACTTTGCAGCGCTCCTTTCCCATGGTATCATAGGCGGCTTTCTCTTTTTTGTAGGCCTTGACCTCTTCCGCTACTTTTTGGCGGATCTCGTCATGAATAGGCTCTACAAGCAGCCGGATGAACGAAAGAATTCCCTTACCCGAGGCGGAAGGGGCTACAATAAAACTTTGCAGGCAAGGAGACTGGAGTTTGCCGGCGTATGGACATCTCACATATCGCTCCATGCTGGCACCTATGGCGGTCAATGCTCCGAGCAGCATGACATCGCGTTGTGTGGGGCTGGTGGCATAACTCATGATGAGCAGCAGGATTTTCGGCCAGTCCGCTTCGGTGAAAGAGGGCAATGGCTGGTTCGGGTCACTCCCGTCCTGCAGTTCTTCGGATTCGTCCGGTTCTTCATTGTCCACCTTATTATATACGTGCGTGTGTGTGAGATTTTTGGACGGTGCATTTCCTGCATTTTTTGCATTTTTCCGGTGGTTCATCATTTCCTCTTTGCAGAGAGTCACACCCGCCCTTTCAGCAAGATGGAATGCAGTGCCCAGATGGACATCTCCATGCCGGGTAGTAAGTGCATTGGAGAATATCCGTTCGGCATGTTCCCGTTCGTACTTGGCAGACACCCGGCACAACCGATGGAAAAACTCGCGTCCCGCTTCTCCGCAATCCGTTGCGATGGCGAACGCCAGTTGTACATATTCAGCATACGTAGGGGCAATATCCGCTCCTGCAGTTTCAACCGCCTCACAGAGGCGGCATAACGATTCAATTTCGTCCATAATTTTAATTTATAGTTTTTAATATCTAATTATTTGTTGTTTCTAAACAACGCTCCCGGATCATGACTAAGAAAACAAGACCTTACAATGTCCTTACCGGAAAAGTCTACCCCTTTGCGTTTTTCTCCGAATAGGGGAGGTGTTTGCGTACCATAGAGCAACACGGTGAACATCATTGCCAGCTTCATATTTTCGATGATACTGTTTGTATCGTTAGCCATGGGTAAATGATCGTAGGGTACGAATGCTTTCACACCCCGTCCGCTGGGACTGATAAACGTGAGTACAGGATGCAGAAGGTAGTCATTAAACAATGTGCTGCGCATTTCCACTGCCTCCTGATAGGAATCGAGATGGTCGATATCTACCACTACCAGATGTGAAGAAGCTACGAAACATTTGCTGTTGCGACGCGAGAACGTACCACAGGGAGTCACATAAGGCAATAGTGATGCTTTTGCTGTCCGTATATCTCCGGAATTGCGTACTTGTTCGGTCAGAATTTTGAGATTCTCGTTGCAGGTTATCATTTGAAAAACTTGTTCTACGGAGACTTCGCAGGAGGGAATCAGTGTTGCAGGAGTAACAATCCGTCCCTGTTCATTTTTGATGGGAGCAATGGGAGGCATGAAATAAGACATTCTAAAATCGTTTGTCATAATGTTTATTATTTGAAGTTATCGCCTTGAATTTTCAAAACGCGGTGCGAAAGTAGGAAAAACTGGAAATAGAGGTTTCAGACATATCTGAAACTCAGCGGGTGAAAATAATATATAATTTAATATTTTAACAATTAATAAGAGCTTAAGAATGAGAAGAAAATGGCATCATTACGTGCTTGGTTTTGTAATGGGTAGGCTGCTTAAGAATACAGGTGTAACTGTGAAAGATATGCTTAAGGAGATGCATATGAGTTCGGACACCTATGAACAATTAAAAAGGGCGACGATAAGGTCGTGAGTCATTATATCCGTCTTTTGAACTTTTTCTATGACGTTTCTACTGAAGAAGAGTTTCGGAAAAAAGCAAATGAATGTGTGGAGTTCTATATCAAGTATAGGAAGAAACACGGATAATAGGGGGGGGAAATCTGATTAAGAAAAAAATAAAATTATGCAGGAAGTCCAACGTTTTAATAAAGTCCTAAAATCTTTTGTCCTTTCAGGGGACATCATCTTACTGAACTTACTGTTGTGGGTGTTTGGTTCTCTTTGGGGAAACCGTTCTCCTTTTGAGTTTTCCATGCCTCTCTTTCAGAACATGGCTTTGATGACTTTGTGTTATCTGGTTTGCAACATTCGTTCCGGAGTGATCCTTCATCGTCCGGTGGTTCGTCCGGAGCAAATAATGCTTCGGGTGGCACGGAACATGATTCCTTTTGTATTGATGGTACTGGGACTTTCGTACATATTCCATTTTGAATGTGTTAACCTGCGTCAGCTGGGGGCATTTTACGTAGTTCTCATTATCGTTATTATTTCTTATCGCCTGACGTTTCGTTATATTCTGGAGCTTTATCGCAAAAGTGGGGAAAATGTCCGAAAGGTAGTACTGGTGGGTAGCCATGAAAATATGCAGGAGCTTTATCATTCCATGACGGATGATCCGACATCCGGATATCGTGTGCTGGGATATTTTGAAGATTTCCCATCAGACCGCTATCCTATGAATATAGCTTATTTGGGACAGCCGTGCGAAGCTGTTGATTATTTGACCCGTAATGCGGGAAAGATAGACCAGCTCTATTGTAGTCTTCCTTCCGCCCGTAGTGCTGAAATTGTGCCGATTATCAACTATTGTGAGAACCATCTGATTCGTTTTTTCAGCGTTCCCAATGTTCGGAACTATCTGAAACGGAGAATGTATTTTGAAATGCTAGGTAATGTTCCGGTACTTTCTATCCGTCGTGAGCCACTTGAGTTATTGGAAAATCGTATTGTGAAACGTAGCTTTGATATTATTTGCTCGCTACTGTTCCTTTGTACCCTTTTCCCGATTATATATATCATTGTGGGACTGGCTATAAAGATAAGTTCTCCCGGACCTGTCTTTTTCAAACAGAAACGAAGCGGTGAAGATGGTCGTGAATTTTGGTGCTATAAATTTCGTTCAATGCGGGTGAATGCACAAAGTGATACGCTTCAGGCTACGGAATGTGATCCTCGTAAAACCCGTATCGGTAATCTGATTCGCAAGACGAATGTGGATGAACTTCCTCAATTTATTAATGTATTGAAAGGGGATATGTCTTTAGTGGGTCCTCGTCCGCACATGTTAAAGCACACAGAAGAATATTCCCATTTAATAAATAAATATATGGTTCGTCATTTTGTGAAACCGGGTATTACAGGTTGGGCACAAGTGACAGGCTTTCGTGGAGAAACGAAAGAGCTTTGGCAGATGGAAGGACGTGTGCAACGTGACATCTGGTATATCGAGCATTGGACGTTCATTCTGGACTTATATATCATGTATAAGACTGTGTATAATGTCATCCGTGGGGATAAAGAGGCTTATTAGGTGAGGTATTGGAAATTGAGTAAAAATTAAATCAATAGTTGTAAAATTACATGAGTAGGTGGTTATGAGAAAACTGAAACGATTGACTTTGGGTGTGTTACTTGCTTTTTTGCTGGTATCCTGCCAATCATATAAGAAAGTACCTTATTTACAGGATACGGCTTTTGTGAATGATACAGAACAGAATGTTCTTCAGACAGGTGTGAAGGTAATGCCAAAGGATTTGTTGACGATTGCCGTGTCTTGTTCTACTCCGGAACTGGCTGCACCTTTCAATCTGGTAAATTCGGGTACTGATGCTCCACAGCAATATTTGGTAGATAATCAGGGGAATATCAACTTTCCAGTGTTGGGCGAGATTCATGTAGGTGGATTGACTAAACTGGAAATAGAAAACTTAATCATAGATAAGTTGAAAGTTTATTTGAAAGAAGCACCGCTTGTAACTGTACGTATTGTTAATTATCGGATTTCGGTATTGGGGGAAGTTACCAAGCCAGGCAGCTTTGTAGTCTCTAATGAGAGGATTAATTTGTTGGAAGCTCTTGCAATGGCAGGTGATTTGACCATTTATGGTATGCGTGATAATGTGAAATTAATCCGAACAGGGCAAGATAATAAACTGGAAATTATTACTATGGACTTGAATAAGGCTGAAACGGTACTGTCTCCTTATTATCAGCTACAACAGAATGATATAATTTATGTGACACCTAATAAGACTAAGGCTAAGAATTCGGATATAGGAACCAATACGGGATTATGGCTGTCTAGTACTTCTATTCTGGTTTCACTAGCAAATATATTGGTAATTTTATTAAATAAGTAATTAGTAATGAAAGAGAATTCGTATAACAATAATATGAGTGAATTAGATGAAGAGAAAGTAAATTATCAGGAAATTCTCTTTAAGTATATAATTCACTGGCCTTGGTTTGTTGCTTCGGTTTTAGCTTGTTTTATTGGTGCTTGGGTGTATTTGCATTTTCAAACTCCCGTGTATCAGGTTTCTGCTTCCATCATGATAAAAGATGATAAAAAGAATGGTGGTGGAAATGCTGCTGATTTGGAAAGCCTGGGATTGGGTGGAGTGATTACTTCTGCACAAAGTATTGATAATGAGATTGAAGTTTTACGTTCAAAAACGATTTTAAAAGAAGTTATCAATAATCTGGAACTTTATATAACTTATTATGATGAGGATGAATTCCCTAAAAAAGAACTATATAAGACTTCTCCAGTAGTTGTAAACCTAACACCTCAGGAAGCTGATGAACTGCCAGATGCGGCTTTGATTAATATGAAGCTTGCTCCAGAAGGTGGTCTGGATGTAAATTTGAAAATAGGATTGAATGAATATACTAAACATTTTGAAAAACTCCCAGCAGTATTACCTACAGATGCAGGTGCATTTGGGTTTGCGTTGAAAGATTCCTTGGCGAATGGGAGGATAGAAGGACAGAATGTGGTACGAAATATCAGTGCTGTGGTCAGCCAGCCGTTTGGAGTAGCAAAAGGATATCAATGGGCATTGGAAATAGCACCCACCTCCAAAACGACTTCTGTAGCAGTTGTTTCATTGATGAATACGAATATACAGCGAGGACAGGATTTTATTAATAAGTTGATGGAAATGTATAATCGGAATACAAATAATGACAAGAATGAGGTTGCTGAAAAGACAAGGGAATTTATCAATGAACGTATTAAGATTATTGATGAAGAATTAGGAAGTACGGAGAATAAATTGGAAGCTTTTAAAAGAAATGCGGGTTTGACAGATATTAGCAGTGATGCTCAATTGGCTGTATCGGGAAATGCTGAATATGAAAGGAAACGTGTAGAGAATGGAACTCAGATTAATTTGGTTCGCGATCTTGCTAAATATATCAATAATCCGTCAAATGAGTATGAAGTTTTACCTGCTAATATCGGTTTATCTGATGATGGATTGACTACTCAGATAGAACGTTATAATGAATTAATTATTGAACGTAAACGTTTGCTACGTACTTCTACGGAGAGCAATCCGATGATAGTGAATCTGGATACGAGCATTCGTGCTATGAAATCGAATGTTCAGGCTGCTATTAATGGAACTTTGCAGGGCTTACTTATTGTGAAGGCTGATTTAGATCGTGAAGCGAGCCGTTTTTCTCGTCGTATCAGTGATGCTCCGGGGCAAGAGCGTCAATATGTGAGTATTGCACGGCAGCAAGAAATCAAGGCAGGACTTTATTTGATGCTTTTGCAGAAGCGTGAAGAGAACGCCATCACTTTGGCTGCTACAGCCAACAATGCTAAGATTATAGATGAGCCGGTAGCTGAAGGTGGTCCGGTATCTCCGAAACCAAAGATGATTTACATGATTGCTTTGGTGGTAGGTGTAGGGTTACCTATTGGTATCATTTTCCTGATTGGTTTGACTAAATTCAAAATAGAGGGGCGTGGTGATATTGAGAATTTAACGAGTCGACCTATTGTGGGTGATGTACCTTTAACTACTGAAAAAAATGGAACTATTGCTGTATTCGAGAATCAGAATACCTTAATGAGTGAGACTTTTCGTAATGTCCGCACTAATCTTCAGTTTATGCTTAAAAGTGACCAAAAAGTGATACTGGTCACTTCTACGGTCAGTGGTGAAGGCAAATCTTTTATTTCTTCAAATCTTGCGATTAGCCTTTCTTTATTGGGAAAAAAGGTTGTGATTGTTGGTCTTGATATTCGTAAGCCTGGTTTGAATAAAGTGTTTAATATTCCTCGTAAAGAATTGGGCATTACTCAATACCTGTCAAATCCAGAAAAGAATCTGATGGATTTTGTTCAGCCTTCGGATGTAAGTAAAAGTCTGTATATTCTTCCTGGTGGAACAGTTCCTCCTAATCCGACTGAATTATTGGCCCGCGATGGTTTGGATAAGGCGGTTGAAACATTGAGAAAGAACTTTGATTATGTGATTCTAGATACAGCTCCAGTTGGTATGGTGACGGATACCTTATTGATAGGTCGTGTAGCTGACTTGTCGGTGTATGTATGCCGTGCTGACTATACTCGAAAAGCTGAATTTTCCTTGATTAATGAATTGGCTGATAGTAACAAGTTGCCTAATCTTTGTACCATAATTAATGGTCTTGATCTTCAAAAGAAGAAGTATGGCTATTATTATGGCTATGGTAAATATGGCAAGTATTATGGCTATGGCAAACGTTATGGATATGGTTATGGGTATGGAGAACATAAAGTAGAAGGGGAATAAATATATAATTTCTCTATTGATTTCTGAAATAGGTAGGATAGTTATGATGATTTATTGGAACAATACAAATAAGATAATAGTTGAAAAAAATATATATCTTGTGTATCATTGTTCATGAGTAATATTCAAGATAACTATATTGATTTAGTCAGATTTATAGGGATTTTCCTGGTTATTTGGGAACATCTTAATCCTTTTCAGGATGATAACTATATAATAAAAAAGGCTATTTATACATTCCATATGCCTTTGTTTTTTATCTTATCAGGCTTCTTGACCAAAGATACTTTGATGGATAAAAGTAAGACGAATGTTTCATTCACTTTTCTAAGCAATGAAGTAAATAAATTGGTTATATCCTATTTACTATATAATATAATTGCTCTTTATAGGGTTGGGAATATTGTGAGAACTTTAGTGGTATTTCCTCAATCTAATACACAACATGGTTCTTTAATGCCCTATTTGAAGAGAGAATTGCAGATTATTTTATTCAGAAGAAAAAGATCTAGATTCTATGGGTTATTTGTTTTCAAATCTTGATTTTATATGTAGCTCAATTGGTTGGGATTGGGTTATCTCCGGAATTTTTGTATTCATGCGTTCTTTGTGGCTTTGTCATGCTTCTTGCCTGGCAGATTTTTAAAAGGATATGTTGATTTCGTACTTCTATTATTTAAGCTTTTTCTATATATTACTTCTTTATTTTGATCGGTTATTTCTGTTCAAATTCTGATAAGACTGATATGTATGCCAGCACCCTCTTTCATGTTGTTCCATATTTTATCATGTCGTGGAGTATTTCATTGGCATTAATGCTTTTCTGTCAGCGAATTTATCATCTAGTCCGTCATATTTATGCTATAGCCATTATTTCCAGAAACACTATGTTCATTGTTGGTACTCATTTTTAGTTTATATTATCATTACTAGATTATTTTCGATTGAGTGGGAAGCTATATCTGTTGTAGGAGATGTTGATATTATTTGTGATTATGGTATGCTATATTCCTATTGCTATATTTATATGTGTGTATTCCTTTATGTTTTTTTGTAAAACTATTAATAAAATAAAATTATGAAAATTACTGCAGTAATTCCTATTAGGAAAGGTTCACAAAGAGTTGTTGGCAAAAATTTAAGGTCTTTTGCTGGCTCAAATCTATTGGAAATTAAAATTGAGAATTTGAAAAAGGTAAAATCTATTGATGAGATTATTGTCAATACTGATTCGGAGGAAGCAATTGAAATAGCTAAAAAACTAAATGTATCTTTTCATCGTCGTGAAGTATATTATGCTTCTTCTTCATGTACTGGAAGTGAATTCTTCCAGCATCTTGGGGCGGTTACTGACACGGATGTTTTTGCTTATTGTCCTGTTACGTCACCTTTTGTTAAGGTGGAAACAATGGAAAAAGCTATCGAAATGTTTAAAACAGATACGGAACATGATTGTCTTTCTACTGTATCACTAGTGAAGGAATTTATGTGGTTAGACGGAAAAACTATTAACTATGACCCGCAAAATGCGCCTAACAGCCAGAACTTACCCGATATTGAGGCTTTAAATTTTGGATTTACTCTTGTTCACAAGGCTGATCTAGTGAAGAATCGCAATATTATAGGTAAAAATCCGATGTTTATTCGTACTTCAGATGTAGAAGCTATTGATATTGATACTCCTTTAGATTTCTTTGTAGCAGAACAAATATATATACGTACTGTATTAGAAACAAAAGGTCTTTTAGATTGATTCTTTTAATATCATTGATTAATTTGTTTGCAATCAATAAAGGTTTGTTAAAGACTATCACTCTCTTAAATTTTTATTTTAGTAATGAACAACTTATTTATTTGTCATTCACAAGCTCAATTGCTATTAGCGGTCTCTTTAACTCAAGGGCGTTTTGCGCAGGATGAAAACCACTTGATTTTATTCGTTGATTTTAATATTAAAACAGAATTGAAAGAGCAATTGAAGGCCGCATTTTATAGAGTGTTATATAGAACCGGTACATACCCGGCTGTGAACAAATCGTGGAAAGAAAAATTAAAGAGATACCCATCTGATTTGAAAACAATCAAGCATTTTATGGATCAAACTTATCATAGAGTATTTGAGGTGTGTGATGATTGTATACCTGAATTATTTGCATTAAGATATGCGTATATACAGAATAATCGGACTGAATATATTTGGTTGGAAGATGGTTCGTATCCTTATTTCCGAAACACAATTGATGTGTCAGGCTTTTCATCCAATCCCGCTATGCGTTTGATTCGTAAAGTCTTTCTCAAGTATCTTTGTGGGCTAGGAAGATTCTACGATTTCAAAGGTACGTATATGGGAGCGAATGTGATGCTTAAACAAGCATACTTAACCTTCCCTGGAAAGCAGCGTAAAGAATATATGTTGAAAGATATAGTGGGGATAACTGATGAAGAGTTTAAAAACGGATTATCTTTTATGTTCCCTTATAAGGTGGAAAACGAACTTCTTTCAGGTTCCGTCTTTATTGTTATGGATAAACTGGATGTATATAAAGACTTATCCCAAATAGAGTACACTATGGTACAAGTGATAGAAATATTCAAAAAACGAGGAAAAATGATCTATTATAAATATCATCCTCGGGAAGAAAGTGCTTTGAAAGCGTTGACGAACTGCAAAGAAATTAATAGGTTTACTGGTGTTGAGAATTATTATTCAGCCTCTTTAAATCGCGAACTTATTATTATAGGCATTAAAAGTACTGGATTGCAAAATGCAAAGAAGTTAGGTTTCCATGTTATATCAATAGCTCCTATTGTTCATGAGGATGATGAAAATGTTCTGAATTTCTATCGTAAGATTCAAATACAAGTAATAACTTCTTTGACGGAGCTTTAGTTTATGATATATAATTTATATTTTTCTAGTAGTAGGCGATGGATGGAAAGGCCTAGCTTACTTAATTCCATTATTTTTAAAGTCGTTTCTTTAATAACCAAATTTTATTTAAATTATATCTATAGATATTTTTTATTATTTGGTTTTGTAAAACATACTACGCTACCCCCAGTTCTAGGAGAAGAAGTTATAGTATCTTTGACAACTTTTCCAGCACGTGTTGATAAGGTATACCTTACAATTGAAACTATCTTTCAGCAAGATACTCTCCCGAATAGAATTATACTTTGGCTGGCTAACGAACAGTTTCCAGAAAGGAGGGCGCATTTACCTCAAAGATTATTGAATATGCAACAACGGGGATTGGAGATCAGGTTTTGTGAGGACATTCGCAGCCATAAAAAGTATTACTATTCTATGAAGGATAATCCGAATTCTATAATTATAACAGTGGATGATGATGTGTTTTATCCAAAAGATACGCTAACCAATCTACTAACGATGCATTATCAACATCCATATGCAGTAATATGTAATTCGGCACAAGAAATTCCTGATGATTATACATTGCCTCCGTCGCAATGGAATACTCCAGACTTTAATCGCGTAAATAACTTATTCGGGAAATGTAGGATATTAGGAATCAGTGGCGTTCTTTATCCACCACATAGCTTATATCATGATGTGTTTAACAGCCAATTGCTGCAGAATTTATGTCCATGGGCAGATGATTTGTGGCTCACAATTATGGCTATGCTTAACGGTACTATCATACAAAGATATGAGTTTCGTTCTAATCCTTTAGATATCTTTGGGACTCAACGGTTTAACTTGTCAAGAGGAGGGGAGTTAGGATATTCTGTAACTCAAGGAGTAACAAATGATGATCAATGGCGTAATTTGATAACTTATTATGCTGGGTTGATAGTCGAACAGATGGAGAATAATAATAGAAAACAGATATAATCAATTCGGTAAATTTTTTGATGGATATTCCAACCGGCATGAAAATGTGATAGTTATCCATCAAAAAGAAATGCTAGGGTATTACAAGTCCGTAATGCTAGCGTGTTATTTGAAATTGAGAGATTTTCGTTATTTCAAACATCTTATTTATTTTATATGGCTTCTACTGTTAATAAGAGACGCATAGCAAAGAATACTTTCTTTTTGTATATTAGGATGATGATTGTAATGGCTATTGGTCTTTATACATCACGAGCTGTGTTACAGAATTTAGGTGTGGAGGATTTTGGTATTTATAGTTTGATAGGTGGCATTGTAACTATGTTTGCTTTCTTGAATGCCGTAATAAATGCTTCAACATCTCGATATATAACTTTTGCGATAGGTGAAGGTGACAATAATAGGCTCCAATCTGTTTTTTCTATTGCGCAAATTAATCATATAATGATTGCCGTGATTGTTTTTATACTTTCAGAGGTCATAGGCCTATGGTTAGTATATAATCAATTAGCCATACCAGCGGATAGACTTGATGCAGCTTTCTGGGTTATGCATTTTTCTATCTTGACTTGTTGCTTAAGTATCATTAATGCCCCATTAGGGAGTACTATATTTGCATTTGAAAAAATTAACGCCTATGCAATCATTACGACGATAGTCGCATTTTTGAAATTGGCAGCAGTTATAGCATTGTATCGCTCGACCTATGATAAGCTGATTTTCTATAGTTTTAATTTGTTGATTGTCGGTATCATAGAATGGTTTATCAATCGTATTTACTGTTATTTCAATTTTAAGGAATTAAAATTTAAGTGGGTAAAGGATAGTGCTTTGCGTAAGGAAATGTTGCAGTTTTCGGGATGGTCGTTTGTAAGCTGGGGAATATTTACCTCTTATAATCAAGGTATAACGATCTTACTTAATATTTTTTTTGGCCCTGTAGCTAATGCTGCAAGAGGTATAGCTATGCAGGTATATAATAATACTTATAGCTTTTGTAATAGCTTTCAGGGAGCATTAAATCCTCAAATAACTAAGACCTTTGCTGTGCATGATTTTGATAATGTGAAATCACTTGTGTTTATGAGTTCCAAGTATTGCTATATTTTGTTGTATTCAATACTTTTCTCTTTATGGCTCTGTTTAGACTATGTTTTGAAATTATGGTTGGGTGTGGTACCTGAAAATGTTAATTCATTTGTTGTGTCAATACTACTAGTCGCTTTAGTATCTACCTTGAATAACCCGTTAGAGACTGCAATCAATGCTTATGGTAAGCTTAGAAAAATAAAAACTAGAAATGCTGTGATCTTACTGATGATTGTTCCTGTGGCTTATCTATATCTGAAATTTTCAGCAACTCGGGTACCAGCATTTGTTTTTTATATACAGCTATTCTTTGAGTTTATAGTGTATATTTCAAACTTGATTTATATTTTTCCCATAATTAAGCTCAATCTAAAACAATATATTAGACAAATATGGATACCTTTATTTTTATATAGTATTTGTGTTGTACCCATTCCTTTAATTATAGCCTATCGAATTGGCTCCTTTAATTTTTTAGATGTATCTATTATAGTTTCTATTAGCCTGTTTGTCAATGCGCTTTGCGCTTATTTTATAGCTTTTACTTATCAAGAAAGAAATATGATTAAGAATAAGGTCTTAAATAAAATCAAATCCCGTCGCAATGGTGCCTAAAGTTAGTGTAATCATACCTGTTTATAAGGTAGAGCAGTATATCAGAATGTGTTTAGAAAGCGTTTTAAACCAAACGCTTAGAGAAATAGAAGTGATATTAGTAGATGATGGCTCTCCCGATAACTGTCCTCAAATTTGTGATGAATATAAGAAAGTCGATAAAAGAGTGAAGGTTATTCATCAGGAGAATCAAGGATTATCTGTAGCTAGGAATAGCGGAATAAATTGTGCTATCGGTGAATATATAGCCTTTGTTGATAGTGATGACGTAATTAGTTCCATTATGCTTGAGACTCTATATAGTGTTAGTCAAAATGCTGATATTGTAGAGTGTGAAGTATGTAAGAAACAAGAGGAATTGTGGCATAGCTCTGATAAGATTTCTACCAAAGTTGTTAAAACGAATATTTTAGCCTCATATTTGTATGCGAATAAGGTGGGAGTTTGGTGCAGGATTTATAAACGTTCACTTATTCAAGGACTACCCTTTGAGGCGGATGCGTTTTCTGAAGATGTGATGTGGAGTTATCATGTATTTTGTCGTTGCAATAGTTATGTAAAGGTAAATGCTATTTTATATTATTGGCGACAGAATGAGGATAGTCTCTCCAAATCATGTATCAAGCATTTTAAATCGCAGGGAGAAAGACTAGCTGAAATAATCAGATTGGAACATCCGGATGTATATCCTATTATGGAAAATCATTTGATTGTAATTCGCATTAACCTATTGTCGAATGCGGTAAAGTATGGTTTTGCAAATAAAGAAGTGGAGCAAGAGTTTCTTAAAAAACGCAAACCACAGGCTATACAAGCAGTAAGAAATAAAATATGGAGGATTCTTTTTTCCAAATTCTTTAGAATGCAAACAAAAATTAAAGCAGTTCTGATATTGTTGAACTTTAATTTATTTAAGCGTATCATCCGATGGCAACACAATTAAGTGGGAAAAAATTCAAGATTAGTGCAGTAATTTTTGTTTTAATCTTAATTTATTTTTTAGGCTTAAAACCTAC
>ERZ791931.1054-NODE-1054-length-23437-cov-14.334445_pt1 | contig 23437 bp, 19 predicted proteins | sample MGYA00510127_ERZ791931 | MGnify/ENA primary metagenome ERZ791931 (study PRJEB30046, sample SAMN00792067) | human gut metagenome | study: EMG produced TPA metagenomics assembly of the A metagenome-wide association study of gut microbiota in type 2... | reverse complement strand
ATTGATGGTCTCCGGTGTTTGATGCCCCTTCTGGAGCTGACCATCTTATTAATTCAACCTTGTCGACGACAAGTGGATCAAGCTGATCGGGCATGAGCCCGTGAGCTTGCTTCAGTTCTTCGACATGCAGGAAGCGCCCAAGCTGGCAGGCACGCCTGTCCAGAAGCTGCTCGTCTTCAGGCTGCTGCTGGCGATTGCTCAGTGCGCATGTCCTCTGGATGATGAGGATGACTATGCGGAGCTGTCAGTGGGTGATCTGAAGGCCGGAGTCAGGGACTACCTGAAACGGCAGAGAGACGGGTTCCGCCTGTTTGATCCTGAGCGTCCCTTCCTTCAGCATCCCGGCGTCACTGTAAGGGACGAGAAGAAGAAGCTTCCGCTATCCGCCTTTCTGCCGGGCGCATGTACGGGGAATGCAACGTTGCTTTTTGATGGCAACAGTCTGCCTTCGACTCTGTCCGATTCGGATCGGGTCTACGCGCTCCTGTCTCTTGTGACCTTCGGCATGGGCGGCAAGAAGCCCGACAAGCAGCTGGTCTTCTCGAGCGGACTTGTGAAGAAAAGTGCGCCTGCATCTCCGGCGCTGGGGCGAGGGTGGCTGCACTGCATCCCGATGGGGTCGGATGTCTACCAGTCGCTGAAGCTTAATTTGGTGACTCAGGACATGTTTGAGCAGGTTGAGCTCAGCTTCCTGTCCAAGGGGGTCGGCACTCCGCCCTGGGAGCGCATGCCCTTGACCGAAATTGGACCGGATGCGGCTGATTATGCTCACTCACTTGTCGGATGGCTGGTGCCAGTCAGCCGATTCTGCAGGCTGTTTGACGAAAGCGTTTATTTGACCTCGGGCGTGGCTTATCCTGCCGTCTCGACAGGGCAATGCGATCTCACCGTGTCTACTCGAAATACGGGGCGTGATGACAAGAACACGAAAATCACCGCCGTGCGTGCGCGAAGGGACGTCGCTCCCTGGCGCCAGCTTGATGCCGTGCTGGCTTTCTGCGGTGACAGGCAGACTGAAGGCTGCAGGGCTCTGAAGCTTTTCAGAACCGTGCGTCAGGATGACGTGACGGCGATCTGGTGCGTCGGCATTCAGGTGTCCGAACAGTCCGGCGAGCAGTACATGTCCGGGAGGGATGATTTTGTAGAAAGCATCTTCCGCATTGCTCCCGGCTGGCAGGATACGGTCTTTTTCAAGAGGTACTGTGATGAAATGGCCTGGATCGACTCGATCAGAAAGGCAATTTATGTATGTGTCACAGGCTATTACAAGGAGTTGTCGGCGGCAGAACTTGGGCCGAATCACGCAGCCAGGGCGGAGGATCTCTTCTGGAGCCAATGCGCGTCCGTTGGCGTGAAAATGGCCGAAGCCTGCGGCGTAGCCGATCCCAAGGCCTATCGCCCTGCTTTCAAACAGGCGGCGTTGACGGCTTACGACGCCGTCTGCCCCAAACGAAATGCACGCCAGTTGATGGCATATCAGAAGTGCCGTCCGGTTTTCAAGAGACAAGATGAGGTGAGAAAATGACTGAGACCACTGAAATGAACCCCGACAAGCGGCGGGGGCGTGAGAATGTCGAGAGGTTTGTGACCGACGTTTACGAGAGGATCCGCAAGGATCACGGCTATCGTGCCCGCTTCCGCAGGGCGTTGAGTCCTGCTCTGGCACCTCAGATCTGGGGGGATCTGACGGCGTACGTCGACATCACCAGGTCGACGGATCGCGCCCTTTTCACGCTGATCGGCGCTTCGATCGCTCTGGAGGATGCTGGTTCTCCCGGTACATTCGGGCTTGGGGCCGCGCTCAGAGCCTGCGGACCGGACAAGGCCTTCAATTCCGAATCAAAGTCGGATCCTCGGGTGGCCAGACTTCGGCGCATCCTGCGCTGTCGATCGGGAAAGGACTTCGGGGAAGTGCTCAGACCGGTGCTTGGCCTGATTCGAAGCCGCAGACCAGGGATGCTCGACTACGCGCGTCTTCTTGACGAGCTGCTCTCTTTTGATGTGGCTCAGGAAAGGGTCAAGGCGCGCTGGGTTGATGATTTTTACTGCAGGATCGCAGAGGAAGAAGAGAAATGAATGCTTATGCCGGCAGGGTCTACCTGAGCCTCGAGGCGCAGGCCAGACTTCGTGTCACGGATCCGTACTCCATTCACCGGGCGCTGCTCGATTTGATCGACGGTGAACGCTGTGCGGCTCCCGAGACCTCTTCAGGGTTGCTGTGGGTGGACCATGGGCAGACGCTTTACGGGCGCAGAATCGACTTTCTGAGCAGGCATCCCGTGCCTGCCGTCTCTTCGGCGAGCGATGTTTCGCTTGAGGTCAAGCCGCTGCCAGAGGGCTTTCTTGACCATGAAGCGTATCGTTTCCAGATCCTCGTGAATCCGTGCCGATGCGTTCAAGGCAAGCGCGTGGCGGTCAGGGGCGAAGAGAACGTCCGTGCATGGTTCATGGAACTCGCGGCCAGACGCGGCATGGAGGTGTCGATTTCTTCAGTCGACAGGCTCGGGCGCGTTGTTTTCTACAGGAAGAAAAACCGCATTGTCTGCTCCCGCGCAAGAGTCAGCGGTATTTTGAAAGTCGTTGATTCCAATTTGTTCAAGAAGGCATTTCTGGGAGGCATCGGTAAGTCCCGTGCTTTCGGGTATGGGTTCCTTCAAGTTTCCGTCATCAAGTGAGAACGTCATCATGAAAAAATATCCGGTTATTGAATTTCACATCCTTCAGTCCTTCCCCGTTTCGTGCCTCAATCGAGACGACGTCGGTGCTCCGAAGACCGTTGTGATCGGTGGAGTGGAACGTCTGCGCGTGAGCTCCCAGTGCTGGAAGCGCTCCGTTCGTCTGGCTCTTCACGAACAGGGCGTCAAGCTCGGCATCCGCACGAAGAAGGTGAAGGCGAATCTTCTCGCAGTCCTTCAGAAAAAGGGATTCGAAGATACAGCTGCTGAAAAGGCGGCTGACACTCTGGCCAAGTCTCTCTCCGATGACTCTCTTCTTTTCATGACCGACAAGGAGTACGAGGCTTTTGCGGACTACGCCATCGAGAAGAACCTTGACGTGTCCGAGATCAAGTCCGCTGAAGTAGCGAAAATTCTCAAGAAGGCCAAGGTTGCTTCCCTCAACGGTCTCGACATTGCCCTTTTCGGCCGCATGGTCGCCAAGGCGTCCGTTATGAATGTCGAAGCCGCTGCGGCCTTCAGTCACGCCATCTCGACGCATGCTGCTTCCCCCGAACTGGATTTCTTCACGGCTCTGGACGACATGGGCGGAAACGAGGATGATAGCCTTGGGGCGGGTCACATGGGCACCTCCGAGTACGGATCCGCGACCTACTATCGCTACATATCGCTCAACTTGTCCAAGCTCGTCGAGACGCTGGGCATTGAGGATGAGCCCGATGCCGTCAGGACGGCAGTCGAGGAATTCATCAAGGCGCTTTATACCGCAGTGCCTGCGGCTCGTCAGGCGACGATGAGCGCGGCATGTCCGTGGGCTTATGCGTTCGTGCTCGTCCGTAATGGCCAGCGCATGCAGTGCGCCTTTGAAAAGCCTGTGCGCGCCAGGTCGCAGGGCGGCTGTCTGGAGCCGAGCATTGAAGCGCTCAAGGCCGAGCTTTCACGTCAGGAAAAGCTTTCCGGATCGCTTTATGGCAAAGTCGCGTCCTTCGAGTTCGGTGATGCCGAAGGCATGTCCATTGATGAACTGATTGCAGGCATCGAAAAGGCTGCAGGAGTCTAGTTCCAATGACAAGGTTTCTGTATATGCGCCTTTCCGGCCCAATGCAGTCTTGGGGAAGCAACAGCCTCTTCTGGCATCGCGGGACGGAGTTCTTTCCGACGAAGTCCGGTGTGCTGGGGCTGCTCTTCTGTGCGATGGGAAAAGGCGGTCCTCAGACGGAGGCGCTGGGTGAAATCGCCGGACTGCCTCAGAAGGTGCTTCAACTCGGTCCTTCCGAAGGGAAGCATCGGCAGGTTGCCATTCTTACGGACTTTCACATGGTCGGCAACGGTTACGATGAGAATGATCCCTGGCAGCTTGAGTGCATACCCAAAACTTCAGAAGGCAAAAAGGCGGTCAATGGAGGAGCGAGGCTCACCGGGCGCGAGTTTCTTCAGGACGCAAGCTTTGCCGTTATTCAGGAAATCCCTGACACATGGAGTGAGGCTGTTGAAGCAGGCTTGAAGGCGCCCGTCTGGGATGTTTATCTGGGCCGAAAGTGCTGCCCGCCCGCTCTGCCAGTCTTTGGTGGAATCTTCGAGACCGAGGCTGAAGCCCTGGCAAAGGTGGAGGCCGAACTCCCCGAGTTCTACGGTGAAGGCTTTGAAGTCATTTCAATTTGGGAGGAGTCGTCCCTTGATGACCCTGCCGCCACAATCGTTCGGGACGTCCCGCTGAGCTTCGGCAAGGCGAAGGTCTATACCGAGCGAGGGGTAATACGCAAAGATGGCGCAACCCTGTCTAAGGGATAACGCTAGGAACTTGCTCTTTAACAAAATGTAGTATCCAGAATGGCAGTCAAGACAACATCTTGTTTTCCCCACGCAGGTGGGGATGTTTCCGCCCTTGCCGGCGCACTTGTCGCCCTGCCCGTGTTTTCCCCACGCAGGTGGGGATGTTTCGTGAGTCAATTATCCGCATGCTCCGATCTTGAAGTTTTCCCCACGCAGGTGGGGATGTTTCCAGAAACAGGTTTTTCGAGTGTTCCCATAGTTGGTTTTCCCCACGCAGGTGGGGATGTTTCTACTTCCCGGACACGACGCCGCCGCGCGGCTTGGTTTTCCCCACGCAGGTGGGGATGTTTCTCGATCATGCGCTCAGCTTCGTCGAGCGACCTCGTTTTCCCCACGCAGGTGGGGATGTTTCCATGGGATCGTAAGCCTCGTCGAAACGTCGCTCGTTTTCCCCACGCAGGTGGGGATGTTTCCCCGTCTTGGTCTATCTTCAATGTGCGCTTGAAGTTTTCCCCACGCAGGTGGGGATGTTTCTATCTTAAGAGCCTCGGCATCAGCTCCCCGTATGTTTTCCCCACGCAGGTGGGGATGTTTCCGACATCCTCATTAGGTTCAAGGGTCTGCGGGCGTTTTCCCCACGCAGGTGGGGATGTTTCCAGCTCGGGAACCGTCAGGTAGAGCATGGACCCGTTTTCCCCACGCAGGTGGGGATGTTTCCATCCCGAACCAACGGTTCTCCGTTGTTCTCGAGTTTTCCCCACGCAGGTGGGGATGTTTCCCGCGACGCCTCTGGTCGCATCGTCACGGACTAGTTTTCCCCACGCAGGTGGGGATGTTTCCGGCTCGACGACGTTCAACCTCCCGAACCTTCAGTTTTCCCCACGCAGGTGGGGATGTTTCCGAAGCCGGAGACTGCTAGCAGATTGCGCGGCAGTTTTCCCCACGCAGGTGGGGATGTTTCTGTCACCTGCGCGTTCAAGCCGTTGTCCAACGGGTTTTCCCCACGCAGGTGGGGATGTTTCTTCTGGTGTGACGCTTGGAACACCTGTGACCTCGTTTTCCCCACGCAGGTGGGGATGTTTCTAACAATTTAAGTCACAATATTCATTTTCATCAAGTTTTCCCCACGCAGGTGGGGATGTTTCTAATTCTCGTTGATCTTGAGACACCTGATATGCGTTTTCCCCACGCAGGTGGGGATGTTTCCAGCATCACCACGTCGTTCGCGACATCCGCTCCGTTTTCCCCACGCAGGTGGGGATGTTTCTGAAAGTGAAATGAGAGGCTGTCGCTGGCAATTGTCATGTAATTGTTAACATATCGCATGACATGATTCAGGTATTTGTCGCGGACTGATAATGGTTACCGTTATTATTTGATGTTTGTAACATGAGGAGGATTCAATTATGAGGAAGATTCAATTTCGAGTCACTCGAGATATGTTTCCGCAAGTCAAGGATCGATATCCGTATGTTTACTTGGAGCATGGGCGTCTGGAAGTCGATGACAGCAGCGTCAAGTGGATCAGTGCCGATGGATATGTGGTGCGTCTGCCTGTCGCTACCATTGGCTCCCTGTTCCTCGGACCAGGTACTTCCGTGACGCATGCCGCCATGCACGCCGTCGGTTCGAGTGGCTGTACGGTCTGCTGGACGGGCGCCGAGTCACTGTCCTTTTATGCTTACGGGATGCCTCCTACGGCTGATACGGAGCCTTTGTACAGGCAGTGCCGTCTGGCGTTCAATCCGAGTTCCCGTGTCGAAGTCGCTCGTCGCATGTTTTCCCTCCGGTTCCCGTATGCAGATCTGGAGGGTAAAAGCCTGCAGGCGATGATGGGCATGGAGGGCGTCCGCGTTCGCAGGCTGTATGCCGATTTGTCCGAGAAATTCGGAGTTGAGTGGCAGGGAAGGGCTTATGTGCAGGGTAGACCGACAGAAGGCAATCCAGCCAATCGAGCACTGACGTTTTTGAACCAGCTTTTGTATGGAATCTGTACGTCATCACTTTTGGCACTGGGTTACTCACCGCGCATTGGCTTCATTCATTCGGGTTCTCCGATGCCTTTCGTGTACGATGTGGCCGATCTTTATAAGTCCGATCTGACGATCGATCTGGCTTTCAAGCTGGTGTCCGAAGGGGCCGACGTATTTGATCGTCATGTCTTGATAGACGCATTTTGCGCACGCCTGATCGAGCGCAAGGTTCTAGGGGCATTTGCCGAGACGGTTAACGGAGTTCTGGATGCGGAGGCGTGACGGATGATTGTGGTTTTTGCGGAAAAACTGCCTCCGGCCGTTCGAGGCAAGCTGAAGCTCTGGTTTGTTGAGCCTGTGCCCAATGTTTTCATTTCGAGTGTGTCGGATGCGCTGGCGGGCATCGTTGCAGACAGGCTTTTTGAGAGCTGCCCCAAAGAGTCGGGCATGCTGATTGTGAGATCGAAGAGAGGGGCGCCCGGATACGTCCTGATGCAGAAGGCGGGAAGAGAGGCAGGCAGTCGACTGACGACCATGACGGGTCTGCAGCTGGTTGGAACGATTTCTGCGCAGGCCGCAGATGGGAAGAGCCAGGAGGAGTGAAGCCTGCGGGCGGCCGCCTTGATGGAAGCGGGCCGCCCGTTGTCAGTGAAGTTTCCTAGCGGTACTTTTCCGGGAACTTCATGTCGCTGTAGCGCACGAAGCGGCAGCCCGTGATGAGCTTGTAGCCGAGCCAGATGGCGAGGAAGAGCGGGATGCCGATGTAGGTGGCGACCACGCCCGCCCAGTCGATCGTGCCCGCGAGGAAGGCCTGGTAGTTCTGGCCGAGCATGATGATCATGCAGAGCGCGAAGGCGAACATCGGTCCGAACGGGAAGAAGGACGACTTGTAGGGCAGCTTGTTGACGTCGTAGCCGTTCATCACGTAGCCGCGGCGGAAGCGGTAGTGGCTGATGGCGATGCCGAGCCAGGCGATGAAGCCGCTCATGCCTGAGGTGTTGAGCAGCCAGAGATAGACGGACTGGTTGTCAAAGAGGGACGTCAGGAAGCACAGGCCCGCGACCGCCGTTGTGGCGAAGAGCGCGTTGCGCGGGACGCCGGAGGCGGAGAGCTTGCCGAAGATCTTCGGGGCCGAACCCTGGTGCGCGAGCACGAAGAGCATGCGCGTGGAGGCGTAGAGGCCGGAGTTGCCCGCAGAGAGCACCGAGGTGAGGATCACGGCGTTCATGAGCGCGGCGGCCGAGAGCAGGCCCGCGTGCTCGAAGACGAGCGTGAAGGGGCTCACGGCGATGTCGGCCACGTCGTTCCTGAGAAGGCGCGGGTCGGTGTACGGAATGATCAGGCTGATGACGAAGATCGAGAGGATGTAGAAGAGCAGGATTCGCCAGAAGACCTGTCGGACGGCCTTGGGAATGTTCTTCTCGGGATGCTCGGTTTCGCCTGCGGCGATGCCGATGAGCTCGGTTCCCTGGAAGGAGAAGCCCACCACCATGGCGACGCCGATCAGGGCGGGAAGGCCGCCCACGAAGGGTGCGTCGCCGATCGCCCAGTTCTCGAAGCCCGCGGGCGTGTCGCCCGAGAGGATTCCGAAGATCATCGCGAAGCCCGTGCAGATGAAGAGGATCACGGTCACGACCTTGAGGAGCGCGAACCAGTATTCCGTCTCGCCAAAGCCTTTTACGGATATGTAGTTGAGCGTGAATATGAACGCGAGGAAGAGTGCGCTCCAGAGTGTTCCGGGCACGTCGGGGAACCACCAGCCCATGACGAGCTGGGCGGCCACAAGGTCGACTGCGACCGTAATGGCCCAGTTGTAGCAGTAGTTCCAGCCGAGGGCGAAGCCGAAGCCTTCGTCGACGTAGCGGCGGCCGTAGGTTGAGAACGAGCCGGCCACGGGTTCGTAGGCGGCGAGTTCGCCGAGGCTCGTCATCAGGAAGTAGACCATGAGGCCGATGATCGAGTAGGCGAGCAGGGCGCTGCCGGGACCGGCCTGGGCGATCGTCGCGCCGGACGCCACGAAAAGACCCGTGCCGATGGAGCCGCCGACGGCGATCATCGTGATGTGACGCGCCTTGAGGTCTCGGCGCAGTCCGGCGTTGGAGCCGGTGGTAGTGTCGGACATGTGGGTAGGAATCTCCGGAAAGAAATGCGTTCGCAGGAGGGAGGACACGGAGCGAACCTGCGGCGGCCGGCGGGGCCTTGCGGGCTTGCAGCAGATGTCCGGGCGAACTTTTCCGGGTGCGGGCCTGCCGGCCGCACTGTCGAAAAGCGACCGAACGGTCAGCGACAGCTCCTCCGCCGCGGATCGGCGGGAGTGAGGCGGATGTTCTCCGCGTCACCAATGGCCGCCGCGTGTCCGCGGCGTCATTTCGGCAGGCTGCCCTTTCGAGCGGCGTCCTCGGATACCTCCTCGGCCGTCTACTGATGCAGTCCCTGCGCCTCTATCTTGCCTGGCGCCCCTCAAGGCGGAAGCCTTGAAAAGCGTGAAAGGCGTTATTTTGACACATATTGCAGGCCGGGTGAAGCGGCCGGGCGGTTTTTTCCCTGCCTGAATCCCGATTCGCGGCGCCCGTTTCCCGTGCGAAGCATGCACCATCTCGCACCACTCTATAAAATACTTTCAGTATTGCGCGAGCTTCGCAATTTTTTGATATAGAGGTGAGAATATGGGCATGTTTGGACCGGGCAAGGAAGGATGGCTGGCAGAAGCTGAGATGCTGAGTTGGGCTTTCAGACATTTGAAGGCTGAGGAGAGGGACTACCTCACCAAGAGGCTCAAGCATGTTCTGGGAAAGCGCACGCTGAAAGGCTCCTGGTATGAGAAGGACAAGAGTCTTGTCGAGATGCTTGTGGCGGGGCTGGCCCATCGTGCAGGATTGGGCTCCCTGCCGCTGATGACAGCCGCCAACACGGAGAAGATGCATGCGCTTGACTATCCGGGGCTCCCTGAGGACAAGACGCCCGAGGCCTTTTTCAGACGCGTGGAGGCTGCTACGACACACGAGAAGTCGAAGGAGGCGATGAGGGCCTTTCATGAGGAGATCGACGGCACTCCTTATGACCGCAGGGCCTTTGCCATGCTCATCATCTACATCTGCGGATTCGGACTGTCGTGGTACGCAAAGGACTTCCTTGAACGGTACTGCAGGGAGTTTGGCGCGAACTCGCAGACCGCTCTCTCCATCAGCTTTGATCCGAGCCTGTACGAGGGCGAAGAGGCGTCCGCAGGCGAGAAGTCCGAAAAGCCCTCGCAGGAGCAGGCCCCGGCCGAGACCGTCCCTGCTGATGCGGCCGAGACTGAGGGGGCTCGGGAGGCTCCTGCGCAGACGGGGGACGAAGTCCCCGGCGTCGAGGCCGCGAAGGTTGCCGAGTCTCCCGCCGAGCCGTCCGCGGAGCCAGCCCCCGTCGTGCCTGTGCCCGCTGAAGGGGCGAAGGCGAGCACCGTCTTTGCGCGCGACTTCTCCGTCACCGTGCCGCCCTTGCCGCGAGGCGTGACCCGTTATCTGGGCTACATCCGCTCGAGTGGCGGAAACTTCTTCAACTTCTATGTTCTCGCCGAGTGGTTCAAGGACCGCTTTGGCGCGATCGAGTCGGAGGCCAAGCAGCTTTTCCCCTCCTACGGTGCCTTCAACCTGAAGTCGGCGGGCCGCAACCAGATCAAGGAAGGCGCCTTCTACGTCATCGACCTGAAGCCGTCGGAACTGATGCCGAACTTCGACGAAAACGGCCGCGTGCGTTCCGACTTCTGCAAGTTCGTCGACTTCTCGAGGATCACGAGCAGCAAGCGCTTCTTCAGCGCGTCCGACTTCGGCATTCATCTTGTCGTGAAGCCCGCCGAGGACCTGGACCGCATCGACTTCACCTCGACGATGATTCCCGTCAGCGTGACGGATTCTGAGGATCTGGAAGACGAGATGAAGGTTGCCAACGAGTTCGTGCTGCTCGAGCACAAGGACCTTTTCTACGGTCCTATGCGCTTGAAGAGGGACAACCGCGGGAAGAACTACGTCACGTTCTCCGGCACCGTCAACAAGGGGCTCGTCTCCGCCTTCAGGATCAAGGCCGACAAGGTCGAGGAGGTTCGCGAGTACGTCAGGTGGGAGGGCGCCGGCCAGCCCGTGCACGTGGGCGTGCGCTGCGCGAAGACGGCCTTCATGGATGCGGTTTCGGTCGACGTCTGGAGTGACGCGGACCTGCTCAGGCGCCTTCTTGAGAAGTCTGCCGTGCGTGCCGCCTACATCAGGGATCGGCTCCAGTCTCACGAGGCCTTCGAGGACGTGGAGCCGGACGTGATGGCCGGTCGCCTTGCCCGCGCCAGAAACGTGATGCGCCGCCTGCAGTACAAGGAGGAGGTGAAGGAGCATGTCGCGAACTTCGTGCTGAACGAGATGAGGGCCGGCAACGACGCCATTATTGACGCCGTGATCTCGCGCGTGGCGGTCGGTGACAAGCTGATCGACAAGATCTCCGCAAAGACTCTCGTGGGCGTGAGGGTCGAGCGCCTGAAGTACGAGGAGAAGGCGCTCCGCGAAAACATCCGAGAGCAGGAAGGCAAGAGGGACGAGCTCGCTCGCAAGTACGCCAGTCTCGAGATAAGCAAGAAGGAGCTCGACACGGAGGTCCGGAGGAAGGCCCTCGCGTCCTGTCTTCTGGATGAAAAGAAGGACGTGATCGACCAGCTTCTCAATCTGAACGGGATCCTTGAGAAGCGTCGCGAGGAATACCGCAGGCTCGGAAACCTGCACACGAAGTTGCTCGAGGAGTCGAAAAGAATCTGTGAGCGCACGCACGGAGCCGACGGCGAGCTGATGCCCGAGTCCCTCGTGAGGGCGCTCGACGTCTGGACCGAGGACGATGACAGGAGCCGTCGCGAAAGGCTCGCGCAGGCCGTCTGCGGCGTCAAGCCCGCGAAGCTCAGGGGATGCGAGCTGGCCGATGCGCTCGTCAGGTCCGTGCAGGAGGTTCGACGCTACGATGAGAACACGGTGCTCAACCTATACATCTGCTGGGCGCAGAACTTCCTCACGGTGCTCTCGGGCGAGCCCGGCTCGGGCAAGACCTCGATCTGCCACATTCTGGCGAGGACGCTGGGTCTGGACGCCTTCGACAACCTGCTGTCGTCCGACGAGCGTGCGGGTCTTTCCGCCGGACGCTTCGTGCACGTGCCGGTCGAGTACGGCTGGACGTCGAAGCGCGACTTCGTGGGCTACTGGAATCCGATCACGAACAGATTCGAGTCTTCGGATCCCGCCAGATGGGACCTGCTCTGCACGCTTGATGCGGAGGAGAGGAGCGCTTCGGGGTCGGTCTATCCCGCGATGATGCTGCTTGACGAGGCGAACCTCTCGCCGATGGAGTACTACTGGTCCGACTGGATGCGTCTGTGCGACGAGCAGACGTCGTCCGGCATCGTGACGCTCTGGGACAAGGCGCCGACGAAGGTGCCCGAGACGCTGCGCTTCATGGCGACCATCAACAACGACAGTACGACCGAAACGCTCTCGCCGCGCCTCATCGACCGTGCGGCCGTCGTGACGCTGCCCGTCGTCGACTGCATTGAAAACACGAGCCCCGCGAAGGTCGTGGGACCCGTGTCCTGGAAGGAGCTTCAGGCCTACTTCGGGGCGAAGGCCGTTTCGAAGAACGCGCGCGAGCTCTCGGACCTGCACGACAGGCTGATGCCCATGCTCGAAGGCTTCGGCATCAGGCTCTCGCCCCGCTCGATCCGCCAGATGAACGGATACGTGGGCGCGGCGTCCTCGATCTTTGCGGACGGGGACAAGCCCGCCTGGCTTGATGCGGCCGACTTTGCGGTGATGCAGAAGTGCCTGCCGCGCATCACGGGCACGGGCGCCGCCTACCGCGAGAAGCTCGTGGAGTTCAGGAGCGGTCTTGAGTCGCTCGGACTGTCGAGGTCCGTCGAGGTCGTCGACCGCATTCTGCGTCAGGGCGACGAGGCCATGGACTGCTACCGCTTCTTCTGACGGAGGTGGCCATGACTGCTGAAGATAGAGGTGCGGGCGTGCAGGCGGGGACGCTCGTGCTCACGGTCCGCCCCGAGGGCGCGGCCCCCGTGCCGCTGCCGCTTCATGAGGCGGAGCCCCTGATCGGAGACTGGGCGGGGCAGCCCGCCGTGGAGGCGGGCGTGCCCGTGTCGCTTGAGGTTTCGGGCCTTCCGCCGAGGGCCGCCGTCACCGTCAGGATGGGCGGCGAGGTGCTCGCGGCCGACCAGTACCGCGAGGAGGACTGCGTACACCTCGAGCTGCAGGATCCGCTTCCCTTCGACAACATGATCGGCGTGGCGAAGCTCGAGGTGCTCGTGAGCACGGGACCTCAGGCGTGCAGCTTCTTCCATGCCGAGCCGCTTCGCATCATTCTCAAGCCGGGGCTTGCTTCGGACAATTTGCTCAGGATGAGCGAGAGCGTGGCGGAGCACGTGGAGAGGCTCTTCGGGGGCGACGCCGTCAGGACGGGCGACGATTCGCTCGGCGATCTTCTGGGCGTGCTCGAGCGTCTGTCGTCTCTCTACGAGAGGCAGTATCCGTATTTCCGCGAGGATCCCAAGTGCAGGCTCGCCTCCACTGCCAGACGCATGAGCATCGAGCGCATGCGCGACATGACGCCCGAGGCCGCGCGCTGGATGGCCTCGCATCCGCACGAGTGGCAGAGAGTGGCGCCGGGACACGGCATCCGCATGCGGGGCGCGAACTGGATGCCCGCTCATGCGCTCGTGCGCACGTCCGAGCTGAGCAGGGACCTTTATGAAAACCGCGTGGTGGCAGGCTTTCCGCTGCATCTTGCGTCGGAGACGAGGCGTCTGGCGCAGGCGTTCGAGGACGCGGTGCGCGTCGGCGCGGGACCTCTTGACGCGGGGACCATCGGGCGCATGGCCGCCGTGCGCATCGTGAGTTCGGAGGCTGACGTCCTGAGGGGCTACGGCATCGTGTTCTCGCGCATTGCGGAGCTCTATCGGGACGCGCTCGGCGTGACGCCCGAGCCCGTGAACAGGCTGCCCGCGCCCGCGAGGCATTTCATCGAGACGTCCCAGTACAGGCTCGTCTACGAGCTGATGCGCGAGTGGTTCGAGCTCAGGCCCGTCGAGGCCGAGAAGCTCGTGAGCAGGCTTGCGAGCGTGACGAGTCCGAGGCTCTACGAGTACTTTTCGCTCGTTTCACTTCTCGGCGGCCTTGAGCGCAGGGGCTGGACGAGCGTGGAGGCGAAGAGGCACGAGTATGCGGGAGCGGGTCCGCTTTATGCGGACAATGCGGCCGCGGCCCTTCTCAACACCTTCATCTTCAGGAGGAAGGAAGACGACGGAGGGAACGAGGAGATCGTGAGGCTCTGGTACCAGCCCGTGCTGGCGGCGGGAAATGTTGAGCCCGAGAACGGCATCGGACTTGCGAGGACGACACGCTGGTCCGTGAGGCCCCTCAATGCGGAGGCTGCCGACACGCTGAGGGAGACGGACAGGGCCTGGTATTCGCCCGACTTCCTGATTTCGCTCGAGAGCGGAGGCAGGACGGCCTGGGCGGTCATGGACAGCAAGTACTCGACCGTGGGAACGGTGCTGCGGCACCATGCGATGCAGCAGGCCTTCAAGTACCTGACCTCGCTCGGGACGGTGAGAAAGGACGACGTGTATGCGGGCCTCTGGCTCTACTGCGGCAGCGTTGCGAACGACCGCACGCAGGAGGGGTCGTTCTTCAATGCGTCGGCCCCGGACGTCCTGCCCGTGCCCGACATGGTGCTTGAGCGCGTCAATGCGCTCTCGGAGGCCGATCCCGTTGCTGGCGTGCTTGATCGCATGAGGACGGTGCTCGCGAGGTAGGTGGCGGGGCGTCGTGCGTCAGTCGACGGGGCGGTGGGCAGGGAAGAGGCGACCGAGGACCTTGAGAAAGACCTTGGCGAACTGCCCGCCGCAGACGGCGGCGACGAGCGTGCCCTCGCGCACGCCCTCGATCGAGCCGAGGAGAAGCCAGGAGAGCGAGGCGGCCGCGATGACGAGGAAGACGTCGATGCCGGTGCGCAGGTTGCCGAAGGAGCCGCCCCAGCGCCTGATGATGCTGATGACGAGACCTTCGGGCGGCAGGATCGCCAGACGCGCGAAGACCATGCCCGCAATGCCCATGCCGTTGAAGACCGTGCCGATGAAGACCGTCGCAAGCTGCTCGAGGTAGGCGGCGGGCGCGACGAAGGACGTGAGCACATAGGCCGCGTCGAAGAAGAGGCCGAAGACGAAGCAGATCGGAATCTGCTTGACGAGCTTTGCGAGAAACCGTGACGGATCGACCGCCGTCTGGAGCATGAAGAAGAAGACGTTCGTGAGGAAGACGAAGAAGCCCATCGAGAGCGGAAGGGCCTTGGAGAGGACCAGGGCCACGGAGCTGATGGTGCCCGTGCCGAGTCCTGCGTGCGTGATGACCGAGATGCCCGTCGAGAGCATCAGAAGCCCGAAGAGAAAGATGAGTGCGCGAGTAAACATGGTGCCTGTTGTTGTTCTGAACTTGCGCCCGGCTGCGCGGGACGGCCGGAAGCGCCGGAGAGGCGAGGCGGGCTCTCGGGAGGCTTTTGCAGAGGTCGTCAGGCGTGGTCGGGTTAACCCGAAGGTCGAACTTTATCAGAAAAGAACGTGCGGGACGTTTTTCAGGCAACGCTTTCGATCGGGCGGAGTCGCTAGCCTGATCGTCGTAGTACCACCGGCCAGGAGCGGTGTGGCGGAGTTTGGGCGTATCATACGAAATCCAAAGTCTTCACACGTTTGATGCCGCCCGACGATGCTCGGGGAGGCTTGAGCGTGAAGGCGATACGCACGACAACAGAACAAAGAAAGGAGATGCGCCGTGACACTTTCGGACGACGTGCGCGACTACTGGAACACACGCGCGGAAGGCTATTCGCTTCACAACTGCGACGAGCTTGACGGAGGGACGGGGCTTGTGCTTGAGCACCTGTTCAGGACGGAGCTCGGAGCGAAGCCCGGGATGCGGGCGCTTGATGCGGGCTGCGGTCCGGGGATCTTCAGCATCGTGCTGGCGAGACTCGGCTGCAGGGTGACGGGCATGGACTTGTCGTCCGAGATGCTCGAGCACGCGGGGGCGAACGCGAAGAGCCGCGGGCTTGAGGCGGACTTCAGGCTGGGCGACGTGACGGATCCCGGGATGGAGCCGTCGTCGCTGGACCTGATCGTCTCGCGGTGCGTGCTCTGGAACCTGCCTGCGCCCGCCGAGGCGTACAGGCGCTGGATGAGTCTTCTGAAGCCGGGCGGCAGGCTTCTTGTGATCGACGGCAATCATTATCTGCATCTCTTTGACGAGCGCTATGCGCTCTGGGCGCTGAGGTCCGCGCCCGCGCCGGGGCATGCGGCGAGGTACATGAGGGGCGTGAGCAGCGAGCGCATCGACAGGATTGCGCGCGATCTGCCGCTTTCGCGCATCGAGCGTCCCGCGTGGGACGTCGAGGTGCTCGAATCGCTTGGCGCCGAGGTGCGCGTTGCGAGCGAGGACCGCAGGACGGTGGCGACGGGCGGCGGCGAGGCGCAGGTGACGACGAGCTTCTGCATCGTGGCCCGGAAGCCCTAAGCGCAGGAGCGCAGGGGCCGCCCGTGTGGCGGCTCGGGGGCGCCCTGAACTACAATGACGGATTGCAATTGGTTGCGGATTCAAACTTCCGGAAATTTCTGTCATGGGCTGGCTTCAAGCTCTTCTTACTGACTCGGGCTCCTTCACGCACGCGCTTCTCGCGTATTCGCTCATCATTGCGGCGGGTCTCTGGATCGGGCGCTTCAGGTTCTTCGGCGTCTCGGTCGGCGTCACCTGCGTGCTTTTTCTCGGCCTTTTTGCGCGCTATCTGGGCGTTGACGTCGACCCCTCGATCATTTCGTTCTTCCGCAACTTCGGCCTGGTCCTCTTCGTCTTCTTCATCGGCCTGCAGGTGGGCCCGTCGTTCTTCTCGACCCTGAGAAACAGCGGCTGGGGGCTCAACGGGCTGATGTGCCTGTCGGTGGGCGTGAGCCTGCTTCTGACGGTCGGGATCTGGGCGGCTTCGGACGGCGCGCTGGCTCTGCCGCAGCTCCTCGGCGTGCACTTCGGCGCCGTGACGAGCACGCCCGGTCTGGGCGCGACGCAGGAGGCGCTCGCAGCCATGGGGTACAAGGGCGACATCACCGTGGGTTATGCCTGCGCCTATCCCGTGTCGATCATCGGCGTCATCCTGACGCTTCTCTTCGTGAGGAAGGTCTTCGGGATCGACGTCAAGCACGAGGAGATGCTCTGGGAGGAGGCGCAGAAGAAGCGCGCCCAGACGCCGATCTACTTTCACGTGACGCTCTCGAACCATGCGCTCGACAATCATACGCTGCGTGAGATCCGCTCTCTCGTCGGCCGCAACTTCATCTGCTCGCGCATTCTGCACGACGGCGTGATCACAAGTCCGACGGCCGACACGGTCGTGCACGAGGGCGACAAGCTGCGCATCGTGGCGGGCCCGCGCGACAAGGAGGCGATCGTCGCCTTCTGCGGCGAGGAGGACACGAAGATCGACCTTGCGACCGCGCACTCGCCGCTCGTCTCCCGCCTCATCAGCGTCACGCGCGAGGAGGTCAACGGCGCGCTCATCGAGGACCTGCACCTCTCGCGAATGGACGGCGTGAACATCACGCGCGTCAACCGCTCGGGCGTCGTGCTCTTTCCCTACAACACGCTGCGCCTGCAGATCGGCGACACGCTCAACTGCGTGGGTCCGGCCAACGCAGTGGCGCGTCTGGCGGCCATGATGGGCAATCAGGAGAAGCGGCTTGAGAGGCCCAACGTCTTCGCGATCTTCATCGGCATCGCGCTCGGCCTCGTTCTGGGCAGCGTTCCGATCGCCTTTCCGGGCATGCCCACCGAGATCAAGCTCGGTCTTGCGGGCGGCCCGCTCATCGCGGCCATCCTGCTGAGCTACTACGGCCCGCGCTTTCATCTCGTCACGTACACGACCGTCTCCGCCAACCTGATGCTCAGGGAGTGGGGCCTCACGTTCTTCCTCGCAAGCACGGGCCTGGCCGCAGGCGACATGTTCATCGAGGCCTTCGTGAGCGGCATCGGCTGGGTCTACATGGCGCTCGGCCTCGTGATCAGCGTCGTGCCCATGGCCGTCATGGCCGTCGTCGCGCGCCGCTTCATGCGGCTCAACTTCCATACGATCGCGGGCCTCATCGCAGGCGCCTCGACGAGCAGCTCGGCGCTCAGCTTCGTCAACAGCCTCTCCGAACGCGGCCTCGCCGTGCTCGCCTACTCGACCGTCTACCCGCTCGCGATGTTCCTGCGCATCATCTCGGGCCAGATCATCCTGATGCTCTTCTTCTCCATGCAGTGAACGAGGAGCTGACGGAGGTCCGAAGGACCTCCCTGGAGGTGTGGGCGAACGAAGTGTTCGGGAAGGCCGAACGTAATGAATTGAAACGTTCGACAGAATTGGGTGAACTATAATGTCTGCGACTTATCGACAACGAGCGTCCTGCGGCCGGACGCCGTGACGCCTCCGCACGCCCCCGGCGGTGTGCGCTGACACTCAGACCAGACGGGCCGCACAGGGAGAAATCGAAATGAACTTCACCGCAAGGCTTGCCGGCGTCGCCGCCGCTCTGTGCCTTTCCTTCGGCGCCGTTGCCGCCGACAACGGCACGCAGCCGATCACCGATCAGGACCAGTGCCACAGCTGCGACATGTGGATCACGAAGTATCCCGGCCCGAAGGCCGAGATCGTGACGAAGAGTGGCCACGTCTACAAGTTCTGCAGCACGAAGTGCATGACCTGCACGCTGCTTCGCCTCGGCGAGTCCGACAAGATCGCGGGCATCTGGGTCAACGACATGGTCGGCAACGACTGGGAGCATCCTGACGCCACCTTCATCGACGCCAAGACCGCCTGGTACGTCCAGGGCTCGAGCCGCAAGGCCACGATGGGCAAGTCGCTCGCCTCCTTCAGCACCGAAGAGGCCGCCGTTGCCTTCCAGAAGGAATTCGGCGGCACGCTCTACCGCTGGAACGACCTGACGAAGGAAATCCTCGGCTGCAAGGTTCCGAAGAAGCCGACTGTGCCGATGGAATGATGATCATCTGAAGAGGCATGCGCGCTTTGGCGCGCATCTGCATCCATGCAGAGCCTAACGGGCCCGAAATCCATGCGATTTCGGGCTCGTCGTCATTTTCGGACGGCATGCAGACGGATGACGCCTCAAGGGTAGGCTGTTCGGACAAGCCTTCATGTCGGGCAGTTTTGACATGATTGTGCTGCAGCCGTTTCGAGGGTGACGGGATAATGGGGACGGTTGTTCCTAGGGGTTTGCACGGAGAATGGGACGACGGGGAGGAGAGGGTTCCGCGGGCAGACTTTTCGGACGCGATGCACGGGCGCCGTGCCTTTGCACGCAAGCACGAAAAGGACATCATAGATGAAAAGCCTCGAAGACCTTCGACTTGACGACTTTCGCCTTGAGCTCAAGGGGAGAAGTTTGGTTCCGATCATGCAGGGAGGGATGGGCGTGAACATTTCGACCGCCGAAATGGCGCAGGCCGTGGCCGCGCGCGGTGGCATCGGGCACGTCTCGGACGCGATGGTGCCGGACCTTGCGGACCGTCTTTTCGGGACGGGCTTCACGCGCATGAAGGCGCTTGCCTGCAAGGCGCTCGAGCGCACGACGGGCGAGGCCGGGTTTCACTTTCCCGTGGAGAAGATCCGCGAGGCCGCGAAGCTCTATCTCGGGCGCGTGATGGAGGGCAGGACGGGCGAGGGGCGAATTCACGTCAACATCATGGAGAAGCTCACGATGAACGCCTCGCTCGAAACCCTGAGGGCCCGCCTTCTCGGGGCGCTTGATGCGGGCGTCGACGGGATCAGCCTTTCGGCGGGCCTGCATGCGGGATCCTTTGCGCTCATGAGCGGGCATCCGAGGTTTCGCGATGCGTGTCTCGGGGTGGTGGTTTCGAGCCGCCGGGCGCTCAATCTCTTCATGAGAAAGTCCGCGAAGACGGGGCGCCTGCCCGACTACGTCGTGGTCGAGGGCCCGCTCGCGGGCGGGCATCTGGGCTTCGGAGCGGACTGGCAGCGCTTTTCGCTCGCCGACATCGTGCGGGACGTGAAGGGTTGGCTGCATGAGAATGCGCTTCGGATTCCCGTGATCGCGGCGGGCGGCGTCTTCACGGGGACGGACGGCGTGCGGATGATCACGGAGGCGGGCGCGGACGGCATTCAGGCCGCGACGCGCTTTGCGGTGACGAGGGAGTCGGGGCTGCCCGACGCCGTCAAGCAGCGCTACTTCGACGCGCGGGCGGAGGACATCGAGGTCAACGGCATTTCGCCGACGGGTTATCCGATGAGGATGCTCAAGTCGAGTCCCGCGATCAACGCCGCGCTCAAGCCGCAGTGCGCGGCCTACGGGTACATGCTTGATCACGGCGGCTGCGCGTATCTCAGGGCCTGGCGCGAGGCCGAGGCTGCGGGAACGGCGCAGGACGGCATCCGGGAGAAGACCTGCCTTTGCGCGCAGATGCGCAGCTCACGCGTCTGGACGCTCGGTGCGAACGGGGCAAGGCTCGCGGAGGCGGGGAAGCGGGATGCCTCGGGCAGGTGGGTGCTTCCGTCGACGGCGGAGGTGTTCGACGACTACCGTTTCGGCGTGGCGGACGAGGTGCATGCCAGACGGGATGGATGCGGTTCATAGGGGCGCGCGGAGCGTGCGGACAAAAGGCGAGCAGATGTATCCCTGCGGGCGTGAATCGTACAAAACGCACGCAAAATCGATATGATGTAGGGACTTTTTTCCCGCACGCCGTCCGACGCGTGCGGATGAGGCCGGCGATGGGGCTCTGGACGAGCACGAAGGCCGCCGGCCGACTTCTCGCTACGGAACCTGATCGTGAAAATTCTGCTGATTCCCGACTCCTTCAAGGGGAGCCTTTCCTCCGCCCGTCTCTGCGCCATCATGAAGAAGGCGGCGCTCGACGTCATGCCGGACGCGCAGGTGACGTCCATCCCGGCCGCCGACGGCGGCGAGGGCACGCTCGACGTCATCCGCAACTCCATCGGCGGCTCCTTCGTGGTGCACAGCGTGACCGGCCCCTGCGGCCAGCCCGTGAGCGCGCGCTATCTGAGCGCGGGCGACACGGCCTATGTGGAGCTCGCGGAGGCTGCGGGCCTGCAGCACAGGCTGCCCGGCTTCTCCGCCGCCAACACGACGACCTTCGGCGCGGGCCAGCTCATCGGCGAGGCGCTCAATGCGGGCCACCGCCGCATCGTGATCACCCTCGGCGGCAGCTGCACGACGGACGCGGGCTGCGGCATGGCCGCTGCGCTCGGCGTGCGCTTCACGGCGCCCAACGGCCGCAATTTCATCCCAACGGGCGCCACGCTCGGCGCCATCCGCCACATCGCCCTCAATCCGTTCTTCTTTGAGAGCGGCGTGAGGATCGAGGCGCTGTGCGACGTGACGAATCCCCTGTGCGGCCCGAACGGCTCCGCGAGGGTCTTCGGCCCCCAGAAGGGCGCCACGCCCGAGATGGTCGAGACGATGGAGGCCGGCATGGCGCATCTGGCCACGATCTTCGAGCGCAACAAGGGCCCGAAGCTCGCCGACATGCCCTGCGCGGGCGCGGCCGGCGGCTGCGGCGCGGGCGTCGTCGCCTTCCTCAACTGCAGGCTTCTGTCGGGCAGCGATGCGCTTCTTGACCTGATGAACTTCTCCGCCCTTGCGGCCGATGCGGACCTCATCGTGACGGGCGAGGGCATGGTCGACGACCAGACGGCGGGCGGCAAGCTCGTCAGTGCGGTGGCGGCCCGTGCGAACGGCACGCCCGTCGTCGTGCTCGCAGGCGGCATCGCAGAAGGCACGAACCTCGAGGCCCTGTACGAGAAGGGCGTCACGGCTGTGATGCCCGTGACGAGCCGTCCGATGACGCTCGGCGAAGCCATGTCGAGCGGCGCCGAGGGCGTGCGCCTCACGGCCACGCAGCTCTTCAGGCTCGCCGGGGCGCTCAAGGCCTGACGGAGAAGACGTCCGAACCATGATTCGAAAGGGGCTCCCGCCTGAGGCGGGAGCCCCTTTCGAATTTTTGCAGGATGAAAAAGGCCGTATCGCAGCGACTGCGATGCGGCCTTTCGGTGACTTTTGATGACGGAGGTCTTATTTCTGCTGGAGCTTTTCGACGGCGGCCTTGACCTCGGCGTTCGAGGCGGCGCTGCTCTTGAGGAGATCGCGGATTTCGCGAAGGAGCACGACGTCCTCGGGCGTGGGCGCGGGGGCGGGGGCGGGAGCGGCGGCCTTCTTCTCCTCTTCGGCCTTGAGAAGCTTGGCGGCTTCGGCCTCGAGGCGCTTGCGGATGGTCGTGACGACCTTGATGAGCCAGAAGATCACGAAGGCGAGCAGCAGGAACTGCACGACGGCCGTGAGGAAGGCGCCGTAGCCGAATACCGTGGCGCCGGCCTTGACGAGGGCCTCGTAGGTCTGGGGGCCCGTGTAGCCTTCGACGGGCTTGAGGACCACGAAGAGGTTCGTGAAGTCGGGGCGGCCGACGAGCACGCCGAGGATCGGGTTGACGATGTCCTTGACGAGCGAGTTGACGATGTTGGAGAAGGCGGCGCCGATGATCACGGCGACGGCGAGATCCATGACGTTGCCCTTCGAGATGAACGCCTGGAATTCCTTGAGAAAGTTGCGCAATTTGTGTCTTCTGGCTGTGGTTTGAGGGTTGAAGTCATCACCGTGGCGTCCTCTGGGAACGCCTGCAGGAGGATATTTTAGGCATGCCCGCCTCTCTTGTCGAATGAGGCGTGGAGCGCGTTTGAGCCGTTCGCCTTCGAAGTGCGCCATAATGATCAGATTCTGTTTTCGGTTTTGCGGCGCCGTCAGGCGTGCCGGGCCGTTCAAAGTGAAGGAAGAAAGATGCTTGATTTATCCACGGTGCGCATTGCGTTTTTGGGCTTCGGGAACATGGCGTCGGCCATGGCCGACGGCTGGATCCGTTCGGGAGCGGTGAAGCCGGAGCAGCTCGGCGCCGCCTCCCGCCGTCAGGACGTGCTCGAGGCGCGCACGAAGGCGCGCGGCATGAAGGCCTTTGCGACCTGCGAGGAGGCCGCACGCTGGGCCGACGTGGTCGTGGTGGCCGTGAAGCCCCATCTTGTCGAGGGCGTCGTGAAGCCCATTCGCGGGATCCTCAAGGACAGGCTCGTCCTCTCGGTGGCGGTGGGCAGGCTCTTTGACTTCTACGAGTCCATCCTCGAGCCCGGCACGCGCCATCTCTCGACGCTTCCCAACACCCCCGTGTCCATCAACGAGGGCATCGTGATCTGCGAGGCCCGCCATTCGATGACGCTCGACGACGAGGCGTTCGTCGAGCAGCTCTTTGCGAAGCTCGGCCTTGCCGAATTCGCCGACGAGAAGATGATGTCCGCCGCGGGCACGCTTGCGGGCTGCGGTCCGGCCTTTGCCGCCATGTTCATCGAGGCGCTCGCCGACGGCGCCGTCAAGCACGGCGTACCGCGCGCGGCCGCCTATTCGCTCGCCTCCCAGATGCTTGCGGGCACCGCAAAGCTCCAGCTCGAGACGGGCGCGCATCCCGGTGCGATGAAGGACGCCGTCTGCTCGCCCGGCGGCACGACGATCATCGGCGTTGCGGCGCTCGAAAGAAAGGGCTTCCGCTCGGCCGTGATCGACGCAATCGATGCGATCGAGACGAGGAGCCGCTGAGGCTTTACCTGAGTCCGCTCGATTGGTCCGGAAAGTTTCGCCCGCCTGACGGTGACGTCGGCGGGCGAAATGTTTTTCACAGAAATAGCCGCAGGAAGCCTCCGAATTCATTCGGATGGAGGAATGCGGCCAACCTCTCTCTTCCAATCTATTTGTTGTCCCCGATGAAAGGTGTGTGTCTTTCCAACCCCTGTGCTAAGGTACTCCCATGAGCACGAAATCCTTCATCATCAGTCTTCCGATCATCACCGGAGATCAAGACCGCCGTCGGTTGCGCAAGAGCTTCAGCTTCG
>ERZ791931.1030-NODE-1030-length-23942-cov-6.106836_pt1 | contig 23942 bp, 20 predicted proteins | sample MGYA00510127_ERZ791931 | MGnify/ENA primary metagenome ERZ791931 (study PRJEB30046, sample SAMN00792067) | human gut metagenome | study: EMG produced TPA metagenomics assembly of the A metagenome-wide association study of gut microbiota in type 2... | reverse complement strand
AGATAGAAAAAGAGTGGGAAATCCATCCTTACTACCGTAGAGAACTGGCCATGGCTTATGCACCCGAACTCACTCCCGAAGCGGCAGTGAACCGGCTGACGCGATGGCTGAAACAGAACGCAACACTGTTCAGGGAACTTCAGGGGTACGGATACCGCCCCAACCAGCGGGTATTTACCCCAATCCAGGTGGAAGCGATTTTCCGTTACTTAGGACGTCCCTGAATCGTACGTTTACGCGACTATTACCGTGAGCTCACGTGACTAATCGCGTTGGCTTACGTGACTAATCGCACAAGCATACGTGACTAATCGTGCAAATTTGATGCAAAAATCGGCAGTTTTGCTCCGAAACCCACGAGTACAGATGCAAGACTGAAAAGAGATTTTAAATAGTAAATATTTTTCAAACTTTTATTAATCAAAGATTTACGCTGAAAGATGAAAGATATGAAGCGTGTTTTGTATAATGTTTCAAAATGTACACTAAAAACCCCACCTTTAAAGGTGGCTATTTTGTTGTCATTGCTGTAACATAGTAAAAATATCCTTCATATCTTTCATAAGGCAAAAACAGCACTGATTTTCAGTCAATAGTGCTGAAAGATTGCCTCAAAAACAATCTTTCAGCACCTATCATAACCTATCATAGCCCGGCATCAGCCTTGTAAGTTTCATCGGGCAGAGAAGGCTCAGGAAGCATGGTATCCATTTCGTTTTTGGTACGTTCTACAACTACCCAGAAATTACCATGCATGGTATGTACCTGCTGAAATCCCAGATCCTTCAATGCACGGCCTACCTGCACGGCATTCAGGCGTACTCCTGTTCCAAAGCGGGCGACAATCTGTGCTGAGGTAATGTACTGCCCCTTTTCCAGTTCCACAGGCGGACGGAAATAAGACAGAATCAGTTCGCGGGCAAGATTAGGAGTTTCAAAGCGGCGGTTTCTTCCGTTCAGCACTTCGATTTCCTTTTCGTCGAACCAGTAGCGATAGCCCTGGTCGAGCAAAGCCTTGGCTTGAGCATACACCCCTTCGTAAGGAATGGGCGTCGTCCAAGGATTCTCAATCTCCTCGATTTCGGCAATCAGCCAGCGCCGGGTACCCGTATCATCAGTGAGAAACTGAAGGTTGTTTCCCGTGGCACAGAACGAAGCAATGTGCGGCAGTCGCACCTTATGCCGTCCATATACCGGACGCTCGTTGACAAAAGCCGTTGTGGTCATCGCCTTGAGCTGATTGAGTTCCTTGCGCTGCATGGAGTCAATTTCCTCGAAGTTAATCAGGATGTTCTCCGTCATTCCGAAAAGATCATCCTTGGTAAGACGATGGCTGTTGGTCTTCGTCGCATAATAACGGCGCAACACCGGCGGAAGCAGGTTCTCCATAAAGGAACTTTTGAAACAGCCCTGACGGCCCAGGAAGACCAGAATCACATGATTCACCACCTTGTCATTGAACACACCGGCAAGCATACCCACCATCCAGCGGCAGAAATAGTCGCGGAACTGGGCAGGCGAAAGATTGACACACTTCACCATGGCTGCCATACGGCCGATATAGTCCGTTTTTCCGTCCCAGGCAGGAAGGCTGTCGAGATACTCCTGTAAAGGATGAAACTCTTTCACATAATCGCTGGATATCAGCGTACGCAAGCGGGAAATATCCACCTCCATACCCGTGCGCTGCATGTTGCACCAGAGTGAGTTTTCCACATTATCGGTAAGACACTCCCACGGCGCATTTTCCGGCTTTCTGAACCGGAACTCCAGCTGGTGAATCAAGGTGTTCATCCGCAGTTCTACATGCTCGTTGAGGTAATTTTCCATTTCCTCCACACTGGCACGGTTGAGCAGCCGCCGTTCCCGATTCTGCCGGACAGGACGATAATCCGCCAGCTTGCAGGTAGCATGCTCGGCAGTCAGTGCATAACAGCTCTGCACGGTTGCCACCACCGAATGTTCCACCGCCTCGTAGTCGGCAAAGACACGCAGCGCCCACTTTTCGGCCTCCTGCTTCTTTACCCCGAAGCGGTTCATCCAATACAGACAGCGGCAGATGTAGTCGTTGTGACGGTGCTCCTCGTAGCGTGCCCCGTCCTCTTCTACCAGACGCCGCACCACCGGTTCCGCCATCCGTACCGTCACCGTCCTGCGTCCTCCTGCGGCAGATTCCTCTGCACAGTCGGACACGGGAAAAGCTTCGGCATCGGGACGGAACAACACATCCGGGTCGTGACAAATGACCGACATCCGCGTGGCATTCTTGCACTGCAAGTCCATGGGTACTCCCAGCAGGTCGGCATAATAGGCATTCACCTTCTTCCAGACGGAAAGAAAGTTGCGCTTCGTCACCGGAGCATCCACACGCACCATCACCCGGATACCGCATCCCGACAGAGTAAAATGCACCAAAAACGCATATTTGTCCTGCCGCAGCCGATGCATGGCACGATACAGTGCATCGCCCTCCAGTCCGTCTATATCGCCCATGATAAAGCCGGAATATCCGGTAATATGACGGTCGGAGCGTCCTCCCTCCAGACATACGGAAGGTACAAAGGCTGGCTGGTTCATTTTCATGTTGCGCAGATACCCTTTAAGGTTTTCCGCATTACCGGTATCCCCCTCTCCCTCCAGTGTACGGATTTTGGAGAGCGTTTCCCGATAGTGCAGGGTAACATCACGGTGCAAAGGACCTTTGATTTCGTCGACAATGGCCTCCCACGAAGAAGCCTGTGGATGTGTGTCGCGTAATGAAAGAAAACGCGACGGACAGAAAATTAATTTTTGACTCATAGTATTTATTTAAGATTTTCACTCAAGCCCCGAAAATCGGAAGCCTTAATTGGCCGTGAAGATACAATAAGCCCAAAAACGGGGTTTTCCCTCCATGAAAGGAAAATGCCCCGCAAAAAATAATGCAAAAAAGAAAAGAGACAGACATGAGTACCCAACAACCGGACTCCCTGATGGGAATTATGCTGGAATATTTCCGGCACGCCAGCCAGCTGCCAATCTCTACCCTGTGCAGCGAAGCCGGCATCAGTACAAAGACGTATTTGAAATTAAAAAAAAGATTATCCTCCCCTTGTAAGGATATGTAAACTTTTCTGTGTACTCTACATGCATTTCCCTCCCGAAGAACTGGGAGAGATGGCAAAAGAAGCCACGGAACTTTGGGCAGAAGGCATCAGAGAAAAAGAAAAGAGAAAGTAATATTACATATATATACAATAACAAAAAAAATAATGCATAAAATTTTATCCATATGCAAAAGACCACTTATATTTGTGCCCCAGAAACAGAGCTATAACTAATCTGAAAACGGATTGAATAAAAATGCATAAAAATACTTATCCCATACTCACTGCTCAGGAAGCAGCCCTTCTGATTCACCACGGAGACACCTTGGGAATCGGAGGATTTTCATCGGTAGGAACCCCCAAGGCAGTGCCCGCTGCCCTGGCTTCCCACGCACAGGCCCAACATGAGGCCGGTAAGGAATTCAAGGTAGGACTCATCACCGGAGGAGCTACCGGGAACACCATCGACAGTGCCCTGGCACAAGCCGGAGCCGTCAGTTTCCGTACTCCCTTCCAGTCGAACAAAGACATGCGAAACGCCATCAACAGCGGCGATGTAGCCTACTACGACGTACACCTCTCCCACATCGGTCAGGACGTACGCTACGGCTTCCTTCCCAAGATCAATGTGGCACTGATTGAAGCTTCCGATGTAACAGCCGACGGCGAAATTACCCTGACTACCTCAGTGGGTATCTCGCCTACCCTGATTCAGCAGGCAGAAAAAGTGATTATCGAACTGAACCGCATGCACAGCGGCAAGCTGCAGGGCATGCACGACATTTATACTCCTTCGGCTCCTCCCGCACGCACCGACATCCCCATTTTCCGGGTAAGCGACCGTGCCGGCAGTCCGGTGGTAAAAGTCGACCCGAAAAAGATCGTTGCCATTGTGGAAACCAATGAACGCGACCACATCGCTCCTTTCACTCCGCAGAATGAAACCACGCTTCAGATAGGAAACAACGTGGCACAGTTTCTGCTTTCGGAATGGAAGAAAGGCCGTATTCCTCAGGAGTTCCTTCCGCTGCAGTCGGGTGTAGGCAACATTGCCAATGCCGTACTGGGTGCCTTGGGCGACGATACACAGCTCCCAGCCTTTACTATGTTTACAGAAGTGATTCAGAACTCAGTCATCGACCTGATGCTAAAAGGACGCATCCGTTTTGCAACCGGCAGCTCGCTGACGCTGAGTGAAGACCATCTGGATATGATATACAACGACCTTCCTTTCTTCCGCGACCGGCTTTTGCTGCGTCCGCAGGAGATTACCAATCATCCGGAAATGATCCGCCGTCTGGGCATCATCGCCATCAACACGGCATTGGAGGCTGACATTTTCGGTAATGTTAACAGTACGCACGTATCGGGCAGCAAGATTATGAACGGTATCGGCGGTTCCGCAGATTTCTCGCGCAACGCCTACCTGTCTATCTTCACCACTCCTTCTACGGCAAAGAACGGTCTGATTTCGTCCATCGTGCCCCAGGTGTCGCACGTAGACAGTACGGAACACGATGTCCGCATCTTAGTGACCGAACAGGGTGTAGCCGACCTTCGTGGCAAATCGCCCCGCCAACGTGCACAGTGCATCATCGAGAACTGTGCTCACCCCGACTACAAGCAGCTGTTGTGGGATTACCTGAAACTCTCGGAAGGCAAGTCGTGTCATACCCCTTTCAGCCTCCGCAACGCTTTCCAGATGCATCTCGCCTACGAAGAAACAGGCGATATGCGGAATACTACTTATATCGCTTAAAATAAACTTATTATATTTTTAAAATTGAGTAGAGGATATCACCTTATGGGTGGTATCCTTTCTTGGTTTGTGAGTATTTGAAAACAAGAAAAAGATGGAAGACAATCGTACTCTTTATGAAAAATCTGTACAAGACAGAAGTACTTTACGCTATTATTTAGGATTAATCGTACGTTGGAAACAAAATTGGAAATATGTGCGTGCCCGCCGTATTGCACGCAAACGAGGTGCAACGATTGGAGAAGGAGTAATTATGCCTCTGTCTTTGGCCAAACGCGCCAATAACAATCTAACAGTAGGAAATCATACTTCCATACAAACAGATAAACTCGACCTTCGCTCACCCATACAAATTGGCAACCACGTCATTATAGGAAGTGGAACAGAAATTATTACCACCTCACACAATATAGATTCTCCAGATTGGGAACATAAAAATTATGGAATTACCATAGAAGACTATGCATGGATTCCTACCAATATACTGATTCTTCCCAGTTGCAGGAAGATCGGCTATGGAGCTGTTATCAGTAGTGGTAGCGTTGTGGTAAAGGAAGTAGAAAACATGTCTGTAGTCGGAGGAAATCCTGCTAAAGAATTCAAAAAACGAAAATGTGTACACAGTAATTTGATTGTAGAATCTCTACTTGGTGGAGATTATCAGATTTATAAAGAAACAAGAACAAAAAGAAAAGAATAACATCAACCATGAAACATGCATTTTTAATATTAGCTCATACAGATCCAGAGCAACTAAAAAGACTTATTTCTTCATTAAACTCTGATTCCTCTCTTTTTTATATACATTGGGATAAAAAAAATGAATCAGTCTTATTTGAGTCTCCTATTATAAAAGAGCTACAAAGTCACTCCAATATTCATTTTATCACAAATCGAATAAAAGTATATTGGGGAGGAACAAGCATTGTTTATGCAACTATTGAGTTACTTAAAGAAGCATTTAAAGAACAAGATATCACATATTTTCATCTGTTATCAGGAATTGATTATCCTTTAAAACCATTACAATATATATTTCGTTTTTTTGAAAACAATAAAAATAGCTATCTTACCTATATACCTCAAGAAAGTAATATGCGCTATTTTATAGAACGTTACTACTTTTACGATAATGATTATATAAATCCACAAAACAAGAAACGTAGTATAAAAAGAACCTTTGTTTACCAAACTTTATTGTTTATCCAAAGGTGCACCTGGTTTCTCGTACAAGTCCTCGGTATAAGAATCCGTAAAAAAATCAATATGCAATTTTATCATGGTACACAATGGTTTTCTCTTCACAGAAATGCAGTAACATATATAATAAAATTCTTAAATGAAAATTCTTGGATCTTAAAACGGTTTAAATACACAGCAGTATGTGATGAAACTTTCTTTATTATGCTACTAATGAACAATTCTCAATTAAAAGATAGTATCATCAACAATGATTTACGATTAAGATTATATGATGGAATGCCAAATCGAAGTGGTTACATTCTTACAGAAAAAGATTTTGAATTAATAAAAAACAGTGATGCTTTATTTGGAAGAAAGTTTGTAAGCGGAAAATCAGAAAAACTGATTGAACTTATCAACAATATGTTTTCAATAAAATTCAACTCATAATATAAAACAAGTACAATTCCAATAAATTTTATAAAACAACATGTTATTCATTGCATAAATTAAAGGGAAATAGAATAGTAATTTTCATCAACAATCATGAATACTAAAGAAGAAGTTAACGAATTAGATATAATGAAAGTCATTATGACTTTATTAGTTGTTATAGGTCATGTTTGTAGAATATATTCTCCTTACAGTATCATAAAACTGGAAATAGGAAATAGTATTTTAAGTAATATTGCATCTTTTATTTACTCATTCCATATGCCAGCATTCGTATTTATATCAGGGGTAATATACTATTACATAAAAAGAGATTTAAAACGATACAATAATGAATTCAAATTCATTTATAAAAAAGCATTACGATTAATTGTACCTTATATATTTTTTTCATTATTCATTGTAATTCCAACATTATACTTTTTAGATTTAATCAAAATTAATTTATTTAAGTATATTATTAACAATTACATTCTTTGCCTAGACAATCGACATTTATGGTATTTAATAATGTTATTTGGAGTATTTATAATTTTTAATCACTATGAAAAATACTTATATAAACACTATTATATACTTTTTCCTTTATTGTTTATAGCATCGATTTTTCATCAATTAATAACTCCATATTTCGGAGCATCCAATATAGCTTATTACTTTATATATTTTTATCTTGGATATTTATACGGGAAAAACAAAAGTAAAATCTACCCTTTCTTTACGACACACCTTTTACCAATAATAGGCATTTCTGGATTTTTACTATTATTTTTTTGGTTTATTAATACAATTATTAACGATAAAATTTATTTATGTATAATTAATTATATAACAGCTATATTAGGAACTGTATTAATTTACTCTATTTCTATTAAATTATCTTCTAATACAAAAATCATAAAAAACAAAACCATAATTAATTTAAATAAAAACTCTTATGCTATATATTTATTTCATCCAATGATAATATATTTATTGTTTTCCATTTTAGCTAAACAATCTTCAATAAAGATATCATCATTCTTAATTGCTTTTATGATCTTAATCGCATCCATTATAGCATCACTAATTTTAACCTATTTTTTCAGAAAAATTAAATTAAACCTAGTAATAGGGGAAAATATAAATTCAAAATGAAACAGAATACAAGTATAGCAAAAAACGTTTTAATGCTATATATCCGAATAGCAGTAAACATGCTATTAGGGTTATACTCCTCACGTGTTATTTTAAATGCATTAGGAGTTTCAGATTATGGAGTATTTAACATTGTATGTGGAGTCATTGTATTATTTTCATTTTTTAATGATTCAATGTCTGCCGCTACTCAAAGATTTATAAACTATGCAATTGGACAAAATAGAGACAAAGAAATTAATTCGATTTTTTCAGCAAGCATAATACTACATTTTACGATTTCTATCATCCTAATTATTGCATCAGAAACTATAGGCCTTTACATTGTTAATAATACTCTAACATTACCTTCAGAAAGAATTAATGCAGCCAATATTATTTATCAAATTGCAATAATCAATACTGTCATTGGAATTATTAGAGTACCCTTGAATGCTTTAATTATTGCTTTTGAAAAAATGACATTCTATGCATATATTTCTATTTTTGAAACTACATTCAAATTATTAAATATTATCGCCTTGCTATATATCAATACTGATAAACTAATTCTTTACAGTTTAATGCTACTATTTGCAAATCTTATTACAACTATTATTTATATTCTTTATATAAAACAAACACTTCCCAAAATCCAATTTAAAAAATCTGTTAATAAAACATTCTTCATCAATCTAACAAGTTTTTCAGGATGGACTATAATGGGATCAATAGCCAATGTAGGGGCTGCCCAAGGAGTTAATTTGATTATCAATCATTTCTTTGGAGTCATCATTAATGCTGCAATTGGAGTAGCTAATAACGTAAATGGAATAGTTTACCAATTTGTATCTAACCTTCAAGTTGCATTTACTCCTCAAACAATACAAAGCTACTCACAAGGGAATTATATTAAATTAAAAGAACTTATCTACAATAATAGTAAATACTCCTTTTTTTTACTCTTTTTAATGGGACTCCCAATCATAATGAATATAGATTTTATACTTAAGATCTGGTTAGGAGATACTATCCCACCCTACAGTAGTACTTTTATCTCATTAATAATTATCTCCTCTTTTTTTGATGCTATATGCGGATCTCTATGGTCAACAATTCAGGCAACAGGGAAAATACGAAAATATCAAATTATCATTAGTTCTATTATATTTTCAACAGTACCGATATCATATATTTGCTTATACTTTGGGTATCATGCCACAACAGTATACATCATCAATATACTAATGAAAATAGGAATAACATATTATCGTTGTTATTATCTAACTCACTTAAAACTTATAAGTTGGATTCAGATTTTAAAAAATATTTTTTACCCCATTATAAAAGTTTCGTTCTTTTCTAGTTTATTATGTTACATAGAAACACAAAGTCTTTATTCTGAAAATATAATTTCTCAGATAGCTCTCATTATACTTAATGTTATAACTATAATACTACTAATTTTATTATTAGGTATGGTTCAAAAAGAAAGAAATATCATAAAACAGAAGATTCAAATATTTTTACATAAAATCAAATAATATGGAAACTAATTATTTCATAAAAATCAAACAATTATTTTTAGATGTCCTTAAAAAATCTATAATATGTAAAGCATGTGTCCGAATTGAAAACAGCAAAATGATTCCATCTAATTTAGGGGACGATTTAAATTATACTTTTCTTCCCCAAATATTCAATAAACCAATATCATTATATGATTATTCTTTTATAGCTCATAAATTTAATACATCTAATTATCTTTTTATAGGAAGTACCATAGAGATGCTTGCTGATTCTAACACTATTGTTTGGGGAGCAGGATGTATATCTTCAGAAAGTAAAATACCGCATCCCAAAAAAGTCTTAGCTGTACGAGGACCATTAACAAGAAAAAGATTATTGGATGCTGGAATTGAATGCCCTGCCGTATATGGAGACCCAGCTTTACTGCTTCCCCTCTTTTATACACCTACTAAAAAGAAAAAATACAAAATAGGGATTATACCTCACTATTTGGATATCAACACTCCTTTTATCGAAAAACTAAAAACTTTTACTCACGAGCATTTAGTTATTGATATGGCTAATTATAGCTCATACCAAAATATAATAGAAAAAATTTGTTCATGCGAAATTATATTATCAAGCAGTCTTCATGGGCTAATTATAGCAGAAGCATATGGTATTCCCAATATTTGGATTAAATGCTCAGATAATATTATGGGGGGGAATTTTAAATTTCATGATTTCTTTTGCTCCATAAACCGAGACCGTAAAAAACCATATCTCAGTCAAGATATAAACAATATAAACGATATCACAGACATAATATCCCACTGGGAGTCTGGAGAAATTAATTTATCCCAACTAATAGAATCTGCACCTTTTCAAATTAAAAAATCATGAATATAGTCTGGATTTACGATCAACCCATAATTGCAACGAACGGGGGATCTGAAAGAGTTACAAGCCTTATTTCAAAAGGGCTTGAAAAAGAAAACATTCACACAGAATCCTTTTTGATATTTGATCAAAAAAACGATACCATAAAAATCAACAATCAGCAAACGGTGGAAAATTTGTACCAATATCTAACTGAAAAAAAAATAGATATTATTATAAATCAAATAGGTTTTGCATCATGGATTTTAGAATCATTTCTTAAACATGGAGGAAATAAATGGAAAGCAGAAGGAGGAAAAATTATTTCAGTCATGCATTTTTCTCCTATATTTCCTCCTAATACAATAAAATTACTATTAAAAGAATGGTCTCAATTACCTCTGAAAAGAAAAATCAAAAGAATTGGACGTATTCTTTTATTAAAGCAAGAAAATAAACGTACTAAAATATTTCATAAAGAATCATATAAGTTTATTTATAACAATTCAGACTCTTATATTTTACTATCAAGTACACATATTCCTGAGTTTCAGGAAATGTCAAAAATAACAGATTTATCTAAAATCAGTATTATTCCGAATCCTTTAACATACGATCCTAATAAATTATCAATAAACTTATCCCAGAAAAAAAATCAAGTACTAATCGTATCCAGACTTGATGAAGAACAAAAAAAAATTTCATACTCTTTAAAAGCCTGGAAATTAATTGAAAAACAATGCCCAAATTGGACACTAGAAATTGTAGGAACAGGAACAGACGAATGGTACTATCATAAATTAGCTAAAAAATATAATTTAAAAAGAGTTTTCTTCCATGGTCATCAAGAACCTTTAAAATACTACCAAGAAGCATCTATATTATTATTTACTTCACCAAGAGAAGGATGGGGACTAACCATAACAGAAGCTATGGAAAATGGAGTCGTTCCCATCGTTGTTGATACTTGTCCTGTATTTAGAGATATCTTAAACAACAACCAATGTGGAATACTTGTAAAAGAAAAAGATATCAAAGCTTATGCAAACTCTATTCTACACATCATAAACAATAAAAAAGAAAGAGAAGAATTAGCAAACAAAGGCTTAGAACGAGCTAAAACTTTTGAACTACATGCAATCACTCTTCAATGGAAAAAACTATTAACAAATCTACGACCATGAAAATTCTATTTACATTTACAGTTCCATTAGAACAAAATTCAGGAGGTGTACAAAGAGTTACTTCAATTCTTATGCAAGAATTTAATAAAATGGGAGTCTTCACTTCTTATCTGCAATGCAATGATACCTATACTCGCTTCATTTATAACCAAAAAGAGTACTTAACACTATCCTCTATCATAAAAGATTTTGATATCATCATAAACCAAGACGGATATAGTGATACTTTCACTAAAAAACTAATAAAAGAAAACTGGAAAGGAAAGTACATAGTATGCCTACATAATACACCTAATATGTATGAAAAATACTATTCCTTTAAATCAATGATTCAAGGGCTTCGTTATAGTACTTGGTCAAGAAAATGGTACCTTATACGTACAATTTTATATCCAATTTGGAAACCCGTTATGATAAAAGGCTTTATAAAAAAACAAAAGTTCAATTATTTATATGCTAATGCTACAATATTACTCTCTAACAAATTCATAAATCTTTTCGTCAACAATACACGTATAAAATCTCCAGAAAAATTATATGCGATAAATAATCCTCTTACCTACGATTATGATCCTATATATCATAAAGAAAATAAAAAGAATGAAATCCTAATTGTTAGCAGATTATCTTCTGAAAAAAGAATTGAATTAGCAATAAAAGCTTGGGAATTAGTAACAAATAAAGAGAACTGGATTCTTACTATTGTAGGAGATGGCAGTTCAAAGGATTCATTAATAAAATTCGTAAAATCAAACAATATACCTAATGTTTATTTTAAAGGATTACAAAATCCACTTGATTACTATAAAAGAAGTAAAATATTTCTTATGACTTCAGCATTTGAAGGATGGGGTATGACTCTAACTGAAGCCCAGCAAAATGGATGTGTACCCATTGCAATGAATAGCTATCTTTCCATTACTGACATTATTTCTGACTCTCACAACGGAATCATTATAGAAAATAACAATATTAAAAAATTTGCAAAAGCAATAGAAGAACTTATCAATAATCAAGATAAATTAGATAGAATGGCTATTAATGCTATAAAATCAACACAAAAATTCCAATCCCAACATATAGCTCAAACATGGATTAAATTAATATCTAATATAAGATAAATAATATTCCATTAAAAGAAATAGAAATAATATGCCAAAGCTTACGATAAATTTGAAATCAATGCCTAGTATAGAAAGGATGTTTTTAGGTTTCCTTCTATACTATCTCAGTAATTCTATCGCAGATATTTATGACATTCCCAAATTACTTACAAAATCAATCACTCTTCTGGGACTATTTTTAATCCTACAAGGGTATATTAAAGTAAAAAAGAAATTTTCGTACCCTCCTTTTCTGCAAATTTGGCTAAAAATATATATTGTATACTCAAGTATTATAGGTTTCTTAATGTTATATGGCTACCTTCAAAAAACAGCTTGGTACACACTATTATTAAATGATGCTGTATGGACATACTTTCTTCCTCTTTTAACCACAATAGATTTTTCAAAATATCAATGGAAAAATATAGCTTATAAATATGCTTGGATAAGTCTAATTTTTTCTTTTATTTTCTGCATTATAAATTATCAAGCTTTATTTATAAACCATGTCACAATTGATAATAAAAATGACGACTCAATTAGTCAATCTATTAATATAGCAATATTACCTCTCACCTATATTATTCCTATATTTGCTTTTTGGAATCATGCGATAAAAGAAAAAAAGATATTTAAATTTATTCTTTATACCACTTTGATAATAAGTATATATTCTTCTATAATAAGTGGAAAACGAACAGGGTTCTATATTTGTATGTTTTACATGATTGCATTTATCTGGATTTATGTAAAATCATCCTCAAGAGGCTGTTTTACAAAAATAATATTTCTATTCATTATTATTCTTACAGCTAATTATATTTATCAATCGTCTATATTTGATTACTTAAATTCAAGAATAGATATTCAAAATCGAGATACATTAATACTTGACTACAATAAATCTATGGAGCTTTCTAATTGGCTATTCGGTAAAGGACCTGGAGGAGGGTATTTAACTTATGATTTTTTTGCTGGGAAAGTTATTAATAGAACTTTTATCGAAAATGCCTTTCTAAACATGATCCTAAAAGGAGGGTTATTCCTTTTAATTCCATATTTACTTCTCATCCTAAAAACAGCCTTAAAGCTATTACAAAAAAAATCCTACTTAAACATTTATTTTATAATATATCTAATTGGTAATATTTTTTCTATGGGCTCATTAATGCCTCAAATAAGTCTAACCTACCTTATTTTATGGGGTATTATATCTGACACCAATAGTATTCATCACTTAAACACTCAAACTCAAAATGAAAATAATTATAGCAAGTAGCAATCGCTCACATTTATTAGATGTAGCAAGAGAAATGCATAATCTAAAGAACGAAGTCACATTTATATCATTCACCCCCCGTTGGAGATTAAAAAAATATAACATACAACAAAACATTACAATCTCTGTTTTTTGGTTTTGTTTACCTGGTATTATACTAACTAAACTTTTCCCTTCAGATTTAACAAGAGAAATTTTAAGAATATTATTAGATTATTCTACATGTTTTCATTTAAAAAAATGTGATTTCTTCATTTGTCAAAGTCCTCATTTTCAACATTCAATGAAAATAGCCAGAAAAAAATATAAAGCTAAAATTTTACTTGACAGAGGTTCCAATCACGTACGTTATTATAACCAACAACTACTAAAAGCTAACGTACGAACCATGAGGGAATGGTATTTAAAATTTGATGAGTCTCAATATAAATACGCAGACTATATTCTATTAGCTAGTAGCTACTGCAAAAAAACTTTTATAGAATATGGAGTTCCTGAAAAAAAACTATTCAGTAACCCTTATGGAGTAAATACAACAAATTTTTATCCTACAGAATTAGCACCACAACATTATGACATTATTTATGTGGGTAATCTATCTAAAAACAAAGGTTCAGATTTATTAATTCAAGCTTGTTCTGATTTAAATTTAAGTTTATTACATGTAGGTGCTACAATAGATATACAATTTCCATTTCAAAAAAACTTCAAACATATAGATCCAGTACCAGAGAAAGAACTAATAAAATATTACAAACAAGCTAAAGTTTTCTGTATGCCTTCTCATAACGAAGGATTTGGTCTAGTCCTGATACAAGCTGCTGCCTGTGGCTTACCTATTGTTACAACGGAATTTACAGGTGGACCAGATTTAAAAGAAATGCTAAAAGATCAATCTTATATATATAATATAAAACAATGTGACATACATCTGCTCAAGAAAGCTCTTTTAAATGCATTAAATATTTCTTCTACACAAAAAGGTATGAGAAACTATGCATCAAATATTCAAACACTTTTCTCATGGAAAAGTTATGCTTTACGATTAAATCAATTTCTTTTACAAATAAAAAAATAATACAATATGAAAATATTATCCACTTCATTAATAGAATATCCACCTTTACTCACTCTTTTAGGGAAAAAAAATAATAATAATTTTTGTGGATGGCTTTATGCATTTAGCAAATCCTTACTAGAAATAGACTCCACTTTAGAATTAGGAATTTTAAGTATTGCTCCTGAATTAAAAAAATGGGAAAAATACCAATCTGACCGTTTCACGTTCTATAGAATACCATCTAAAGGGCTTCACAAAGTTACCTCAAAAGAAGTACAAATGGCTAAAGAAATTCTAAATGATTTTCAACCTGATATTATTCAACTTAATGGAACAGAATATTCTTTAGGACTTGAAATAATAGAAGCTAATATTAATAAAATTCCCATTATTGCTACTATTCAAGGATTATCATATGTTTACGAAAGATATAATCAAGGAAATATCCCTCTTTGGCAATTTTATAAAAATATCTCCTTCAGAGATATTATAAAGATGGATGGTCAATTACACAAAAATAAGATAATGCGTAAACGTGGTATAATTGAGCAAGAAACTATAAGAAGAATCAATTACATAACAGGGCGAACAACATGGGATAAAGATCATGTAAAAACAATAAATCCACAAATCCAATATTTTACTTGCAATGAAAACTTAAGGACTAACTTCTATACTTCACAAAAATGGGAATATAAAAATTGTACACCATATAGTATTTTCTGTAGTAACGGAAGTGCGCCTCTAAAAGGAGCACATTATCTTATACAAGCAATGCAAATCGTTGTAAAAGTTTTCCCTAAGGCTATTTTAAAAATTATAGGCCCCAATGTAATGAAAAATGACATTAAATCGAAAATAAGAATGACTTCTTATCATAAGTATCTAAAAAAGTTAATAACCGATTTACATTTAGAAAACAACATTCAATTTCTGGGTTTTCTATCCGAAGAAAAAATGATAGTAGAATACTTAAGTGCCAATGTTTATGTATTACCATCATGTATAGAAAACTCCCCGAACTCACTATGCGAAGCCCAACTACTTGGAGTCCCTTGTATATCAAGTATTTGCGGAGGAACTACTGATTTTATAGAAAACAACATTGATGGTTTCTTATATCGGTGTGAAGAATATGAGCAACTTGCCCAAAGAATCATAAAGGTTTTCAATTTAAAAGAAAATATATCAAATATATCTTCAAAAGCTATCAACAAAGCAACAAACAGACATGATAGAGATAAGAACGCTAAAGAATTATTAAACATATTTTCACACATTATATCTAATAAGAATACGACTCCACATGAAAAGAATCTTTGTTTGTAATTACATACCTCAACAATACATCACAAAAATAAAAGCTTCACAAGCTGCTAATAATTTTTGTGAACGCTTGATGAATGGTGAAATATTTGATGAGATTTACTCAATATTACCAGTCAGCTACAATATTCCACTAGATACTCAATATAAAGGAATAAAATTTTTCATTAATGGGGAAAAAAATCTGATAGCTAAAATCATTAAATATATAAATCTTAATTGTAAAATGGCTTGGCTATTAAGGAAAAAAGATAAATTATGGTTCTATAATATCACTCCTTCTTTTCTACTTGCTTATATTTTACTAAAATTTATATTTAAAAGAAAAACATATGTAATAATGGCTGATTATAGCAATCCAGAAAAAAAGATATCATTACAATCAATAATAGGATATCTTATCGAAAGATGCAATGGAATAATATCATTATCAGCTCGTTCGTGTTTTAAACATAAGAAAATGATAATAAAAGCAGGAATAGTTAGTGAGGATATGTTAAACAGAGAAGATAAAAATGAAGACAAAAATTTTACTTTTCTGTTCTCCGGTCTTCTCTCCGACATTACAGGATATGATATGGCCCTTAAAGTTTTCTCTAGTATCCCAGAAGCACAATTATATATTTCAGGAAACGGAGAATATCCCCCGCAATATCAAAAATTTAACAACATCCACTTTATGGGGAACTTACCTTATAATGAATATTTAAGTCTACTTGATAATGCAACTATTTGTTTGAATTTTAGGAATCCAAATAAAAGCGAAAACAATAACAACTTTCCTTCCAAAATACTAGATTACTTTTCAAGAAATAAAATAGTACTCTCAACCATAAAATATCCAGAAATTGAAGGAGCTAAATATTTTTGGACAAATTATGATGAAAACTCATTAGTTGCTCAAATAAGAGATATTATAAATATGGAAGATACAGTTCTAAAACAATATAAATCGAATAAAGACTTTCTAAAAAATAACTTTTCCATTACCTCATGGAATGAGGCAATCAATATGATTGAAAACTAATCATAATAAATACATCAGCGACTTATGAGAATCGTATTTTGGCAAAATCTTCTTAGCCCTCACCAACTACCTTACATTACTCACTTGTTAGATGATAAACGAGTTAGTGAAGTAATCATAGTTGTAGGAGAAGACATGGATAAGAATAGAAAAAAAATGGGATGGAAAATACCTCAAATAGAAGGATTATCCCGTTGTAAAATAGTATTAAATCCTCAAGAAAGCGAAATAAATAATATCTTCTCTCAAAAAGAAAAGGAAAGTTGGCATCTATTTTCAGGAATAAGAGGATTTAAGTTTGTCTTTAATGCATTCAAGATCAGCCTTAACTACCAAATAAAAAGAGGGCTTATTACTGAACGACCTTATACTTTTGCATTTGGTCATGCAAATGGTAAGCCATTGTTTCTTCATAAAATCAGATTCTTACTGCAAGACAGAAAATACGCCCGATATATAGATAAGGTTTTTGCTATGGGAGATGATGCTGTATCTTACTTTCAAAAAGTATATTCCAAATGGGATGTAATACCTTTTGCATATTGCACAGAGTCTTCTCTTTATTGTAATCATCCCCAAGGGGGAAATACAAAATTCTGTTTTTCAGGTAGCTTATCAATAAGAAAAGCCCCTCAAAATATTGTACAAGCAGGTATTTTATTAAATAAAGAAATAAATATATCTTACATAGGAGCCGGTAATAAAGAGGTTGAAATAAAATCTCTTATAAAAAATCATAAACAAATCCATACTACATTTTACGGGTTTCAAAATCAGACAAAAATACCTGAATTATTATCAACACAAGATGTACTAATTTTACCCAGTGTTTATGATGGATGGGGAGCAGTGGTAAATGAAGCCTTACAAGCTGGTCTCTATGTAATTTGCAGCGATAAATGTGGTGCAAAAGAACTCCTAAAAGATTCACGATGTGGAAAAGTTTTCCAAAGTAAAAACATAAAAGACTTAGCTTCTTTAATGAAATATTGTATAGACAATATTGAAACAATCAGAAAAAACAGATCGTTCAGAAAAGAATGGGCAAATACCCACATTAGTGGACAAGTCATTGCTCAATACATGATTGATTGCATTCATAATATACCTGCAACACGTCCTTGGTATAAATAACACTTTAATATTTTTTCTCTTTACAATGAAAATCATACACTTCATCCCCAGTATCGACCGCACAGCAGGTGGTACCACTTCTTATATGCAACTGCTCGCAAAAGAATTAGGCAAACTGTGCGATTTGTATATTGCTACTGCCCCATCAGATAGTCCAGTACAGATAGAAAATGCACAGGTAAAATTCATACCTTGTGGATGGAAGCAAAGATCAGCTATGAAGAGTGCATGGAACAAGCTATTACAGGAAATCAAGCCTGATGTAGTACATGTAAACTGCTGCTGGATGCCACAATGTTCCTGGGCTCAACTATGGGCACAAAAAGCAGGTTATAAAGTGGTACTTAGCCCACATGGTATGTTGGAGCCATGGATTATGGCACGTCATTATTGGACACGGAAATTTCCTGCCCTCCTACTCTATCAGAAAAAAGCAATTACAAAAGCCAATTGTCTTCATGCTACTGCAGAAAGTGAAAAGGAAAATCTTTTAAAATTAGGCTATAATAATCAAATCGAAATTATAGCCAATGGAATTGATGTAGAAAACATCGAAATAAAAAAAGAATGGACACGCAAAAAACAAATCCTGTTTTTATCCCGTATCCATGTAAAAAAAGGAATTAACTTCTTACTGGAAGCTGTAGCTGAACTGAAAAATGAATTAGCAGATTATACAATTCATATTGCCGGTGAAGGAGATGAACAATATATCAACCAACTGAAAGAACAAGCCAAACAACTTGGTATTGAATCGATGGTTGATTTCTGTGGCGGTGCATATGGAGAAAAGAAATGGAAACTGTTCAGAGAGGCTGATGTATTTGTACTGCCAACTCATTCTGAAAACTTCGGAATCGCAATTGCAGAAGCATTAGCATCTGGCACTCCTGTTATTACAACCAATGGAACACCATGGGAAGGATTAAATACGCTTCATTGTGGATGGTATACAGAAGTAGGAACAGAAGCAACCACACAGGCTTTACGTCAATTTTTACAAACCTCGGAAGAAGAATTGGAAGCTATGGGAAAAAGAGGAAGAAAATTAATTGAAGAAAAATATTCTACAACGATTGTAGCTATCCAAATGATACATCTATATACCCAATTAAATGGAAAAGAATAAAGTACAACTTAAGAGCTTTTCATCACAAAGTTTCGATAAAGGAGCCAATTTTCTTAAGCAAACTCTATGGTATTTCACCAATGCTCTATTGGTTCGTGCCTCATGGAATCCTTTCATGGGAATAAAGATTGCACTATTAAAAGCATTTGGAGCAAAAATTGGAAAAGGACTGGTTATAAAAAATAATGTGTGCATTAAATTTCCTTGGAAACTGACTATAGGTGATAATGTATGGTTGGGAGAATATGCATGGATTGATAATTTGGATGATGTGCATATAGGGAATGATGTCTGCATCTCTCAAGGAGCCTTACTCCTGACAGGAAATCATGATTATACATTGTCATCATTCGATTACCGAAATGCTCCTATTTGTATAGAGGATGGAGCATGGATTGGAGCCAAGACTGTGGTTTGTCCGGGAGTTACCGTCCACTCGCATGCCATTCTAACCGTAGGTTCCATTGCAACCAAAGATATGGAAGCGTATGGTATCTATCAAGGTAATCCTGCTCAAAAAATTCGTAACAGAAATATCAAATAATAATACTGAATATGAAAGTATCTATCATCACCTCTTGCTTCAACCGCGAAGCAACCATAGGAGATGCCATAGAGAGTGTACTCTCGCAAACGTATCCCAACATAGAATACATTGTGATAGACGGGGCGTCGAAAGACAACTCGTGGGCGGTGATTCAACGCTATAAGGAGGGGATTGCGCAAATGGTATCGGAACGCGACCGCGGTATGTATGAGGGTATAAACAAGGGCCTGAAAAGGGCTACGGGGGATATCATCGGACTGATTCACTCGGATGATTTCCTATTTTCGAAGGAAACGATTGCGCATATTGTACGGAAGTTTGAGGAAACGGGTGCGGACCTGGTGTATGGCAACGGACTGTTTGTGGATGCCAAGGATACACAGAAGGTGGTGCGCAACTGGATTAGTGGTTCGTACAGCAAAGGGAAAATGAAACGGGGATGGCTGCCGCTGCATCCTACGGTGTATATCCGAAGGGAGTGTATAGAGCGACTGGGATTGTATGACGAGAGTTTCAAGATTGCAGCGGACTCGGATTTCTTAGTGCGCTATCTGTATGAGGGTAACCTGAAGGTGGCGTATCTGGATGAATATATCGTGAGAATGAGAATGGGGGGACTATCTACAGACCCGGAAAAGATGAAGCAGAAATGGGCGGAGGACTTGAGGATGTACCGGAGTCATGGTTTCTCGCCGTATCTGACACTGGGGATGAAAATCTTGTCGAAGATTCCGCAGTTTATTTCAGCCAAACTGATGAAAAAGGGGGCTATCTGATGCCCATGAGTTTATAGAAGACTTTCTGACAGAAGGAAAGTATACTGAGAAAGACACGTTCGAAAAGGGAAGGTTTGCATATTAGAAGAATATAATACTTCCTAAATATGAAAATCGGTAAATTGTTTGGACGAATGAAAGTTTTTGTATTTCTTTGTATATATCTATAAATTAAAGGTATTATGCTTAGTACGGCACACATCATCAATCTGTTAAGGGACTTCAAGACAAAATCTGCATTGAAGTACCAAATTAGATTTATGGGCATATTCGGTTCATGCGCACGTGGACAGCAAGATGAAAATAGTGATGTGGATGTATTTATCAGTTTACAGGAGCCGGACTTTTTTGTAATGGAACAAATTAAAGAAGAATTAGAACATCTTCTTCATCATCCCATTGATTTAATAAATTTTCGAGAATCGCTCAGGCCTTCATTAAAGAAGAATATTTTGAAAGATGCGATCTATATCTAAGGAAATATTAATTGATTTGTTAGAACTGATTCAGGAAAAAGCAAATCTTATTATTACACGGAATCAGTCTATTACTTGTGTTCAAGATTTTCTCATCTCACCAGAAAGAATGGAAAAATTTGATGCAGCTTGTATGCTTATACAGGTTGTAGGAGAAACTGCAAAAAAAATAGATGACCGTACTTCATCTTCTTTATTTATTCACTATCCACAAGTGTACTGGAGAGGAGTTTTCGGGTGCAGAAACATTATTTCTCATGAATATGGAAATGTGGATCCTGCACAGATTTTAGGTATAATAAAAAAATATTTACCTGAACTGATAATATGTATTCAACAAATTATCGTAGATATAGAGAACGGAAAACATGACCATCTTTTTAATACAAAAGATTAACTGTAAAAGCCAATTTTTATAGAAATACAAAACAATTGGGCTATCATCTGATGCCCATGAGTTTATAGAAGACTTTCTGACAGAAGGAAAGTATACTGAGAAAGACACGTTCGAAAAGGGAAGGTTTCATTTTATTTTTTTCTTGTAATTACTTCGGCAAAAATAAGGGATTATTTTTGTTTGAATGCTATGTTCTCTTTCTTTTCTGGAAGAGAAGCGATAAAGCGTGCTTGTCTTTCTCGTTTTTTTACTATATTCGCTGTGTATGAAACACGGCAAGAGTATGTGAATTTATTTTCGTAAAACCCTGAAATATATTATAATATGAAAAGATATTGCCAGACTTTGGATCTCTACGACGACAAGGAGCTGATAGCGGCGTACGTGGAGGAGCATGCCCATGTATGGGAGGAAGTGAAGGCGGGAATCCGCGAAGTGGGAATCCTGGATATGCAGATTTATATCCACGGAAACCGCCTGTTCATGATTATGGATACAACAGACGAGTTTGATATGGAACGTGACTATGCACGGCTGGCTACGCTGCCACGCCAGGCGGAATGGGAAGCGCACATGGCCAAGTACCAGAAGGCTACACCCGGACAGGCCGCTAACGAGAAATGGAAACTGATGGAGAGAATTTTTAAACTATAGTTGACAAGGGGACAAGTTGACAAGGGGACTAGAAAATTGACAATTGACAGCTGATAATTTTCAATTGTCAATTATCAATTGCAAGTGCCTCGTCAACTCGTCACCTGATACCTCGTCACCTGAAAAATAAAACTAAAAAACTTACAATGAAGAAACTACTGTCATTGCCTCCCAACTTAGTGGAGTGCTTTCATGATATTGAAAAGGCAGACCGCAACGAGTGGTTCTGCACGTCGGACCCGATAGGAAGCAAGCTGGGTTCCGGAGGAGGTACGGCCTGGCTGCTCAGGGCGTGCATGGAGAGTGAGAATACAAGTGAGAATCTGGCCGGATGGCTGGCGAAGGAGAAGCGTATCCTGCTGCATGCGGGAGGACAGAGCCGGCGTCTGCCTGCCTATGCACCTTCGGGTAAGATCCTTACGCCGATTCCCGTGTTCCGCTGGGGACGCGGACAGAAACTGACACAGAACCTGCTCTCGCTGCAGCTGCCGCTTTACGAAAGAATTATGGAAAAAGCTCCGGAAGGGCTGCATACGCTGGTGGCAAGCGGGGATGTGTACATCCGTGCGACGGAAGCGCTGCAGGAGATTCCGGATGCGGACGTGGTGTGCTACGGACTGTGGGTGGACCCGCAGCTGGCAAAGAACCACGGGGTGTTTGTTTCATCGAGAAAGGAACCGGACCGGCTGGACTTCATGCTGCAGAAGCCGAGCGTGGAGGAGCTGGGAGCGCTGATGAAGGATTATCTTTTCCTGATGGACATCGGTATCTGGCTGCTGAGCGACCGGGCTGTAGAGCTGATGGTGAAGCGTTCGGAAAAGGACGGAAAGATTGGATTCTATGATATGTACTCGGACTTCGGACCGGCACTGGGAGCGCATCCGCGCCTGCACGACGAGGAGCTGGCGCAGCTGAAGGTGGCGATTCTGCCGCTGCCGGGCGGGGAGTTCCACCACTATGGTACGAGCCGGGAGATGATCTCCTCTACCCTCGCCGTGCAGAACTGTGTGATGGACCAGCGGGCCATCATGCATCATAAGGTGAAACCGCATCCGGCTATCTTCGTGCAGAACGCGAAGGTGGAATGCAGGCTGACTGCGGAGAATGCGGAGGTATGGATCGAGAACAGCCACGTGGGAAAGGAATGGAAACTGAACAGCCGCAACATCATTACCGGTGTACCCTGCAACGCATGGAAGATGGAGGTGCCGGAAGGGGTCTGCATCGATGTGGTGCCGATGGGTGAACGGGGTTTTGTGGCAAGACCGTACGGATTCAACGATGCGTTCAAGGGAGCGCTGGACAAGGAGGGTACGCTGTATCAGGGTGTACCGGCGGCGGAATGGCTGAAGGCCCGCGGAATGAAGCCGGAGGAGATCAGAGGAAATCAGGATCTGCAGGCGGCAGCAATCTTCCCGGTGTGCGAATCGGTAGAGGAACTGGGTACGGTGCTGCGCTGGATGACGGCGGAACCGGAACTGGAAGAGGGAAAGGATATATGGCTGAAGGCGGAGAAGAGGTCGGCGGACGAAATCTCGGCGTATGCCAACCTGAGAAGACTGACCGCGCAGCGTGAGGAGTTCCGCAAGGTGAACTGGAAGACGCTGGCGGAGAATCACGGAAAGAGCGTGTTCTACCAGCTGGACCTGCAGCAGGCGGCGGAGGAGTACAGCCGAATGGGACTGGAACTGCCGGCGGAACTGGATGAGACGACTCCCCTACTCACACGTATCAGTGATGCGATGTTCCGTGCACGGACCCTGCAGCTGAAGGGGGAAGCGCCGGAGATTGTGAAACCGGTAGAAGACAAGGCGTTTGCACTGATGCGCAACGGACTGGTGAGCACGGTGGACTTCCGCCAGC
>ERZ791931.1029-NODE-1029-length-23968-cov-44.550579_pt1 | contig 23968 bp, 17 predicted proteins | sample MGYA00510127_ERZ791931 | MGnify/ENA primary metagenome ERZ791931 (study PRJEB30046, sample SAMN00792067) | human gut metagenome | study: EMG produced TPA metagenomics assembly of the A metagenome-wide association study of gut microbiota in type 2... | reverse complement strand
GTATCGATTCGCCCCGTCCGGCCTCTCAGCGGGCAGCAGCGTTTATCCTGACTGCCATAATGCTCACCTCCCTTACTGCCCCGGCCTTTGCGAAGACATGGTGCATCGAGGATGGTAACATCACCGTGAAAGCGGGCGACACCGGCAACGACGTCACCCAGAAGGGGGAGACCACCTACGGCGACACCGACACCATCATCACAAATCAGAACAAGGACATCGCTTCTTCCAACACCGTGACCATCGAGACCAAAGATAAGAACGACAAGGTGGAGGTCACCCTCAAGGATGTGAACATCGAGGCTACTGGCGGCAAGGCCGCCGTGAGCGTGACCGGCAGCGGCAATACCACGATTGAGCTGGATGGCGACAACCATCTCACCGGTGGTATCAGCGACAACGGCAGCTATGGCCTCAGCGGCATCTCCAGCAGCGGCAGCCTCACCATCTCCGGCGGCGAAACTGACAGCCTGACGGCCCAAGGTGGCAGCGGCACAGACGGCTCCGGCGGCCGCGGCATCTTCAGCAAAGACCTCACCATCTCCGGCGGTACGGTCAACGCCAATGGCGGCGACGGCAAAAACGGCTCCGGCGGTAGCGGCATCACCAGCCTCGGCAGCCTCACCATTTCCGGCGGTACGGTCAACGCCGCTGGCGGCGACGGCACAAACAGCAGCGACGGCGGCGACGGCATCACCAATAACCGCGGCGTCACCATCTCCTCCGGCGGTACCGTCACGGCCAAAGGCGGCAGCGGCGAAGACGGCTCCGGCGGCCGCGGCATCTCCAGCTTCGGCGGCGTCACCATCTCCTCCGGCGGTACGGTCACTGCCACCGGAGGCAATAGCACGGGCAGTGATGGCTCCGGCGGCGACGGCATCTCCAGCACCAGTACCACCATCTCCGGCGGTACCGTCACGGCCGATGGCGGAAGCGGCAACTTCTCCGGCGGCAACGGCATCCGCAGCTTCGATGTCGCCATCTCCGGCGGTACGGTCAACGTCGCTGGCGGCAACGGCGGTAACGGCAGCGGGAGCGACGTCGGTAACGGCATCTACAGCAGCGACATCGATCTGTCGGGCAGCCTCGAGCTGACCGCCAAGGCCGGCAGTCCCAACGGCAAGGCCCTCTCGCAGCGCGGCAATGAGCTTGACCTCGACGACATCAAGGACAAGCTGGGTCCGGGCGCAAAAGTCACCGTCACCGATGCCGACGGCAAGGTCAATCAGGTCTCCATCCCCCGCCCTGTGGAGCCGGAAGAGCCTGTTATACCCGGGGACTCTTCTTCCTCTTCCGGCGGCGATTCTGCGGACGTGTCTGTGCAGGAGTCGGTTTTCCCGGGCCTCGTCGTCACCGACAAGGACGGCCAGCGCATCTCCTACACCAGCATCCGGGGCAACAACGTCCTCTCCCTCCGCGTCGGGCGGTTCACGGCCTCTCTCCACGCTTCGCTGTCCACGCTGCGCCAGCTGCGGGCTGAGGGTATCGACACCATCACCTTCCAGACCATCCTCTGCTCCACCACCCTCTCGGTGGACGAGCTGCTGGCCATGGGCGGCGAGGACGCCGAGATCGTTCTCACCCACCACATCCGTTCTTCCACGCTCACGGTGGGCGGCAAGGCCGTGTAAGGCTCCCTTGTTCCCCGATGATTTTTGTGGTACACTAGGCGCAGAAATCTATAAAAATCGAGGGAAAGTAAACTTATGGCTGGCGACCTTCATACTCATTCCACCTGTTCTGACGGCTCTGTTCCCATCCACCGCCTGCCCCTGATGGCAGCGCGGCTGGGGCTGAGCGCTCTGGCCCTCTCGGACCACGACACCACCCTCAGCGCACAGTACGCCTACGACCACCCGGTGCAGGACGGCGTGCGGCTCATCCCCGCCGCCGAGCTCACCGGCTACGACTTCGAGCGCAGCCACCGCGTCCATCTGCTGACCTTCTGGCCTGACCTCGACTGCCCTGCCCTGCGCCGGCACTGCGACATTATGCGCCAGCGCCGCAACGAGTGCGCTCTGCAGAGCTGCCGGGAGATCGAGGCGCTGTACCCCCAGTTCCGCACTGAGCAGGCGCTGGAATATGCACAGGACAGCGGCGTCCTCTTCAAGAGCGGCATCATGCAGGCGCTGCAGCAGCTGGGCCTGTGCGACGGCATCTACACCGGGCTTTATCACGAACTGTTCGGCTGGGAGCCGCGGGGCAAGTGCCTCCACTCCCCCACTTACCCTCCGGTGCGGGAGGTGCTGGCCACGGCAAAGGCCGCTGGGGCCGTGGTGGTGTTCGCCCACCCGACGGTGTACAAGAGTATGCCCCTGCTGCGGGAGCTGGTGGCCGAAGGGGCCATCGACGGCATCGAGGTGCATCATCCCCGCAACAGCCCCGAGGACAGGGCCGAGTGCGCTGAGCTCTGCAAGAAGCATGACCTCATCGTCACCGGCGGCAGCGACTTCCACGGCGCGAACCACGGCAAGCCCCACCCGGTGGGGGCCTGCGTCACCGACGACGACCAGATCGCGCGCATCGAGGCACTGGCCCGCCAGCGCCGGGGCGGCGCTCTGTGACAGGGTCACATTGACTTCCCCACCTGACAAGGATATAATAAGGGTACTGCGCGAGTCCGCTCGCCTGTCAGTCGGATATAAAGAGAGGAAGTTTGAATATGAGCAAGTCTTTCAGCTACCCCAACAAGGGTACCTGCTCCAAGGAGACCCACATCGTGCTGAACGATGACCACACCATCGAGTCCATCGAGGTCGTCGGCGGCTGCAACGGCAACCTGAAGGGCATCAGCCGCCTGCTCAAGGGCATGAAGGCTGAGGACGCCATCGCCCGCATGGAAGGCACCACCTGCGGCCCCCGCCCCACCAGCTGCCCTGACCAGATCGCCCAGAACCTCAAGCGCGCTCTGGCTGAGCTGTAATTCACAGTCCGTTCAAAAGACCACCGTCCTGCCCTTATTTCCTGCGGGCAGAACGGTGGTCTTTTTTTAGCTCTTCTTTAGAAACCGTCTAAATTTCTATTAAAGTAAAATTTGATTTTCTACGCTGCCGACAGAGGAGTTTCTAGTCCCGACCAAAATCGAGCCAAAAAGCGGTTGACAAAACCCGTGTCCTTTGCTACAATAAATGAGTAAACGCAGGGTTAGCTCATCCGGTAGAGCGACTGCTTCCCAAGCAGTAGGCGGCGGGTTCGAGTCCCGTATCCTGCTCCACAAAAAGAGCGCTGATTCGTCAAGAATTGGCGCTTTTATCATTTCAGCAAGTCTAAAACTGAGAGGGACGTCATGATTTTTGTACCCCTTCTGCACTATTTCAAGTGCAAGAATCAATACAGCGGCAGCGAAGACGGGATGCGCTATCTGCTCTCGCCCGGCAAGCGCAGCGTGCCTGACCCGGACGGCGGCGAGGGCGCACAGAAAGAGGAAGCCATCCTCACGGTGGACATCTGGCCCGACCCCTGGGCGCTGGACCGCACCGACCCCGCCCTGCGCCGGCAGACGGTCTTTCCGCTGACGGACGAGGGCCGGGCCGCAGCGGCAGAGTATCTGTCCTCTGCCTACAGCACTGACCTGGCGCTCTGGAAGCAGCGGCCCTCCATCCTGGACTGTGAGCCCTGGTCACCGCCGCCGAAGGACGAGGACGCAGAAAGCGGGGAAAGCAAATGATATACCGTCTCAAAGAGCTCAAGGGCGACACCATCCCGGTGCCGCAGCTCATCTTTTCCAAGCTGGGCATCGCCGAGGAATACAACGTCCGGGTAGCGCTGTATGTGCTGGCCACCGGCGTCACCGACCCCGAAAAAATTTGTGCCGACCTCAAACTGCGCAGCCGCATCTCTGCCGAAAGCGCCCTCTCCTTCTGGGCCGGTGCGGGGCTTCTCGAGCGCTACGACGAGAACGCCGCGCCGGGAGCAGAGCCCTCTGCTCCTGCCCCCATGACCTGGGCGGAGATCGCCGCCGCAAGCCGCACCGACCCCATGATCTCGAGCCTCATCGACTGCGCTCAGACCGGCTTTGCCCGCCCGCTGACCCACAGCGAGATGGAAAAGCTGGTCAATCTCTACGTGCAGGAGGGCTTTGCCCCCGAGACCGTCATGCTCTGCGTGGCCTATGTGGCCAGCCGGGGCAAGCGAACGATGGCCGCCGTCCTCCACGAGCTGAAAGTCTGGCGGGCCGAGGGCGTGGAGACCGGCGAACAGGCCGACGCCCACCTCAAGCTGCTGGCCCTCCGCCAGACCCGGGAACAGTATGTTGCTTCCCTGCTGGGCATCCCGGACAGCGAGCTCACCCTCGGCGGGCGGAAAGCCATCGCCCGGTGGTATGAGGTCTACGGCTACGACGATGCCATGGTGCAGGAGGCCGCTGTGCAGGCCGGGCCGAAGCGCGACCTGTGGTACTGGAACAGCATCCTCAAGACCTGGAACGCCAAGGGGCTGCGCAATATCCACGATGTGCGCACTCCGGTGGCCGCTGCCGGCGCCAGCCGGAACATCCGGGTGGACCGCGAGACCCCCAGCGGCAACGACTTTCTCAAGAACGCTGCCCGCCGCCGCACCCTCAAGAAAAAGTCCGAGTGACCCCCGGCATAAGGAGACACTATGCGTACCAAAAACGAACTGTATCAGGAAGCCCTGCGCACCGTCGCCCGCCGTCGTCAGACCGCACGGGCCAAGGCGGAGGACGCCCGCGCTGAGGCCGAGGCCGCTGTCCCCGGGCTGCGCCACGCCGAAGAAGAGGTGCGGGTGCGGGGCATCCGCTGCGCACTGGCCGGTGCGGCGGGCAAGGACCGCACCGATGCCGCTGCGGCCCTCACCGATGCCCGCAAAAAGCTGGCCGACCTGCTGGCCTCCAGCGGCCGTCCCGCCGACGCACTGGAGCCGCACTTCACCTGCAGGCTCTGCGAAGACACCGGCATTGTGGACGGCCACACCTGCAGCTGCGTCCACAAGGTGATGCAGCAGCTCCGCCGGTCGGAGATCGAGGCTCTGTCCAGCCTCTCCATTTCCAGCTTCGATACCATGGAGCTGCGCTACTATCCCGCCCGGATGGACGCCTCCCTCGGCGAGCCGGTGCGGAGTTATATGTCCACCCTTCTGGACGACCTGCGCGGCTACGCCGACGAATTCGATACCACCAGCGAGAGCCTGATGCTCCTCGGCAACGCCGGTCTGGGCAAGACCCATGCCGCTCTGGCCATCGCCGGAGAGGTGCTGGAAAAGGGCTTCGACGTCATCTATGTGTCCAGCCCCGACTTCTTCTCGAAGCTCGAGGCCCTGCACTTCGGCTCCGACCCCGCCGGGGAGGAAGAGATGCTCCTGCGCACCGCCGCCGGGGCCGACCTGCTCATCCTCGACGACCTGGGTTCCGAGTTCAACTCCAGCTTCCTCATCAGCACCCTTTACAGTCTGCTGAACAACCGTCTGGGCGCGAAGCTGCCCACCATCGTCACCACCAACATCACCGACGGCGCTCTGCTGGAAAAGCTCTACACCGAAAAGATCTCCAGCCGCCTCTCCTCTTTTGTTCCCTTCCTCTTTATGGGCGACGATATTCGGGCGCAAAAGGCAGAAGAAGCGTAAACAGGATAGAAGTCAAAGAGAGTTCTTATTCAGGAAAGGAATTTCAAATATGGGAATCGTAGTCATCGGCGCAGTTTTCGTGGACATCAAGGGCTATCCCCTCTCCACCTACATCCCCGGCGGACGGAACGCCGGCCGCATTGAACAGGTGCATGGCGGTGTGAGCCGGAACGTGGCGGAGGACATCGCCAATGTGGAGCTGCGCCCCACCTTCGTGGGTCTGGTGGACGACACCGGCATGGGCCAGGACGTCATCGACAAGCTGGACAACCACAAGGTCAACACCAGGTACATCCAGAAGGTCCCCGATGGCATGGGTACCTGGCTGGCCATCTTTGACAACGACGGCGACGTCCACGCCGCCATCTCCAAGCGCCCTGACACCACCCCGCTGACCACCCTGCTGGAGGAGAAGGGCGACGAGATCTTCAAGGACTGCGACGCCATCGCCATCGAGCTGGACCTCGAGAAAGACACGGTCAAGCAGGTGCTCCGCTATGCCAGGAAATACAACAAGAAGGTCTTTGCCGCAGTCTCCAACATGAGCATCGCCATGGAGCGCCGCGACTATCTGCAGCAGATCGACTGCTTCGTCTGCAACCAGCAGGAGGCCGGTCTGCTCTTCTCGGACGACTACGAGCATCTCACCCCCAGCCAGATGGCTCAGGTACTGGCCCGGAACGTCCACAGTGCCAACATGCCCAGCATGGTGGTGACCATGGGCGGTCAGGGTGCCGTGTACGCCAAGCACACCGGCGAGTGCGGCGTCGTACCCGCCAAGAAGGTGGACGTCATCGACACCACCGGCGCAGGCGACGCCTTCTTTGCCGGCACGGTCATCGGCCTGACCTACGGCAAGAATCTGGCCCAGTCCTGTGAGATCGGCAGCCGCCTGGCCGCGTCGGTCATCTGCATCACCGAGAATGTCTGCCCCCGCTTCCGCCCGCTGGAATTCGGGCTGGATGTGCCGGTGGTGGATTGACGCTGCCTCCCTCTGAGCACAGGAGCTTCTGCTTCTTATCAAAAAATCGGTTGAATCCCCTCCCCGGCTGTGATACACTGGGGGTATTGAATTTGTGAAAAGAGGAAAATCCAATGAATCAAAAACAGCACAAGCGAAGCGCCTTTTCGGGCAAGATCGGCTTCGTTCTCTCCGCAGCAGGCGCGTCGGTGGGCCTCGGCAACATCTGGCGCTTCCCCTATCTTGCGGCCAAGTACGGCGGCGGCATCTTCCTGCTCATCTACATCATCCTCGCCTTCACCTTCGGCTACACCATGATCGTAGCCGAGACGGCGCTGGGCCGGATGACCAGGAAAAGCCCGGTGGGCGCATTCGCCGCCGTCCGCAAGGGCGAGCGCTCCTTCGGTGGCTGGATCAATGCCATCATCCCCATCCTCATCGTGCCTTATTACTCGGTCATCGGCGGCTGGGTCATCCGGTATCTGGCCGACTACGTCAGCGGCCACGGCAGTGAGCTGGCGGCGGACGGCTACTTCTCCGCCTTCATTTCCAGCGGCGCTTCGGCGGAGATCTGCTTTGTCATCTTTACCATCTTCACCCTCGCCATCATCTTTGCAGGCGTGCGCAACGGCGTGGAGCGGGTCTCCAAAGTGATGATGCCCATTCTCGTGGTGCTGTCCGTCATCATCGCGGGCTACTCCGTCACCCGCCCGGGTGCACTGGAGGGCGTGAAGTATTTCCTCGTGCCGAATCTCTCCAACTTCTCCTGGATGACCGTCGTGACCGCCATGGGGCAGATGTTCTACTCCCTCTCCATCGCAATGGGCATCCTCGTCACCTTCGGCTCCTACATGAAGAAGGATGTCTCCATCGAGGAGTCCACCGAGAACGTGGAGATCTTCGACACGGCCATTGCCATCATGGCGGGCCTGATGATCATTCCGGCGGTCTTCTCCTTCTCGGGCGGCGACCCGGACACCCTGCAGGCCGGCCCGGCCCTCATGTTCATCACCATCCCGAAGGTCTTTGAGAGCATGGGTCTCGGCACCGTGGTGGGCATCCTCTTCTTTACGCTGGTACTGTTTGCCGCCGTCACCAGTTCTATCGCCCTGACGGAAAGCGCTGTCTCCACCTTCGAGGACGAGCTGGGCTGGGACCGTAAGCAGGCCACCGTCCTCATCGGCATCATCATGCTGGTGCTGGGCAGTCTGTCGGCTCTGGGCTACGGCCCGCTGGCCCAGTTCACGGTCTTCGGGATGCAGTTCCTTGACTTCTTCGATTTCCTTACCAACTCGGTCATGATGCCCATTGCGGCCATCACCATCTGCCTGCTGGTCTCCCGGGTCATCGGTGTGGAGAAGATCGAGGAAGAGGTCACGCTGGAAGGCAAGCCCTTCCGCCGCAAGCGCATCTTCAACTTTATGATAAAGTACCTCTGCCCCATCTTCGCGGCCGTCATCCTCATCAGCTCGGTGGCAAACGCGCTGGGCGTCATCTCCATGTAAGCAGACAACAAAAAGCGCTGGAAGCCTTTACACCGCTTCCAGCGCTTTTTTATGCCCGTTTCAGGATGCTCTTTATCTCGTCCAGATTCTTTACAAAATAAATGCCGCTCTGCCGCTCGGGGCTGGACAGCCCCATCTCGACCATGTGGGCCAGCAGAGCTTTCAGGCCGGCGTAGTAGCCATCGAGGTCATAGAGGATGCAGGGCGCGTCCAGATGGCCCAGCGAGACCTTGGACATCACCTCCGTGATCTCTTCCAGCGTGCCGGTGCCGCCGGGAAATGCGATAAAGGCGTCGCCCAGCTCGATCATCCTGGTCTTGCGCTCGGTCATGTCCTGGGTGACGATGAGCCTGGTCAGGCCGTCATACTGCACCTCGGAGTCGATGAAAAACTGCGGCTCTACGCCGGTCACTTCGCCGCCCGCCGTCAGGACGCTGTGGGCCAGACGGCCCATCAGGCCGCTGCGGGAGCCGCCGTAGACCAGAGCGTTCCCGCTCTCGCCGATCCAGCGGCCCAGCTCCTCCACCGCCTGTTTCAGGGCCGGGTCGCTGCCCTCATTGGCCCCCAGATAGACCGTAATATTCATCGGTATTCCCTCCGTTATCTTGCCCATGTCATTTCCTGATTCGGGCCTGTATAATCAAACTTACCGTCGTTCTTCTCTTCCAGCGCTTTTATCATGTGATACGCAAACTCATTGTAGGGCGTCGGGATGCCCAGCTCTTTGCCCATCCGGATGAGCGCACCCGAGAACATATCGATCTCGGTATGGCGTCCGGCGTCGAGGTCTTGCAGCGTCGAGTAGCGGGCCGAGGGCTTGACGGCGCAGCCCTTGCCGGACACGGCATCCACCTTCTGCATATCGATGCCTTTGGCTGCGGCAATGACTTCCAGCTCACGGCGGAGACCGTCGCTGATGGCCTTCATATGGACGCTGTCACGGTAGCAGCCTACGCCTGCGCCGAGGATGGCCTGGGGCAGATTGTTGCAGACGTTGAGGCGGAACTTGCTCCACATCTCTTCCCGGATGCAGTCGGTGGCCCGGAAGTGCAGCTCTGTGCCGCCGAACAGGGCCTCCACGGCCTTGACGCGGGGGCTGCCGCAGGGCGGCTCCTTCTCCCCGAAGATGATGCCAACGGTGGTCGCCGGGTCGAAATGGACGCCGTCCGCCTCCTTGTGGGACGCCACTTTGATGAGGGAGTAAAGCAGATGCTCCCCACCCACAGCAGAGGCAATGATGTCCTCGCTGTCCACGCCGTTCATCAGGCTCATGATGGTGGTATGGGGACCAGTGACGGCTTTGATGCTGTCCAGTGCGCCGGGCAGTGCGCCGTATTTCAGGCAGACGATGAGAAGGTCGGCGTCATGGGCCTGCCCGGGCGTCCAGACTGCCGGACGGTAGACTTTGCCGTTGATGGCACAGCCTTCTTTTGCCAGGCGCTCGCCCCGCGGGCCATCGGCCACCACGCCAAGCTCAATGTCCCTGCGGGCCGAAAGCCCCCAGATGACATAGGAGCCGACCGCACCGGCTCCCAGAACTGCAACTTTTCTGATGTCCATGACCTTCTACCTCACTGTCGTTTTCCAGCCTTTATCATGAAGCTATTATACCATGCTTTCCTCTTCCGGAAAAGCCCGGAGTGTTTCATTTTTGGACGTCAAAAATCTTTGACTTTTATCGAAAAGTTATAACAAAAGTGTAGAATCTCTCTGGCAAATAGAATCTTTGCCAAAAAAGGGCTTGATTTTTTTCGAAAACGGACTAGAATATCTTTTTGCAGAAGGGTCTTGCCTGTACGGCCCTCCCGCAAAACTATTTTCAAATATGAGGAGATTTTCCATATGAAACTCAAGAATGTTGCTGTTACCGTTGCTGCTCTGGTTCTGGCTGTCAGCATGACTGCCTGCGGCAGCTCTTCTTCTACCGCCGCTTCCACCTCTGAGGCTGCTTCTGCTGCCGCTCAGTCTGAGGCTGCTTCCACCTCTGCCGTGGCCGAGGAGAACAGCGCTTCCTCCGAGGCTGCAAGCGAGGCTGCATCTTCTGAGGCTGCTTCTGAGGTCTCCAGCGAGGCTGCATCTTCTGAGGCTGCTTCCTCCGAGGTCGCTTCTTCCACTGCTGCCTGAGCTTGCCCGGCAGCACCCCCCAAAGCATGAGCAAAGGCTCCGGCCTCGCCCCCACCGGGCAGGCCGGGGCCTTTTTTGCCCTGCGGCGCAAAGAGACCCCCGGCACCCTGCGGAAGGTGCCGGGGGTCTTGCAATATGGAGGGGGGCGGGGTCATGCGGAAGCTCCGCCTCCGGGGATGGTTAGTCTTTCACCAGTTCGCTGTGGTCTGCCTCCACCAACAACAGGGTGGGCTCTTCGGCCCCACGGTGGGTGAGGTAGAACACCTCACTGCCGCTGCCCTGTGCCAGCAGGTCGTTGATGGCAAAGCTGCTGGTCTGGCCATTGGTGACGAACTGGATGGTCTGTGCGCCATGCTCCTGCAGGTAGCGCAGGGTGTCCAGGTCGCCGGTAAGGGTGGCAGTGTCGTAGGCACCGGTGTAGGTGCGCAGGGTGCCGTTCTGGCTCACGGTAAAGGGCTGGTCCATGCCCTCAGCGTCCACCACCCGCAGCTCAAGGGCGCTGTTGGTGTTGACAGGCTGGCCCTCGGTGGCACCGCACTTGGTGCAGGTGTGGGTGCCGTCGCCGTTGTCCTTCCAGTGGTGGCCGGTGGCGGGGATCTCCTGCGTCTCGACGTGGCCGCACACCGCGCAGGTATGCTTCTTTTCACCTTTGGTGGTGCAGGTGGCCGGGATAACAACGTCCCAGTCGCCGTAGCTATGGGCCTCGGTCGTCACATTGTCTCTGTCACAGATATGGGTGCTGTCGCTGCCGTTGTCCACCCAGTGGTGGCCCAGAGCAGGAACCTTATCTGTCCAAGTGCGGTTACAACTGGGGTGGGCTGCTCCGTTCGTATGCTCATAGTCGCAAGTACAATCTGCAGAGCCCGATTCAGTGCAGGTGGGTTCTTTGGTAATGTTCTGTTTTGGACTTTTTTTGCAGAGGTTCTTGCCATGGACGATCTTCTGCAGTTCATCACCGTTGTTGATATACCACAGCTCTGTATTATCGCCAATTACAAGTCCCCCTGCACCGGGATTATCTCTTGTGCCTACCTCAGCCTCGGCACCGTTCACATTGATATACTTAGCATCCGTCGACCATCCCGATTGTAGCATTTTAAGCAGCACATTGTCACCGATGTTGACCTTGGTGCCGGAAATTGCACCATAGATGCTTCCTAATATTGCATGGTTCTCACCGATCTTAACTTTTCCGTGTTTTCCGCCGTCAATGTTCACTACAACTTCTCTGCCCGGAAGATTCCCGCCGCCGATATCGCAGCCTCCTGCGATATCGGAGGAGATTCCTGCACTCGGAGCTGGATCGATGGAGGCATTGTCCTTTATATTGACCTCCACATTTCCTCTGCTACTTCCAATCACTGAATTACTATCGTCGCTTGCTGTCTGGATGGTCACATGGCCCTGAATGGTGACCTTGGTATCTTTTGCGCCATTGCCAATGGCAGAGCCGTAGTGCCCGATTGCCGTGACATGGACATCTTCCGTCTCTGCTGTAGCCCCGGGCGTTCCAATGGTCACCTCTGCGCTGGCATCTTTTCCATTTCCGGCAGCGCCAATGGCGGCTCCGCTGCCATCGTTCTTTGCATTGACTATTGCGTGGCCACGGATCACAATATTTTTGGCCACGCCACTCTTCTCTTGATCACCCCACACACTATACTGCGCACTGCCGCTTCCGATGGCCGTGCCATCATGAGCTGTAGCAGTTACTTTGGCATAGTCCTGAATAGTGATGTTTTCCGCATCTCCTCCGCCATCATTACCTCGGGATCCGCCGCCGATACCGGCTCCGGACCATCCGCCGTTTGCCGTAACATTGGCATGGCCCTGGATGGTGATATTGCTGCCTTTTGCGCCATTGCCGCCACCGATGCCGGCTCCATCGTGCCCCAATGTGTTTGCTTTTACCGTTGCATACCCTTCGATGGTGATATTATCCGTGGCTTGGCCGCTGTTTCCGCCAATAGCAGCAGCTTTACCGACCTCTCCTCCCTCTGCCCTCAGGCTTCCGGAGGTGTCTGTTTCATCCTTTGCGGTAATGGTCTCGCCCGTGTCGCTGGTCTCATCTGTGATGGTCAGGTTTCCGTTGCCCTTTTTGTTCAGACCCGCCCAAAACACGGATGTAGTAGGGCTGCTCCGTACATCGCTGTCCAGAACATTCTGGCCGTCCAGCTCAATTTTGGTATTTCCGGTACCCTTCACCTGTGCTGCTGATACTCCATAATAGTAGTTCCATTCGTCGAAATAAAAATCCCTTCCTCCACTCGCATAGCGACTGGTGTTATCCACCTTAATATTCACATTACTGAGCCGGATCTTGAGTTCCTTGGCCGCATCGCCCACCCAGTTATTGATGACCCGGATGACGTTTTTGGTGGGGTTTTCGGCGCTGCCCTCTGCCGGAGTGGTCGGAGCAGGATCAGCCGCAGGGGCGTTGGCCTGAGTGGCCTCCCGGGTCTCTGCCGTAGGGGCGGCAGAGGTGCTGAGGGTGGGTTTGGTGGCCTGCTGCTCCGGATTCGGGTCTGCCGCCGGGGCGTACTCGTACACCACATCCTTCTTGGGGGGCTCCGTGGGGTCGTCCGTAGGATTCTCCGTGGGTTTCTCTGTGGGGTTCTCCGTGGGGTTCTCCGTGGGTTTCTCTGTGGGGTTCTCCGTGGGGTTCTCCGTGGGATTGTCCGTGGGGTCCTTGCCCTCCTCAGAGTCCTCCTCTGCTTCGCTCAGGGTAAAAGCATCGTCCGGGTCAAGCTGGCTCTCCCCGGCAGCAGGCCCGGCTGCGTCCGCAGTACCGGCTGCTTCCAGCTCCTGCGTGACGGCACCGGCGGCAGGGGCTACCGCAGGCTTTGCCTGGGTACCCTCAGCACGGGCAGCCTCCTTCAGGGTGGCATCTTTTTCGCTGGTGCCGTCCTTGATCACGATCTCTTTGCTGGTGTCGGTGTAGGTCTTTCCGTTCTGAGTTACTTCCACATACTCGCCGTCCGTACCCGTCTTGGTCACCACGTCAATGCTGCCGTTGCCGATATAGTAAATATCCGCAAAGGCCGGGGCTGCAATGGACGTAACAATCGACATGATGGCTGTCGTAGACAGCACCCGCAGAGCTAAATCTTTTCGCTGCATACAAAATCCTCCCTGTTGTACATTCAAAGCCTGTCCCGCAGCAAAAAGGATACCTCGTTCGCCTCCGCATGGCGGGCATCCCGGGGTGTCGTTCCCGCTTTCTGCACCAACTCGGCACAGGTCTTTTCACCATTTTACCCCCCCCCCCTATACATTTTTCAATAGCAATAATCTACAAAGTTTCGCCATTTTATTTGTTTACTTTTTGTCGGGCCGGAAATGCAAAAACACCCTTTCCCTGCCGGTCAAGGCAAAGAAAGGGTGTTTTTATGCCCGGCAATGAGCCCGGCGGGGCAGCCTCTCAGACAAAATCTTCCCGCATGGGGGTGAAGATGTCCAGCAAGATGCCGGCCTCGGTGCAGACGCAGCCGTGCTCCACGCCGTCCTCTTTCAGGATGGTGTCACCAGCCCGCACAGTGTGGGTCACGCCATCCACCGTGAACTCGAAGGCACCCGACACCACATAGGTGATCTGGGTGTGGGGGTGGTGATGCAGTGCGCCCACGGCCCCCTTTTCAAAGGTGTTCTCCACGCACATCAGGCCGTCGGTGTAGGCCAGCACCCGGCGGGTGACGCCCTCGCCTGCCGCCTGCGGCAGAGCCTCTGCATGATAGACCCAGCGCTGTTTCTTCTCGGGAAGCTTCATATCCATTCCTCGTTTTCCGCCGCCGGACAGCGGCTTTTTTCTTCTATTATAGCGGCCCGGCCCCCGCAGCACAAGAGCAAACAAAAAAAAGACCTTCCCACTCTCCGGAATGGGAAGGTCTTTATCAGTGCTTAGTTCGCCTTAGAACTGACGTTCAAGGGCATGATCACTCAATGATCTTGCCGACGACGCCGGAACCAACGGTACGGCCACCCTCACGGATAGCGAAACGCAGGCCCTCTTCCATAGCGACGGGGGTCAGCAGCTCAACGTGCATCATGACGTTATCGCCAGGCATGCACATCTCGGTGCCTTCCGGCAGGGTGATGATGCCGGTCACGTCGGTGGTACGGAAGTAGAACTGAGGACGATAGTTGGAGAAGAACGGGGTGTGACGGCCGCCTTCGTCCTTGGTCAGAACGTAGACCTGAGACTCGAAGACCTTGTGGGGATGGACAGAACCGGGCTTAGCCAGAACCTGGCCACGCTCGATCTGGGTACGGTCAACACCACGCAGCAGAGCGCCGATGTTATCGCCAGCCTCAGCGAAGTCCAGAGACTTACGGAACATCTCCAGACCGGTGACGGTGGTGGACAGACGGTCGGGCTTGATGCCGACGATCTCCATTGCATCGCCAACCTTAGCAACGCCACGCTCAACACGACCGGTAGCAACAGTACCACGGCCGGAAATGGTCATGACATCCTCGATGGGCATCAGGAAGGGCTTGTCCTCCTCACGATCCGGGTTGGGGATGTAGGTATCGACAGCGTCCATCAGCTCCTTGATGCACTCGTAAGCGGGATCGCTGGGATCGTTGGGAGCCTCCAGAGCCTTCAGAGCGGAACCACGAATGATCGGGGTGTCGTCGCCCGGGAAGTCGTACTCGCTCAGCAGCTCACGGATCTCCATCTCGACCAGATCCAGCAGCTCCTCGTCGTCGACCATATCGCACTTGTTCATGAAGACAACGATATAAGGCACGCCGACCTGACGAGCCAGCAGGATGTGCTCACGGGTCTGGGGCATGGGACCGTCGGTAGCAGCAACGACCAGGATAGCGCCGTCCATCTGAGCAGCACCAGTGATCATGTTCTTGACGTAGTCAGCATGGCCCGGGCAGTCAACGTGAGCATAGTGACGAGCGTCGGTCTGATACTCAACGTGAGCGGAGTTGATCGTGATACCACGAGCACGCTCCTCAGGAGCCTTATCGATGTTGGCGTAGTCCATGAACTCTGCGTCGCCCTTCAGTGCCAGGTACTTGGTGATAGCAGCGGTCAGAGTGGTCTTGCCGTGGTCAACGTGACCGATGGTGCCGATGTTAACATGCGGCTTAGAACGGTCGAACTTTGCCTTTTCAGCCATTGGAATATCCTCCCTTAAATTAGGTTTTGATATTGGTTACAACAGTCCTGCTAATACAGAATTGCATTGCAAAACTATTCTACTAGATTCCACCTGTAAAATCAAGTGTTTTACAGGAAATTTTGCCGGAGCTACACTACCCCGGCAAAATCTTTATCCGTTTTTCAACGATCAGCCCTTGGTGCGGCCTGCGATGATCTGATCAGCGATGTTCTTAGGCACCGGCTCGTAGTGAGACGGCTCCATGACATACTGGCCACGGCCCTGAGTCTTGGAACGCAGGTCGGTGGCGTAGCCGAACATCTGAGCCAGAGGAACGAATGCGTTGACACGCTGGGTGCCAGCCATTGCCTCCATGCCCTGGATCTGACCACGGCGAGCATTCAGATCGCCGATGACATCGCCCAGATACTCATCGGGAACGATGACAGCGACCTTCATGATGGGCTCGGTGATGATAGGATCAGCCTTGCGCATAGCATCCTTGAAGGCCATAGAACCTGCAATGGAGAAGGCCATCTCAGAGGAGTCGACCTCATGATAAGAACCATCCCACAGGGTGACCTTGACGTCAACGACAGGATAGCCTGCCAGAACGCCGGACTTCATAGCACCCTGGATACCGTTGTCGATAGCCGGGATGTATTCCTTCGGGATAGCGCCGCCAACGATGGCGTTGACGAACTCATAACCCTTACCGGGCTCGTTGGGCTCGATCTTGATCTTGACGTGACCGTACTGGCCCTTACCACCAGACTGACGAGCGTACTTGGTCTCCTGGTTGGCCTCCTTGCGGATGGTCTCACGGTAAGCGACCTGAGGTGCGCCGACGTTCGCCTCGACCTTGAACTCACGGAGCAGACGGTCAACGATGATCTCCAGATGGAGCTCGCCCATGCCGGCGATGATGGTCTGACCAGTCTCTTCGTCGGTGTAGGTCTTGAAGGTAGGATCCTCTTCGGCCAGCTTTGCCAGCGCGATGCCCATCTTCTCGTTGCCGGCCTTGGTCTTAGGCTCGATGGCGACGCGGATAACGGGCTCGGGGAACTTCATGGACTCCAGAATGATGGGATGATTCTCATCACACAGAGTATCACCGGTGGTGGTGTTCTTCAGACCAACGACAGCAGCAATATCACCTGCGTAGCAGCAGTCGATATCCTTGCGGTGGTTGGAGTGCATCTGCAGGATGCGGCCCATACGCTCCTTGTTGTCCTTCACGGAGTTGTAGACAGTAGTACCTGCCTCGACCTTACCGGAATAGACACGGAAGTATGCCAGCTTACCAACGAAGGGGTCGGTAGCGATCTTGAAGGCCAGAGCTGCGAAGGGAGCGTCGTCGGAAGACGGACGGGTCTCCTGCTCTTCGGTCTCAGGATTCACACCCTTGATGTCCTCGACATCGGTAGGTGCGGGCATATAGTCAACGATAGCGTCCAGCAGCTTCTGCACGCCGCGGTTCTTGTAGGAAGAACCACAGACAACGGGGACCAGAGTGTTCGCAATGGTCTCTTTGCGGATAGCAGCCTTCAGTTCCTCACGGGTGATCTCCTCACCCTCGAGGTACTTCTCCATCAGAGCCTCGTCGTTCTCGGCAACAGCCTCAACGAGGATGTTGCGATACTCCTCAGCCTGCTCCTTCATATCCTCAGGAATAGGCTCGGTGCGCATATCGTTGCCCATATCGTCGTAGTAGACCTCAGCGTTCATATCGACCAGGTCAACGATACCACGGAAGGTATCCTCCTGACCGATAGGCAACTGGATGGCCACGCCGTTGGCGTGCAGACGATCGTGCAGCATCTTGATGCAGCGGAAGAAGTCAGCACCCATGGTGTCCATCTTGTTGACGTACACCATACGGGGGACTTTGTACTCATCAGCCTGACGCCAGACGGTCTCAGACTGAGGCTCGACACCGCCCTTAGCAGCCAGAACGGTCACAGAACCGTCCAGGACGCGCAGAGAACGCTGGACCTCAACAGTGAAGTCAACGTGGCCCGGGGTGTCGATGATGTTGATGCGGTGACGATTCTTCTTGAATGCAACAGGGTCCTTCTGAGTCTCAGAGTGGCTCCAGTAGCAAGTGGTAGCTGCGGAGGTGATGGTGATACCACGCTCCTGCTCCTGGACCATCCAGTCCATGGTAGCGCCGCCGTCGTGAACCTCGCCGATCTTGTGGTTGATGCCGGTGTAGTACAGAATACGCTCGGTAGTGGTGGTCTTACCAGCATCGATGTGGGCCATAATGCCGATATTTCTCGTCATCTGAAGAGAAACTTCTCTGGGAGTAGCCATGAAATTAACCTCCTACAGAACAGATCAATAACGGAAATGAGCGAAAGCCTTGTTGGCCTCGGCCATCTTGTGGGTATCCTCGCGCTTCTTCACGGCGTTGCCGGTGTTGTTGGCAGCATCCATGATCTCAGCAGCCAGGCGCTGGGCCATGGTCTTCTCACCACGGCTGCGGCTGTAAGCAGTCAGCCAGCGCAGGCCCAGAGTCTCGCGGCGAGCGGGGCTGACCTCCAGGGGGACCTGGTAGTTAGCGCCGCCAACACGGCGGGTCTTGCACTCGAGGCTGGGCATGATGTTCTCCATCGCCTTCTCGAAAGTCTCGAGAGGATCGTTGCCAGTCTTCTCCTGAATCATGGAGAAAGCCTCGTAAACGATCTTCTGAGCGACGCCCTTCTTGCCGTCCAGCATGACGCTGTTGACCAGACGGGTGACCATCTTGGAATTGTAAATAGGATCAGCTAAGACATCGCGCTTAGCAATGTTACCTCTTCTAGGCATCTTTCTTCCCTCCTTCACAGAATGATATCATCGGTACTCGAAAGTAATAAAACTCCCGTTGTGTCACAAAGAGCTGACCTTACATAAACTGTTGCCCTCCGCACGTTTCTGCGGACTTGTTATTTATATAATGGAAAGCCGTTTATGGCGGTTCGTTCCTCAATTACTTCTTTGCAGCACCGGCCTTAGGACGCTTTGCGCCGTACTTGGAGCGGGCCTGATTACGGCCTGCAACACCCTGGGTATCCAGAGTACCACGGATGATGTGGTAACGCACACCGGGGAGGTCCTTAACACGACCGCCACGGATCAGCACGACGGAGTGCTCCTGCAGGTTATGGCCGATACCGGGAATGTAAGAGGTGACCTCGATACCATTCGTGAGGCGGACACGGGCGACCTTACGCAGAGCAGAGTTAGGCTTCTTGGGGGTCATGGTACGGACTGCAGTGCAGACACCGCGCTTCTGGGGGCTGTTCAGATCAGAATACTGTTTCTTCTGAGAGTTGTAAGTCTTCAGCAGTGCGGGAGCAGTGCTCTTCGTAGCCAGGACCTGACGGCCTTTGCGTACAAGCTGGTTAAAAGTAGGCATTGGTTTTCTCCTTTCTTAATGATGAACATCGGATGTTTTCCGACTTTTTTGCCGCACTATCCCTGTGTGGGACGCGCAACAGTTATATAATACCCGTTTTCATCAGGAATGTCAACAGTTTTTCCAATATTTTTTTGTTTTATTCGCCGAAAGGTTTTTTGCTGTCTTTTAGGGCAAAGCAGTCGGTTATAACCTCTCAGTCTGCTTCGCAGACAGCTCTTCCGCAACGACATGCCCTCTCCGTCTGCTTCGCAGACAGCTCTTCCGTAACGACATGCCCTCTCAGTCACCTACGGTGACAGCTCCCCCAAAGGGGGAGCCACTGGCGTGCCGGTCAGGCCCACGCGGGACGAGCAAAGTTTGATTTTATTGAAAACAGTAGTGCCCTGCTACAGAGGGCAGCAGCTTCGGGACAATATCCCTTGTCAAGCTGCTGTGAATCTCTGTAGCAGGGCACTATTTTTTACGTTATATTAGGCTTCCGGCGGTCAGCTCAGAGTTGACCGGCCTGCCAAGGGCTCTCCCTCTGGGAGAGCTGTCACCGTAGGTGACTGAGAGGGCTTACTGCCGTGCGGCAGCTGCCAGCTCAGCGGCGATCTCGGCGTCGCGCTCTTCCTCACGGCGCTTCAGATCCTCACGCACCTCCGGGAGACCGGTACCTGCGGGGATGAGCTTACCGATGATGACGTTCTCCTTCAGACCGGCCAGCGGATCGACCTTGCCCTTGATGGCGGCCTCGGTCAGCACGCGGGTGGTCTCCTGGAAGGAGGCGGCAGACAGGAAGGACTCGTTTGCCAGAGCAGCCTTGGTGATGCCCAGCAGCACCTGCTGATACTCGACCAGCTTGATGCCCTGCTCACCGGCGTCGATGCGCTTCTGCAGCTCGGCGTTGATGTTCTCGACTTCCAGACGATTTGCCAGAGCACCGCCGATGAGGTCGGAAGAACCGGAGTCGGTCACGCGGACCTTGCGGCACATCTGACGGACGATGACCTCGATATGCTTATCGTTGATCTCAACGCCCTGCAGACGGTAGACCTTCTGGACCTCGCTGATGAGGTAGTTCTGAACATCGCTCAGACCCTTGATGGCCAGGATGTCCTGAGGATACAGGACGCCTTCACGGGTGATGATGTCGCCCTTCTCCACGCGGTCACCCGGCATCACACGTGCGTGCTGGGTGAACGGGATGGAGTAGCTCTTGACGACCTCAGCGCCGTTCTCGTCCTTGCCGGTGACCTTGACGACGACGTTCTTCTTGGTATCGTCGTGAGAGACGACACCGGAGATCTCGCTCATGATGGCCATGCTCTTGGGACGGCGGCTCTCGAACAGCTCCTCGACACGGGGAAGACCCTGAGTAATATCTTCAGCAGATGCGATACCGCCGGTATGGAAGGTACGCATGGTCAGCTGAGTACCGGGCTCGCCGATGGACTCTGCAGCGATGACGCCGATGGACTCGCCCAGCTGGACGGGCTCACCGTTTGCCATATCGCTGCCGTAGCAGTGTGCGCAGACGCCGATCTTGGCGCGGCAGGTCAGCAGGCTGCGGATCTTCAGCTTGGTGATGCCTGCGGCCTCGATGTCGTTTGCATCGTAGAGGTCGATCATCTTGCCTTCGGGAACGATGACCTTGCCGGTGACGGGGTCGAGGACATCGCCCACGGCATAACGGCCGATGATACGCTCACGGAAGCTCTCAATCTTCTCCTTGCCCTCGTGGATCTCGGAGACCCACAGGCCGTCGGTGGTGCCGCAGTCGATCTCGCGGACGATGACTTCCTGAGAGACATCGACCATTCGACGGGTCAGGTAGCCGGAGTCCGCGGTACGCAGAGCGGTATCGGCCAGACCCTTACGAGCGCCACGAGCGGAAACGAAGTATTCCAGGATATTCAGACCTTCGCGGTAGTTCGCACGAATGGGCATCTCGATGGTCTTACCGGCGGTGTTTGCCAGCAGGCCGCGCATACCGGCCAGCTGCTTGATCTGGTTCATAGAACCACGCGCACCGGAGTCTGCCATCATGAAGATCTCGTTGTCCTCGGGCAGGTTTGCAGCCAGAGCCTTGGAGACCTTATCGGTGGTAGCCTGCCAGATGTTGATGGTCTGGGAGTAGCGCTCGTTCTCGGAGATCAGGCCGCGGTTGAACAGCTTGCTGACCTGAGAGACCTGCTTGTCGGCGTCGGCGATCAGCTCGTCCTTCTGGGGCGGGATGACAGCGTCACAGACAGCGACGGAGATAGCGGACAGCGTAGAGTACTTGTAGCCCTGTGCCTTGATGGCGTCCAGCATCTTTGCACACTTGCGGCTGCCGTTGCGGGTCATGCAGCGGGAGATGATGTCGGGCAGGGTCTTCTTGGTCACGCGGAAGCTGACCTCGTACTCCAGCCAGTGCTCAGGGTCGGTGCGGTCGATATAGCCCAGATTCTGAGGCACGGGGTTGTTGAAGATGATGCGGCCGACGGTGGCGTCCACCAGACCGGTGCGCTCCACGCCGTCGATGACCATGGTGCGGCGCACCTTGATGGGTGCGTGCAGGGTGACGACGTGCTCAGCGTAAGCCATCAGAGCCTCGTTCTCATCGCGGAACACCTTGCCTGCGCCCTCTTCGTTCTCACGAACGGTGGTCAGGTAGTAGCTGCCCAGGATCATATCCTGCGTAGGAACGGTGACAGGTGCGCCGTCAGAGGGCTTCAGCAGGTTGCCGGAAGCCAGCATCAGCATCTTGGCCTCGCGGCAGGCATCCTCGCCCAGGGGCAGATGAACTGCCATCTGGTCGCCGTCGAAGTCGGCGTTGAATGCGGTACAGGCCAGGGGGTGCAGCTTGATGGCACGGCCCTCGACCAGCACGGGGTTGAAGGCCTGGATGCCCAGACGGTGCAGGGTAGGTGCGCGGTTCAGCAGGACGGGGTGGCCCTTGATGACAGTCTCAAGGCTGTCCCAGACCTCGGGCTTTGCGCGCTCGACCATCTTGCGGGCAGACTTGATGTTGTTGGCAACACCCTTCTCGACCAGGTCCTTCATGACGAAGGGCTTGAACAGCTCCAGAGCCATCTCCTTGGGCAGACCGCACTGGTCCATCTTCAGCTCAGGGCCGACGACGATAACGGAACGGCCGGAGTAGTCAACACGCTTGCCCAGCAGGTTCTGACGGAAGCGGCCCTGCTTGCCCTTCAGCAGATCGGAAAGGCTCTTCAGTGCGCGGTTGTTGGGGCCGGTGACGGGACGGCCGCGGCGGCCGTTGTCGATGAGGCTGTCAACTGCTTCCTGCAGCATACGCTTCTCGTTGCGCACGATGATGTCAGGAGCGCCCAGCTCCAGCAGGCGGCGCAGACGGTTGTTGCGGTTGATGACGCGGCGGTACAGGTCATTCAGGTCGGAGGTGGCGAAGCGGCCGCCGTCCAGCTGGACCATGGGGCGCAGGTCAGGCGGCAGCACGGGCAGCACGTCCATGACCATCCACTCGGGGCGGTTGCCGGAAACGCGGAAAGCCTCGACGACTTCCAGACGCTTCAGGATACGCACCTTCTTCTGGCCGGAGGACTTCTCCACCTCGGCAGTCAGCTCAGCGCTGAGCTGGTCGAGGTCGATCTCCTTCAGCAGGTCCTGAACGGCCTCAGCACCCATCGCAGCCTCGAACTCGTCGCCGTAGCGCTCGCGCATCTCGCGGTACTCTTTCTCGGTCAGCAGCTGCTTCTTTTCCAGCGGGGTCAGACCGGGATCGGTGACGATATAGCTTGCAAAGTAGAGGACCTTCTCCAGCAGGCGGGGGCTGATGTCCAGCATCAGGCCGATGCGGCTGGGGATGCCCTTGAAGTACCAGATGTGGCTCACAGGAGCGGCCAGCTCGATGTGGCCCATACGCTCACGGCGGACCTTGGCCTTGGTCACTTCGACGCCGCAGCGGTCGCAGATCTTGCCCTTATAACGGATGCGCTTATACTTGCCGCAGTGGCACTCCCAGTCCTTGGTAGGTCCAAAAATGCGCTCGCAGTACAGACCGTCGCGCTCCGGCTTCAGGGTGCGGTAGTTGATGGTCTCAGGCTTCTTCACCTCGCCATAGCTCCAGTTGCGGATCTGGTCAGGAGAGGCAAGGCCGATTTTGATCGAATCGAAGACGTTGTTTTCCATGAAACGAACCCTTTCTTAATCTTTATAGTCTCGATGATAACAGTTGACGTTGGAAGACCCGCTGCCCTCCCCTGCCTTGCGGCGGCAGCACGCGCACCGCGCAGGGAAACACAGCTTTTTCAAAGGGGCCTTATTATTCGTCGATGTTCACTTCGTCAGAAGCGGACTCTGCAGCGGCAGAGTTGTCATCCTCCAGCACGGAGGGATCATCGAAACCAGCATCGGCGTCCTTGATGGTGTAATCGTTCAGCAGCTCGTTCTCGTTGGCGACAGTCTCGGTGCCGGCAACATCACGCATATCGAAGCCGGTCTCTTCGTCGTCGAAGTTCTGGCGCATGTCGATCTCGTTGCCTTCCTTGTCCTGGACCACGACGTCCAGACCCAGAGACTGCAGTTCCTTGAGCATGACGCGGAAGGACTCGGGGATGCCCGGCTGCGGGATGGGCTCGCCCTTGACGATGGCCTCGTAGGTCTTGACACGGCCCTCGACGTCATCGGACTTGACGGTCAGGATCTCCTGCAGGGTGTAAGCAGCACCGTAAGCTTCCAGAGCCCAGACCTCCATCTCGCCGAAGCGCTGGCCGCCGAACTGGGCCTTGCCGCCCAGAGGCTGCTGGGTGACCAGAGAGTAGGGGCCGGTGGAACGGGCATGGATCTTATCGTCAACGAGGTGATGCAGCTTGAGGTAGTACATATAACCGACGGTAACGCGGTTATCGAACTTCTCACCGGTACGGCCATCGTAAACGGTGGTCTTGCCGTCGCGGTCCAGCTCGATCTTGGAGAAGTCGATGATGTGGCCCTTCTCGCCCATCAGCTTGGGGAGCTTGGTGGGATATGCAGGAGCATTCTCGCCGTGCCACATCTCGCGGGCGGTATCGAAGGTATCGCCGATGTCAGCCTCGCGGGCGGAGTCGAAGACGGGGGTCATGACCTTGATGCCGCAGGCCTTGGCAGCGTAGCCCAGGTTGACTTCCAGCACCTGACCGATGTTCATACGGGAAGGAACGCCCAGGGGGTTCAGCACGATGTCCAGCGGGGTGCCGTCGGGCAGGTAGGGCATATCCTCCTGCGGCAGGATGCGGGAAACGACACCCTTGTTGCCGTGACGGCCTGCCATCTTATCGCCGACGCTGATCTT
>ERZ791931.1007-NODE-1007-length-24469-cov-9.974973_pt1 | contig 24469 bp, 20 predicted proteins | sample MGYA00510127_ERZ791931 | MGnify/ENA primary metagenome ERZ791931 (study PRJEB30046, sample SAMN00792067) | human gut metagenome | study: EMG produced TPA metagenomics assembly of the A metagenome-wide association study of gut microbiota in type 2... | reverse complement strand
TATGCCAAATATCAGCTTCTGTTCCTGAAGTAAATCCAATTCCAACAGCTAATGATAAAGCAACAATTGTTACATTTCTTTGATTAAATCCAGCTTTAGCAATCATTTCAATTCCACTTGTAAGAATAGTACCAAACATCATAATTGTACCACCACCTAAAACAGATTCAGGCAATGATGAAAAGAAATTACCAATAGGTGGAAGTAAACCAACTAAGATCATACAAATAGCTCCTGTAGCAATCGTAAAACGATTGACGACTTTTGTTATATTGATTAAACCAACATTTTGACTAAAAGAAGTAATCGGTGGACAACCAAATAATGATGAAATAGAACTACAAAACCCATCACAAGCTAAAGAATCAGAAATTTCTTCTTCTGTAACTTTACGATTTAATCCTGAGTTTACAAGGACTGAGATATCACCAATCGTTTCAGTAGCAGAAACTAAGAAAATAACGACGACAGCGATAATCGCGCCAAGATCAAACTTCATTTTAAAAGGAAGTAGATGAGATAAAGCAATCAATCCACCATTAAAAATAACAGATAAATCTACTTTTCCCATAAAAATAGCAAGAATATTGCCAACAATTAAACAAAATAAAACAGATAATTGTTGGCTATATGATTTTGCAAAAATATTAAATAATAAACAAGCTGCTAAAGTGATAATCCCTAAAAGTAAATTTTTAGCAGAGCCAAAACTTTCACTGTAACCTCCACCAAAAGAACGTGTTCCAACAGAAAAAAGTGAAAAATCAATGGACGTAACAATAGATGCAGCAACGATTGGTGTAATAATTTTTTTTCAATAACGTGCAAGTAGTCCTAAACACCCTTCAATTAGTCCACCTATTAAAACTGCACCCATGGCACTTGCATAACCATAAGTAGCACCTACATAGGTTAAGATAGCTACAAAATTAAAGCTGACACTCATAACAATAGGTAAACGTGAACCGATTTTCCAAATAGGATATAATTGAATTAAAGTTACAATTCCTGCAATAAACATTGCATTTTTTAATAAAAATGCAATTTCTGTTTGTTTTAAACTAGATGCAAGACCAATTAAAGTAATTGGTGAAAGGTTAGCAACAAACATTGCTAAGATATGCTTCAATCCAAAAAGAATTGCTTTTAAAATTGGAACTTTACCATCTAATTTGTAAAGATTTTCCATACTTGTGTTGTTTTCTCTTATAATTTTCCCCTTATTAATAAAAATAAAAATAAGTGAATTCTAACATGTTTTTATAAGAAAAACGATAATTTTCAAAAAAAGAGAACGTTTTTTTTAGAAATTTGAAGGAGATAAAAAAGTGTGGTATAGTGTAAAAGAAATAAAGAGTGAAGGGGAATGAAGTTTATGGAAAACTTTATAAAGTTAATGTTGGCATTTGGTATTGGACTTTTATTAGTTTTACTTGCAATGCCTAAAGTCATCCCATTTCTACATAAAATGAAATTTGGACAAGTAGAAAGAGAAGAGGGATTAGAATCACATAAGAAAAAAGGTGGAACACCTACAATGGGTGGTGTTGTTTTTGTTTTAGCGGCAGTGATTGCAGCGTTTGTTGTAAATTATAAAAATATAACAAATCCTAATTTGATTTTAATTACAATTGTTTTAGTAGGTTATAGTTTAATTGGATTTATTGATGATGCTTTAATTATTTTAAAACATCAAAATGAAGGATTGAAAGCATGGCAAAAATTCTTGATGCAAGCTATTTTGGCAGTAGGATGTTATTTGTATCTAGAAAATTTTGTACCTGGTTTTACAACAGAAGTGACTATTCCAATTGTGAAAGTAAATATTGATTTTGGTTGGTTCTATGCTGTTTTAGTATTTATTATGTTTACCGGTGAAAGTAATGGTGTTAATTTATCTGATGGTTTGGATGGTCTTGCGACAGGTCTTTCAATGGTTGCAATTGCACCATTTATCATCTATGCTATTATGATTAAAGATTATACGATTGCAAGTTATGCTACAGCAATGGTTGGAGCATTACTTGGATTTATGTATTTTAACTATCATCCTGCACGTATTTTTATGGGAGATGTAGGTTCTCTTGGACTTGGTGGATTTTTAGCTATTTTAGCAATCCTAACAAAACAAGAATTATTGTTAATTGTTGTTGGTGGTGTCTTCTTAATGGAAACTTTATCAGTAATTATTCAAGTTGTTTCTTTTAAAACAAGAGGAAAACGTGTCTTTAAAATGGCACCAATTCATCATCATTTTGAAATGTTAGGTTGGTCTGAACAACAAGTAACGATTTCATTTTGGTTTATTGGATTTATTTGTGGTATTATCGCTATTGTGATAGGAGTTATGTAAAATGTTAACAGGGAAAAAGGTTTTAGTGATTGGTCTTGCTAGAAGTGGTAAGGCAGCAGTTAAGTTATTACAAAAGTTAAATGCAACAATTACAATCAATGAAGGAAAAGAATTAGAAAAGATTGAAGGATATCAAGCATATTTAGATGCAGGAATTGAAATCATTGCTGGTGGACATCCTGATGAGCTTTTTGAAAGAGACTTTGATTTTGTTGTTAAAAATCCAGGAATTAATTATCATAAACCTTTTATTTTAAGATTAAAAGAAAGAGGTATTCCTGTTTATACAGAAATTGAGTTAGCTTATCAAGTGGCTAAGAAACAACATTATATTGCTGTTACGGGGACAAATGGTAAAACAACAACTGTTACTTTGATTTATGAAATATTAAAAGCACAATATGAACATGTTCATTTTGCAGGTAATATTGGTAAACCTTTATGTGATGTTGTTTTAGAAAATAATTTATTAGAAGAAGAAAATCATTATATTGTTATTGAAATGTCTAATTTCCAATTACTAGATATTGATAAATTTAGACCAGAAATTTCAACTGTTATTAATTTAACACCAGATCATTTAGATTATATGGCTTCATTAGATGAATATTATGCTTCTAAGATGCGTATTTATGAAAATTGTGAAAGTGATGATGAAGTTTTTGTTAATAATATTGATGATGAAACTTTACAAGAATATTTACAAAGATATCATGTTTATTGTTGTGTTTTAACACAATCTTTAAATAAACCAGCTGATTGTAGCATTATTGATCAAGCGATTTATTTTAGAGGGGAACATATTATTGATTTAAAGGATATTAAGATTGTAGGAGATCATAATGTCCAAAATATTATGATTGCGACTACTATTTGTTTAGTTGCTGGAGTAAGTCCTCGAGTGATTAAAGATGTTGTGAGTCATTTTAAAGGGGTTGAACATCGTATTGAATTCGTTAGAGAATATAATGGTGTTAGAGTTTATAATGATTCAAAAGCAACAAATACAGATGCAAGTATTATTGCTTTAAAAGCTTTTAAACAACCGGTTATTCTATTAATGGGTGGTTTTGATAAAGGATTAGACTTACAAGAAATGTCTACTTATAATTCATGTATTAAAAAACTCGTGACTTTTGGAGCAGCAGGTAAACGTTTTAAAGAAGATATGCATCATCAAGATGCTTATTATGAAGAAACTTTAAAAGATGCTGTTAATAAAGCATTTGAAATAAGTGAACCAGGAGATATCATCTTACTTTCTCCATCAACAAGTTCATTTGATGAATTCAAGGGTTATGAAGAAAGAGGAAGAATTTTCAAACAATATGTAAATGAAAAATAAGAGAGTACAAAGCATACTCTCTTTTTTTAATATTGATGTAAGGATCTTTCTTGATTTAATTGCATCATAGGTTTAAAGATAATTCGTCTCAAATTTGTCTCAAACTTTATTCACAAATATTTCTTTTTTATCATTTTATCTTTCTATTTTCCTTCTTTCAATGGACAAATAGTCCAAAAAAAGAAGTCCCTTAGGACTTCTTGAAATACGTTTATCAAATTTTACTTTTTTAACAATCTTTCTACTAAATCATCATTCACGATTTCATATCCATCAAAATAATAATCATACAATCCTTGACCTTGAGTAATAGAACGTAAATCAATCGCAAATTCTAATATTTCTACTTGAGGAATACGACAAACAAGTTTGATTAAACCATCGTCTAAACTATCAGTTTCAAGGACTTTACCACGTTTTTTATTAACATGTGACATCAAATCACCTAAATATTCTTCATCAATATAAATATTTAAAATGACATAAGGTTCTAATAAACATGGATCAAGATGTTTCATCGCTTCTTTAAAACACATCATAGTTGCTGTTTTAAAAGCTTGTTCACTTGAATCTACACTATGATAAGAACCATCTAATAAAGTAGCTTGTATACCTAAAACAGGATAATGACCAATAACTCCTTCTTTAACACTTTCAATCAATCCTTTTTCAACAGCAGGGAAATAAGCTTTTGGGACAGCCCCACCAAATACTTTTTCTTTAAATATATAAGATTGACTATAATCTTTTGTTGGTTCAAAAAGAATTTCTACTTCACCATATTGACCATGACCACCTGATTGTTTTTTAAACTTTGTACGTTGAGTATAACTTTTACGAATTGTTTCACGATAAGAAACTTTCATATCACTTAATTTAACATCAATTTTAAATTTAGATTTTAATTTAGCAACAACACTTTCTAAATGAATATCTCCAATACCATAAATACATTGTTGTTTTGTTTCATGATTATTTTCAAATTTTAGAGTTTGGTCTTCTTCTAATAATCTTGTAATACCACTAGCAATCTTTTCTTCATTTGCTTTACCAATAGGTTGAATAGCTTTACCATAATATGGTTTAGAAAAATGAATAGGTTGGTATTTCATACGATAATCTAATGTACATAAAGTATCATTTGTTGAAGAATGAGAAAGCTTTGTCATACATCCAATATCACCAGCACATAATTCATCAACTTCAATAAGTTCTTTTCCTCTTTTTATGTAAAGTTTATTCACTTTTTCAACTTCATTTTTATTGACATTTAATAAAGACATTCCTGTTTGAATATGACCTGTACAGACTTTAAAAAGTGATTCTCTTCCTACAAAAGGATCAACAATTGTTTTAAAAATGAATAAAGAAGGTGGTAGACTTTCGTTAAAACCGATGATATCTTCTTCATGTGTATCAATATTTTCTACAATGATAGAATTACATGTATCACCTGCAGCAGGGAAGAAAGCAACCATTGAATTTAATAAAATTTGAATACCAATATTACTTGTTCCACATAAAACAGGAATCAATGTTTGATTCATAACTCCTTGACGTAAAGCCCAAGAAATTTCTTCTTTAGTAAAAGTTTCTTCATTTAGAAATTTTTCTAATAAATCATCATTTGTATTAGCGACAGCTTCATCAATCATTTCTTTGATAGGCATAACTTCCTCCATCATATCTTCAGGAATAGGGAAAGGTTCTGTATGTTCTCCTTTAAAAATACGACCTTCCATTTTAGCTACGTTAATATAACCTATCATTTTATCATGATCCATGATAGGAACTTGAATTGGTGCAATTCCTTTACCATAGGCTTTTTTTAATTGATTTAATTTTTCTTTATAATTGGCATCTGGATTATCTAAGCCATTAATATAAATAATTTTAGCTTTATCTTTTGCTCTAAACATGGCTTGCTTTGTACCAATACTGATATCCTTATAAGAAGGAACAACAATGACAGCTGATTCTGCAACGTGTAAAGCAGCTTCTACTTCTCCTACATAATCAAAATTACCAGGAGTATCTAATAAATTAATTTTACAATGATCCCATTCTAAGGGAATAAGTGATAAATTAATTGAAGATTGACGTTTAATTTCTTCAACGTCATAGTCAGAAATAGTTGTTCCTTGACTAATAGTTCCTATTTGTTGAGAAATTCCTGCACGTTTTGCCATGGCTTCAATAATGCTTGTTTTTCCTGAACCAAGATGTCCTAAAACAGCTACATTTCCAATATTATTTGAGTGATATAAATTCATAGACATTCCCCTTTCTTATATAACTATTTATATTATACAATGATTTCTTTATATAAGAAAGCGGTTACAACAAAAAAAGAATAACCTTAGTTATTCTTTAAAATATCTTGTATTGTTTTTTGATTTCCTTTGATTTGTCCTTGAACCATATTTGCTTTACCGCCGCCTTTGATTTCAAAGTGACCTTTTAACTTATTTAAAAGCTCTCTAGAGTCATTGTTACTTGCAATCATAAAACGATAATTATCATCTTTTCCTACAAAAATAGCTACATAATTAGAACACAATGGAAATAATTGATTTAAATAATATTGTTGTAAAGAACGATCTAGATCATTAGTAAAAATTAAATAATGATCTTGCTGAGGCAATGATTGTACTTGTTGATCAATTATTTGTTTTTTTAAGTTTGAAAGTTCTTGTTTTAATTGATTGTTTTCGTTTAAAAGTTGATCAATACCTTTTACAAGGTCATCAGGTGGTAATGAAAGCTTTTGAGAAATATTTATTGCTTGTATGTGCTTAGCTTGATAATCTACAAAAGCGCGATGGCCACATACAAAATAGAGACGAATTCCATTTTTATGTTTCATAGCTTTTAATATTTTAATCATGCCAATTTCACTTGTTGAGCGTACATGAGGGGCACAACAAGCGCAACAATCTACACCTTCGATTTCTACCAAACGAATTGCTTCATTGATTTCTTTTTTGCTTCGATAATCATAAAGATCAGCATCCTCTGGATAGAAACAATGAATGACTTTGTTATTTAAAATCACTTCATTGGCCTTAGCTTCTAATATCTGTAACTGTTGTTCATTTAAAAAGCCATTATAATCCGTTGTAATTTCATGGTCACTTAAATGAAAACCACTATTATCAAAACCAAACATATTTTTTACAAGTCCTGATAAAACATGTTCACCACTATGATTTTGCATATTATTATAACGATAATTGAAATCAATCTTTCCTTTAACACTTCCTGAAAGAGGAGCATTGGTATAATGATGAATTTCTTGATTGATGATTTGTACATCAATGACTTCAACATCATTTAAAGTACCATGATCACAAGTTTGACCACCTTCTTCAGGAAAAAATAAAGTTTGATCTAATACAATATCATAATCATTTTCTCTTTTTGTACATGTTATGACTTGAGCTTCAAAAATTGTCTGATAAGCATCTTTGTCATAAAGTTTAATTGTCATATTATCACATCCATTCTTTCAAATCATACCATATTTAAATAGATTTGATAATATTATACATAATACCGATTTCAATCAAAGTAACAAGTAAAGAAGTCCCTCCATAAGACATTAAAGGTAAAGTTACACCTGTAACAGGAAATAATCCAACAACGACTCCTAAGTTAATGATAGTTTGTATTCCAATCATGGAAGTCATACCGATCATTAAAAAACTTCCAAAGAGATCGTCTACTTTTTTTGCATAATTGAAACAAGTAATAAATAAGTAAGCATATAAAAGAATTAATAAAATCCCTCCTATAAAACCAAATTCTTCTAAATAAATAGCAAAAATAAAGTCTGTTTGTGGTTCTGGTAAATAAAAATGTTTTTGAATGCTTTGATCAAAACCACTTCCTAAAATTCCTCCAGGACCAATAGCATAGAGTGATTGAATCATTTGAAATCCTGATCCTAATGGATCTTGAAAAGGATCTAAAAAAGCAAAAATTCTTTTCATTCGATAAGGGGCAGAAATAATCATTAAAATAATCATTAAAATTCCAGATAGTCCTAAAAAAACAATATATCGAAACGGGAAAGGGGTAATAATAATCATTAAAAGAATACTGCAACACATGACAAAGCCACTTCCAAAATCGGGTTGTAACATAATAAGAAAAAAGCCGATTCCCATAACAATAAGTGGTTTTAAACAATAACGTAGTTTTTTCATTTGGTGATAATGATGGCTGATATAGTCACTGACATAAATAATAAGCGCTATTTTATAGATTTCAGAAGGCTGTAAGGCAAAAAGTCCTAAATTAAACCAACTTCTTGAACCACCTCTGACAATACCTACTCCAGGAATGAGTACTAGAACTAAAAGAATTGTAGCAAGAATAATAATTTTAAGACTATGTTTTTGATAGAGGTGATAATCTATTTTAGAAAAGAAAAAAAGTAAAAGAAGACCGACTATTACAAAAATAGCTTGTCTTTTAAAATAATAGAAGCTGTCATTTTCTTTATATTGCGCCCATATATGTGAAGAACTATAGACCATTAATAAACCAATAGATAGAATAATAAATACAATAAGAAGTATTTTTCTTTTTTTCATAGTTACCACCGTTTTATTATATGTAAACTAATTTAAATTATTTTATAAAAAGTATATTTTTGATATATAATAAAGACGAGAGGAATGTGATGCTTATGAAATTATTCTTAGTAGAAGATGCTACGATTTATATGATTTTATTACAAAAATTATTAGAAAATGACTTTCAAATCACATTATCAAAAAATATAGCTGACGCTAAAAAAATAATTGAAGATGAAGATTATCAATTTGATGTTATGTTAATTGATTTAATTATGCCAGGGACAATGGATTTGATTAGACAAATAAAAAAGAATAAAAGATTGTCACAAGTTCCTATTGTTGCTTTAACAGCAAGTGATAATCCTAAAGATTTAATACAAGCTTTTGATTATGGTATCTATGATTGTATTCAAAAGCCTATTTATGAAGAAGTAGTTTTACAAAGAGTAAAAAACGCAGCAAGTAATTATTTAAGATTGAAAGAATTAAAGAAATTACGAGAATCTTTAATGAATAATCAACAAATTGATGATTTAACAAAGATATATAAATTTGATACTGCTAAATGGCTTATTGATGAAAAATTAGATGAAAATAAAACAGGCCAAAAAATTTTGTTTGTATTTAAGCTAAATGGTTTAGAAGAAGTGTACAAACAAGAAGGAAGTCATCGAGGAGATGAATTAGTAAAAGAAATGAGTGATTTCATTTCGATGAATTTTAAAAATATAGATATATTAGGGCGTGTTGATCAAGATGAATTTGTATGTTTTGTTAATCATATGATGTCTAAGGAACTTGCTTATGTAAGAAAAGAAGAACTTCTAAGAATGTTTTCACAAAAGAAATTATCTGATATTTCTGAAAATATGGATTTACAAATAGGATATTGTAGAACTTGTGAAACTGTAAATTATGAAAAAATGTATCAAGCAGCTAAAAAGATGTTAACGAAATAAGAAAATTATTTCGTTTTTTTTATTTTTTAAAAGAAAAAATGATTTTTGTTGTCTATATAAATAATGGAGGGAGAAACTATGGAAACAAAAATCAAACCTAAAAGAATTACCGATTTTAAAAATGATCTTGTCTTTAAATTTATGTTGAGTGATCTCAATGATTCTCGCTGTTATTATTTACTTAAAGTCATTATTGAAGGAATCACTGGTATTAAATGTCAGGAACTTTTTGTCTTAAATAGTGAAGTCAATCCTGAACATCTAAGTGATAAAGATATGGTTTTAGATGTCTGAGTGAAAACTGATGAAGGAAAATTAATCGACATTGAAATGCAAAACAGTGCTCTTACTAAAGAAGTTCATTATCGTTTTCAAATCTATGGAGCAAGAATAATAGATCATCAAGTCAATCGAGGAGATCTCTTATACAGTGAGAATGTCCATGAAGTCTATACCATTCTCTTTGTCAATGATATTGACAGAGACAATCTTCTCTTGATCGATACCTACATGCCACGTAATCAACTAAACCATGTCAGAAAGTATAATTTGCTGACTCATCATAATGTCTATCTTCCATTTATTGATGCTGTTGTAAGAGAAAAAGGGAGCAAGATAGAATTAGCTATTTATACTTTATATCATGGGATAACAGATGATATAATGGCATTAAACAGTGAGGTGGTTATCATGATGAAAGAAAAGATGGATCAGTTCAATGAAGATGAAGAACTTGTATTAGCAGCGAGTAAAAGACAGCTTTTCAAGATACAACATCATCAAGAAAAGATAAGAATGCGACAAGAAGGAAAAGAAGAAGGTGAACTTCTTAAAGCCAAAGAAAATACATTGATGCTTTTTAAAAGTAAATATCCTCAAGAAGATATTTTAATGTTAGAAAATTTAACATTGTCACAGTATAATGAGATTTTTAAAGCATTAATAGAAAACAAAGATTTACAAATAATTAAAGAAATGATTAAATGATACAAAAACGGATATCTCATGAGATATCCGCTATTTTTATTTATGAGTACCAGGTCCGGCTTTAACAACAGTACTAGGTAAATCATATTTATTAAAATTTTCTTGGAACATTTTTGTAAGCTTTTTAGCTGTTTTATCATATTCGCGTTTGTTTGACCAAGTATTTTTAGGGTTCAACATTTCTGCTGGAACACCTGGACAACTTCTTGGGATTTTTAGATTAAAGAATGGTTCTTTGACATATTCCACAAAATCTAAGTCACCATTTAAAGCAGCATTGATCATTGCACGTGTATATTTTAATGGAATACGATGCCCTTTACCATAAGAGCCACCAGTCCATCCAGTGTTGATCAAGAAAACATTAGCTCCTGATTTTTCTACACGACGTCCAAATTGTTGAGCATATAAAGCTGTATCTAATGGGAAAAATGGTTCTCCAAAACATGTTGAAAATGTTGCTTCTGGTTCAGTAACACCATTTTCAGTTCCAGCAAGTTTGCTTGTATAACCTGAAACAAAGTGATAGATAGCAGCGTTACGGTCAAGTTTAGAAATAGGTGGTAAAACTCCAAAAGCATCTGCTGCTAAAAAGAAAATAGTACGTGGAATAGGTCCAACTCCTGATGAAACAGTATTTGGAATATAATCAATTGGATAACCAACACGTGTATTTTCTGTGATAGAACCATCATCAAAATTAATAATACGTGTATCTTCAAATAATTTAACATTTTCTGTTACAGCACCAAAACGGATGGCATTCCAAATTTCAGGTTCATGTTCTTTTGAAAGGTTGATACATTTAGCGTAGCATCCACCTTCAAAGTTGAAGATTGTATTTCTAGACCAACCATGTTCATCATCACCAATTAATCGTCTGTTTGGATCGGCTGAAAGTGTTGTTTTTCCAGTTCCTGATAATCCAAAGAATAAAGCTGTATCACCGTCGATTCCCATATTGGCAGAACAATGCATTGTAAAAATCTTCTTTTGTGGAAGTAAATAGTTCATAACACAGAAGACAGATTTTTTGATTTCTCCAGAATACCCTGTGCCCGCAATTAAAATAATTTGTTTTTCAAAATTGATCATAATAGCGGCTTCACTATTTAATCCTAATTTTTTATAATCTACTTTACATCCAGGAGCAACTAAAATCAAAAAGTCTTCTTTAAAATCTTTTAATTGTTCCTTTTTAGGTCGAATAAGTAAGTTTCTAATAAATAAATTTTGACTTGCTTTTTCATTGATAACTCTAAAACCATATTGATATTTACGATTAGCTCCTGCAAAGCCATCAAAAATATATAAATCTTTATCATTTAAATATTGAATCATTTGATCATAAACTTGGTCAAAAACTTCTGCTGAAACAGGACGATTAACATTTCCCCAAGCAATTAAATCATGAACAGCAGGTGTATCAACAATATATTTATCATCTGGAGAACGACCAGTTCTTTCTCCAGTTTCTATACATAAAGCACCAGCACGTGAAAGTCTTCCTTCTTTATGAAGTAAAGCTTTTTCTACAAGCGCACCAGGCGGATTGTTTCTAAAAATGTTTCCTGTATGATTAAAACCATATTTTTCGATATTCAATGTATCCATAATATACCTCCTTTGGATTCCCTACATATAATGATACAAAAAAAATGTTATAAAATCCATAGAAAGCGCTTACTTTTTTTAATAAATGACGCTAATGTCGAAATGAGTTTGTTGAAAATGTACAGTTTATAAGGCTTTTAGAGTGTTTTTTAATAAAAAAACACATTAGAAACATAACTAATGTGTTTTTAGGATAATAATCATAAACAAATAAAAAAGATCATTTAGGGGAATGATCTTCTTTATTTATATATAGGGAATCGAGTAATAAAAAATTAATATATTGGGAAACTATTACTGAAAATCGTAAAATATATGAGAGATATAAATATTATGGGATATCTCTTTTATTTACATTTCATTTTTTATTACACATTTATTATAGCGAAATATGACGAATCGAGTAGAGACAAATATCCTAAAAAGGATTGTAAGTATTTGTGCAATGTGCACAAATAGTGTAAAATAGACGGTGGTGATGATATGGGATTTACAATAGATGATGCTTTAAGAGAATTTAAAAAGAATTATAAAATGACATTACTTGCAGGTGAGGATGGATGTTCTAATGCCATGACCTGGGTACAAATGGTCGAAGATAAAACGATTTTACAACAACTTTGGGGTAAAGAACTAGTTGTAACAACAGGTCTAGGATTTCAAAGCCAAAAGAAATTAAAAGAATTCATTGAACAACTTGTTAAATATCATAGTGTGGGACTTGTTATCAATACGGGAAAATATATTTTTGATATCGATCAAGAAATTATTGATTATTGTAATGAATTAAGTTTTCCTTTGTTAGTGGTTCCTTGGGAAGTGCATATTGCTGATATGATCAAAGATTTTTCATATCATTGTTTACGTGCAGAAAGAGATGATAAGTATATTAATCAAACTGTTATGGACACACTGATTAATCCAGCAATTATTGAAGAGTCTAGAAATAAATTAGCAGGTGATTTTGATGTGGAAAATGATTTTCAAGTAATGGCTATTTCTGTAGAAACCGATGAAGAATTAGGCATGATGGAAAGAAGAAGTATTAAGTTTCAGCTAGAATTATGTTTTGAAAAAGTTGAAGGAAATTATAGTTTTTTCTGGTTTGATGGTTATTATATTATGATTTTTAATAACTTAGAAGATAGTGCTCTTGTAGAAGTTATTAATGAAATGTATAAAAGAGCTAAAAAACGTTTGCATTATACATTACATTTAGGAATTGGCTCAAAGATGGTGGATTTTAGAAATATGATTTTAAGTTATAAAAGGGCTATTGCAGCTTGTAAGATGGCTAAACAATTTAATTATCCACAAATTTATTTTGATGATATGGGTGTTTATCAATTATTATTTATTATTGAAGATCAAGGTATTTTAAGACAAATGTATCGTAGTATGTTAGGTGTTTTGATAGATTATGATCAAAAGCATAATACTCAATTAGAAGAGACTCTTTATCAATATTTAAAATTCGATAGTAATCAAAAAGCTATGGCTGAAAGCTTATATATGCATCGTAATACTATCAATTATCGACTTAATAAGATAAAAGAACTGACAGAATGTCAATTGGATTCATTTGAAGAAAAAATGCCGTATATGTTAGCTTTTTATATTAAAGAAATTGTAGAAAAAAAGAAGAAATAGCGGAAAGCTGTTAGCTTCTTTTTTTATTTGATAAAAAGTTTATCAAATAAAAATGAAAGCGCTAACTTTTTAGTGAATGTTGGTCATTTATATGTTATAATAAATGACATAAAGGGGAGATAAATATATGTTTGATAATTTTTTAATTCACACTTTCCATGATGGAAATTGTTTACAAGCTTATAAAATATTTGGTGCACATTTTGAAACTCATGAAGGTAAAAAAGGTGTACGTTTTACAACATATGCGCCGAATGCTAGAAGTGCACAAGTTGTAGGAGAATTTAACCAATGGGGTGAAACACCTTGTTATATGGAAAGATATAATAATGGTGGTATTTATACAATATTTGTTGAAGGTGTCAAAGAATTTGACATGTACAAGTTTAGATTTGAAACTCCTCAAGGAGATATTATTGATAAAGCAGATCCATATGCTTATTTTAGTGAGTTAAGACCAGGAACTGCTTCAAAAGTTTATAACATGGAAGGTTATCGTTGGCATGATAGCAAATGGATAAAAAATAGAACTAAAAATTATGATTGCCCACTTAATATATATGAAGCTTCTCTTGGTTCATGGAAAATGAAGCGAGAAAGTGAAGGTGAAGGGGACGATGGTGAATATTATTCTTATGAAGAATTAATAGATGAAATTATTCCCTATGTAAAAAAGATGGGCTATACACATTTAGAAGTTATGCCACTTACTGAATTCCCATTTGATGGTTCTTGGGGATATCAAGCAACTGGTTTTTATAGTGCAACATCGAGATATGGTCAACCTAAACAATTAATGAAATTTATTGATGCCTGCCACCAAGAAGGCATTGGTGTTATTATGGACTTTGTGCCAGCACATTTCGTTAAAGATTCACATGGATTACATATGTATGATGGTGGATTTGTTTATGATTATAATGATTATAATCGTCGTTATAGTCCATGGGATAGTGTTTATTTTGATTTAGGTAAAAATGAAGTAAGAAGTTTCTTATTATCTTCTGTAGAATTCTTTGCAACATATTATCATATTGATGGTTTTAGATTTGATGCTGTAAGTAATCTTATTTATTATGAAGGTAATAAAAACTTAGGTGAAAATATTGGTGCTATGGAATGGATGAAACGTTTAAATGGACATATGTCTGGGTATCATCCAACTGTGATGATGATTGCAGAAGATTCAACAGATTATCCAGGTGTTACTAAACCAGTGGGTGAACATGGTTTAGGATTTGATTATAAATGGGATTTAGGTTGGATGAATGATACATTGAAATATTTCCAAGAAGATCCTGTTTATCGTCAATATGATAGTCATTTTATTACATTCTCAATGGCTTATTTCTATTCTGAAAGATTCTTACTTGAGTTTTCGCATGATGAAGTTGTTCATGGTAAAGCGACGATTATTAATAAAATGTGGGGGTTACATGGAGATAAATTGGCACAAGTAAAAGCATTGTATGTTTATATGATGTTACATCCTGGTAAGAAATTGAACTTTATGGGAAATGAACTTGCTGAATATAAAGAATGGGATGAATCTAAATCTTTAGGATGGGATATTTTAAAATATCCTGATCATGATGCATTCCATCATTTCACTCAAAAACTCAATGAAATTTATTTGAAATATCCGGCTTTATATGAAATGGATTATGATTTAAAAGGCTTTGAATGGCTTGTTGTTGATGATCATGATCAATGTGTTTTCGCAATTGAAAGAAAAGATAAAGCAGGAAATGCGATTATCGCAGTGATGAATTTTGTTGGTAATACGCATGAAAAATACAAAGTACCAGTTAATATTGAAGGAAGTTATAAAGAAATTTTAAATACGGATCAAGCTGTATATTCTGGAAAGAATATCGTTAATCCAAGAGCAATTCGCTCTAAGAAAACAAAACCAAATGAAAAAACAAAATTGTTAAATAAAGATCATTATATTGAAGTAAAATTAGCACCATTTAGTGCATGTATCTTTGAAGTGAAACCTAAAAAAGGAACAACAAAGAAAACACCAAAGAAAACAAAAAGAGTAATTAAGAAAACAAAATAAGTTGTTCATAAAATAGAGCATCCGTAGTTTAGATACTCTATTTTATTTGGAAAAAGTAAGATTTTATCAATGTAAAAATATTTTTATGAGTGACAATCTACTAAAAATAAAGTATGATGGTCACGTAAGAGTAATATTGAGGAGACGGGAAAATGTTTAAAAACAAAGAAGAATTTAAATTTGAATTTTCAAGAAGAATTATTGAGTCTTATGGGCGTACTGTTGAAGAAGCTCATATTACTGAAAAATTCATGGTTCTTGAAACAATGGTAAGAGATTATGCATCAGTAAACTGGGCAGCTAGTAAAGCTGTTGTTCAAAATAATGAACAAAAACAAATGCATTATTTCTCAATGGAATTTTTAATGGGAAGATTATTAGTTAATAATATGATGAATCTAGGAATCTATGAAATTGCTAAAGAAGGTTTAGAAGATTATGGAATCAACATTCATGATTTAGAAGAATTAGAAAGTGATGCTGGTTTAGGTAATGGGGGACTTGGACGTTTAGCTGCATGCTTTATGGATTCACTTGCTTCATTAGATTATCCAGGACATGGAAATACAATTCGTTATGAATATGGTTTATTTAAACAAAAAATTGAAAATGGTTATCAAGTAGAATTACCTGATCAATGGATGAAAACTGGATTTATGTGGGAAGTTCGTAAACCAAAACATAGAGTACCAGTTAAGTTCTTTGGTAAAGTGATTTGGGATGAAAATGAAGGAAAATGGAAACATGTTGATGCTGAAACAATTTATGCAGTACCTTATGATGTCCCTGTAATTGGAAATGATACAGTAAATACAAATACTTTGCGTTTATGGTCAGCTGAACCAAGTGAAGATTTCCCAAGTAATCATGATTTCCAAAGATATATCGAAGATGTAAGAAGTATCTGTCAAAACTTATATCCAGATGATTCTACACCAGCAGGAAAAATGTTACGTTTAAAACAAGAATATTTCTTCTGTTCTGCAGGTATCCAAGCAATCATCAAAGCACACTTAAGAAATTATCCATCATTAGATAATTTCCATGAAAAACATGTTATTCAATTAAATGATACACATCCAGTATTATGTATTCCTGAATTCATGCGTTTATTAATTGATGATCATGGTTATGAATGGCAAGATGCCTGGGATATTTGTACACAAACATTTGCTTATACAAACCATACGATCTTAGCTGAAGCTTTAGAAACTTGGCCAATTAGTACAATGCAAACATTATTACCACGTGTATATCAAATCATTGAAGAAATTCATCGTCGTTTTGTAGGTTTTGCTAAAGAAGTAAGTAATCATGATCAAAATTTAGTTGATCGTACAATGATTTTAAGAGATGGTACTGTTTATATGGCAAGACTTGCAATTGCTGGAAGCTTTAGTGTCAATGGGGTAGCAAGACTTCATACAGATATCTTAAAAGAAAGAGAATTACATGATTTCAATGTACTTTATCCAAATAAATTTAATAATAAAACAAATGGGGTTACTCATCGTCGTTGGTTAGCTTATTGTAATCCACAATTAAGTGAATTAATTAATGAAACAATTGGTAAAGGATGGATCAAAAAACCAGCTCAATTAGAAAACTTAATGGAACATGTTGATGATCCAATTTTACAAAATCGTTTCTTAGCAGTTAAAAAAGAAAGAAAACAAATCTTAGCTGATTATATTAAAAAACATAATGGTATTGAAGTAGATGTTGATAGTATTTTTGATGTTCAAGTTAAGAGATTACATGCATATAAAAGACAATTATTAAATATTTTACATGTTATTTATTTATATCAAGAAATGAAATCTAATCCCGATTTCCGTATTTATCCACATACTTTCATCTTTGGAGCAAAAGCAGCAAGTGCTTATTACTTCGCTAAAAAAGTTATTAAATTAATTAATGCAGTTGGAGATGTAGTTAATAATGATCCTGAAACAAATAAATACTTAAAAGTTGTTTTCTTAGAAAACTATGGTGTTACTTTGGCAGAAAAAATCATGCCTGCAGCTGATGTTTCAGAACAAATCTCTACAGCTGGTAAAGAAGCAAGTGGTACTGGTAATATGAAATTCATGATGAATGGAGCTATTACTATAGGTACTTTAGATGGAGCTAACGTAGAAATTTCTGAATTAGTAGGATTAGATAATTGTGAAATCTTTGGTTTAAAAGATGAAGAAGTTAAAAACTTAAAAGCAAACAATCAATATCGTGCATGGGATTATTATAATAATGATTTAAAAATCCGTCGTGCTATCGATTCATTAACTAATGGTACTTTCTCAAGTAATCCAGAAGAATTTAAAATTATTCATGATGAATTAATGAATAAAAATGATGAATACTTCTTATTAGCTGATTTCGAATCATATGCTAATGCACAAAGACATGTTGTAGAATTATATCAAGATCGTGCTAAATGGGCTAGAATTTGCTTAGTAAATATTGCTAAGAGTGGATTCTTCTCATCTGATCGTACAATTGAACAATATGTAGAAGATATTTGGCGTTTAAAAAAATGTAAATTTTAATTATAAAAGCTCAAGGTCTTAAGACTTTGAGCTTTTCTTTAATATATATTTACTTTTGATAAAACGATAAGGTTCCATAAAATCACGCATTTCTTTAGCGTCAACTTCTTCATGATTAACAAATCTTTGAAAAAAAGATTTGTTTTTTTCTGTCACAGCTTTAATTTCATCGATTGCTTCTTCTAAATGATGTTCTTTAAAGAAGTTGATGTAATACTCTTCGGTTTTACTTGCCATATCTTCATTATTTAATAAGACCCAATTTTCTTGATGAACAACATCAATCAAATTGATCAATGTTCTAGCAGCTTGTTCTTGATCAATCATTTTTTTTCACCTCGTTTTTTATTATAGCATAAAATAATAAGTTGTGTTATAATGCTAAAAAATGATGAAAAAGAGGTACTTATGATGAATAAACCAGTAATTGCGATTGTTCCTTTATATGATCAAGAAAGAGATAGTTTATGGATGCATCCAGGGTATATGGATGGGGTTATTGAAGCAGGTGGTATTCCTGTTATGCTTTCTTTAGTTAATGATGATGTTTCTTTAAAAGAAACGGCTCATTATTTTGATGGATTTATTTTTGCGGGAGGGGATGATTTAAATCCTGAACTTTATCATCAAGCAAAAGCAGAATATTGCGGAAAATTAAATCAAAAAAGAGATGAAATGGAACCAAAGCTATTAAAATATGTTTTAGAGGCCGATAAGCCTGTTTTAGGAATATGTAGAGGTATTCAGTTATTAAATGCATGTTTAGGTGGAACACTCTATCAAGATTTAGATCAACAATTTCATCCTACATGTATTCATCGACAACCTGCTCCTTATGATCATCCAAGTCACCAAGTAAAAATTGTTGAAAATACACCTTTAAAAGACATCTTAAATCAAGAAACTTTAATGGTGAATAGTTGTCATCATCAAGCTATTTGTCAACTTGCTCCAGCATTAAAGCCAATGGCTTATTCTGATGATGGATTAGTAGAAGCTGTTTATCTACCAGATAAAAAGTATGTGATAGGATATCAATGGCATTCAGAAATGATTTATAAAAAAAGTGATGATCATTTAAAACTATTTAAAGATTTTGTGGATAATTGCAAAAAATAATTATAAAAAATTATAAAAAGCTATAAAAACAGTAAATGTGTATTGACTTTATGCTGATATATTAGTATAATGAACAAGCTTTAAGTTAATAAAAAGCAAGGGATGGTTCCTTGGCCAAGTTGGTAAGGCAACAGACTGCAACTCTGTCATCATCGGTTCGAGTCCGGTAGGAACCTCCATTTGTGAAAATGCGCTAGTAGCTCAACTGGATAGAGTGCTTGACTACGGATCAAGAGGTTGTGGGTTCGATTCCTGCCTAGCGCGCCATTTTTTTCGGGAAGTAGCACAGCTTGGTAGTGCACCTGGTTTGGGACCAGGGGGTCGCAGGTTCAAATCCTGTCTTCCCGACCATTTATAAAAATTGGGGCCATAGCTCAGCTGGGAGAGCACCTGCCTTGCACGCAGGGGGTCAGCGGTTCGATCCCGCTTGGCTCCACCAATTTATTTATTACGGAGATTTACCCAAGTCTGGCTGAAGGGACTGGTCTTGAAAACCAGCAGAGGATTAACGTCCTGCGGGGGTTCGAATCCCTCAATCTCCGCCATTTTTATCTTTTGGTCTGGTAGTTCAGTTGGTTAGAATGCCGCCCTGTCACGGCGGAGGTCGCGGGTTCGAGTCCCGTCCAGACCGCCAAATGATGGTTCCGTAGCTCAGTCGGTAGAGCAGAGGACTGAAAATCCTCGTGTCGGTGGTTCGATTCCGCCCGGAACCACCATTTAAATAGATTACTGGTCTGGTAGTTCAGCTGGTTAGAATGCCGCCCTGTCACGGCGGAGGTCGCGGGTTCGAGTCCCGTCCAGACCGCCAGTAATTGTAATTAAGAGAGTCATTCATGACTCTTTTTTTGTTTATTAAGAATTTGAATGCGTGGGAAATAGCATATAAAAATTCATACTAAAATACCATGACATATTTGTGTGATCTGGTATAAATTTTTTTATCCTGCAATCATACAGTGGTTATTTGATTCTTCTCCTAGGATCATTGCATACAGGACATTCTATTTCAACTTCACCATGTTTACTGGATATTCTGTCTTCTTCTGCCAATTCACCAACGATCCAGTTAGGAACATTGGCAATATGGCCACAAGCAGTATGTTTCATTTTGATAAGTGTATCTTCTGCAATCATTGATGCATTTTTCGCTGTAGAGTCTGTCATTAGGGGTACCTATGTATATTCACATTTCATAAGATTGCCACATGAACATAAAAGAGTATTTTTTTGAAATGATTCTATCACATGTGTGCGGTATTTTAGATGGTCAAGTTTGTTTTTTAAATTTTTTTTCTTTCTTTCAAATTTTTGATACGTCTTTTCTTTTTTATACCATAAAGTTCATATACTTTTTATTCCTGTTTGAATAGAAGCCATAGTATCTGACCATTTAAAAGTTTTCAACACTTTCATATACTTCGATATATTTTTCACCCTCATGACGGTTGTACCACCATCTGATCATCTTTTTGTCATCTTCATATTTGATGCAGTTTTCAGCCATGGGAGGTCTGGAAGTGTATCTGGTAATGTAGTTGACGCAATCATCAACGTTATTGTCATCATTGTCTTTTTCTTTCTTTTTGGCGTAGACATAAAAGCCGTTTACAAGTTCTTTATAGAAACGTTGTTTGAGATAATTGAAACTCTCAAGTTCTTGTTTTGAGAGAAGATCAAGGATTTGATACATTCAAGTCTTTCTGAGTTTTTCACAGGAAATAAAAGTTCTTCATTTTATTTTTTTTGTATCAAAAGCTTCTTCACAAACAAGGCAGTGGATATGGGGATTCCATTTCAAATCTCTGCCAAAAGTATGTAAAGTCAAAACAGAACCGAAAACGATTTTGTTTCTGTTATTTTTATAAGAGTAGGGGTATTTGCTTTTTTAATAAAGAGCTTTTTCTTTTTGATTTTTCTGTACTTTGCATCATTAAAAACACAGGCAAGGGTGTTTCTGGCACCAATAAAAAGAAGATTCAAAAGGGATCTTTCTTTAATAAAATAACTTCTTAGATGTTTTGGAATGGTAAAGACGATATGACGGTGCTTGGCATCGAGAGCGATAGAGAAAATATGAACAGCACGCAATTTAGCCTCTTTAGAGCCACAAGAAGTACAGAGCTTGGAGTGACATTTGTGAGGAACGATAGATTCGTTGCCGCAATGAGGGCAGACAAAAAGATCATAGCCAAGATAGATAGAATCATAAAGAATAGTTTTCTGGATGGTATCATAGGTAACATTTCTGATCTTACCTCTATTATAAAGAGAACGGATATAGTTGATATTGTCATTAAAGATATAGGAAAAAGATTCCTTGCCTTTGATCTTATCGACATGATCAAAATTGTATAAAGCAAGGCAGTCAGCATAGTTAGTATCATCAATCATAAAATCACCAACTAACATTTTAAAGAAAAAGGTAATAATCTTCAAAGATTATTACCATGTGGACAAAATTTATCCCTTTTTTATCATAAAAATATGATATTTATTTTTTGCATTTCACACCTCAAAAACGACATTTCACACCTAATTTAAAAATAAGGTGCCATAAATAGTAAAATAAAGATGTACATGGAATTATTTACTATAATCTATTTTAAATACCAGAGCAAAAAAAGAAAAAATGAATGTAAGGATAAGTAAAATAATGGCAAGTATACTTACGTTATGATAATCTTTACACAAGTGCCTGCTAATATATTTGCAGCAGACACTTATATTTGTAATAAATATTGATGGGTGCTGTAAAGAATAAAATAAAAATGTAGGAAAACCTATAAAATTATTTAGTCTAAAACCGACATTTTTTTAATTGACATGTGAATATAATAATCTAAAATAAAATTTTTAATGAAAGGGGTTGCTAGTATGGTAGTTGAATCAATAAAAAGGTATCCATTACTTGTTATTTTTATGCTTGTTTTATTACTTGTGATGATTTTTGCAATTGTTTATTATCGAATGTCAAAAAAGTATGAAAAAAGTCAAATAGAATTAAAAGAATCTTTACTTGCAGCAACGACATTAAATAGATGTATTCATGCTTTAACTTATCATAGTGAAATCGATGATGCTATTAATGATTTGTTATGTCTTATTACTGAGTTTTTTCAAGGTGATCGTGCCTATATTTTTCAAATAGACTATGAGCAAAATACGACATCTAATCTTTTTGAGTATACAGAAGAAGGGGCAACTCCGGAAATAAATAATTTGCAAAATGTTTCTTTAGAAACTATTCAATATTGGTTAGATCGTTTTAAGGTTGATGGAACATTTTATTTAAAAAGTTTAGAAGATGAGGTTGATAAAAATTCTGAAACCTATCGTCTTTTAAAATTACAAAATATAACGAGTCTTATTGCTGCGCCTTTGATAGAAAATGAAATTATTACTGGATTTTTGGGTGTTGATAATCCACGAAGAAGATATGATAATAGTAGCTTATTATCTTCGGTTGTTTTCTTTGTTTCTGAGAGTATGAATAGAAAACAACAGGAACAAAAATTAAAAGCAATGAGTTATTTAGATTCAATGACACATATCTTTAATCGTAATGCTTTGATAGAACGAATTGATAAGATTAAAAAAAGTCAAAATAAGGATATTGGTATTGCTTATTTTGATTTAAATGGATTAAAAAAGATCAATGATTTACAAGGACATTTGGAAGGTGATGCCGTTTTAAAGAAAACTGCTTATTTGATTAATGAGTGTTTTCCTAGAAAAGCTTATCGTTTTGGTGGGGATGAATTTGTTGTTCTTTCAATAGGAATTAAAGAAAGTAATTTTATAAAACAAGTTGAACAATCAAAGAAGTATTTAGAACAAAATGGGATTTCGTGTTCTGTAGGTGTTTCTTGGTGCTATAATATAAACGATGTTGATGAACTCATTAAAGAAGCAGATACTAAAATGTATGAAAATAAAGCAAATTTTTATGAAAATGAAATGGTTGGTATTGAAAGCTAACCATTTTTTATGGTATAATGAGATTAATGAAAAGAGATGAGACTATGCAAAATATGAATTATTATTATGACTTTTCGGGTCAAAAATTTGAATATCCATTAAGTCTAAGTATTAATCAATTTGATCGACAAGTTTTTTCAAGACAATCTTCTTTAGAAATTTCTTATGTTTTAAAAGGAAGTTATGAAGTTATTACAGAAAAAATGTCGACTGTTATTTATGAACATGAATTAGCTATTATTGCTCCTAATGATATTCATATGTTAAAGATGAATGAAAAAGAAAGTATTATTTTAACATTACATATTGATTTTTCTTATTTACCTCATTATATGGTAGGAGATATAGATCATAGTTTTCAATCTCTTATTTGTAGAGAAAATCAAAATAAATCTCTATTATTTCAAATAAAACAACAATTAGGCATCTTACTTTTACATTTTATTGAAAACAAAGATAACATCTATTTATTAAATTTAGTAATATCAAAATTAATTTACATGATTAGTCAGAATCAAGAATTCTCTTTAGAAAATTTACCACTTTCTTCTAAAAATCATGAAAATTATATGAAAGCTATTTTATTCATTGATCAACATTACCAAGAAGATATTCATTTAGAAGATGTTGCTCAAAATCTTTCTTTTAGTATCTCCTATGCTTCACGTTTATTTAAAAAATATACAGGTGTTAGTTTTGTAAAATATTTATCAATGGTAAGAATACGACATTCATTAGAAAAGTTACTAGCAGGGAAAGACTCGATTGATGAGATTGCATTTTCTTGTGGAATGTCTGCAAAGGCTTATAGTCAAGCATTTAAAGACTTATATGGGATTACACCAAGTGTTTATCGTAAACAATTTCAAAAAAACTTGAAATATAATAAGGAAAATAAGGAACAAAGAATGCATTTGGATCAAAAACAAATTGCCTTGATTCAACATTTAATAAATGATCATCATCTATATCAAGATGAATATCTTGATATAGATAAAGAAAATCAACAAAGCATATATTTATTTAAAAATATAGACCAACTCTCTTTATTACAAGAAAATAACATTTTAACTATTAAACCAAAGAAATAACAATAAAAACAATTATTTATTGTTATTTTTTTACTTTTTTAAAAAAATAAAAAGAAAAACATCCAAAAATTGTCTATATAATAATAGGAGGAAAAATTATATGGACAAAGTACTAGAAATTACATCAAATAATCATATTATCATGATTGATAAACTCTGTAAAAGAATATTAGGAC
>ERZ791931.974-NODE-974-length-25513-cov-2.909655_pt1 | contig 25513 bp, 26 predicted proteins | sample MGYA00510127_ERZ791931 | MGnify/ENA primary metagenome ERZ791931 (study PRJEB30046, sample SAMN00792067) | human gut metagenome | study: EMG produced TPA metagenomics assembly of the A metagenome-wide association study of gut microbiota in type 2... | reverse complement strand
ACTGCGATAATTTTTATTTTGTTCTGATTCATATCCAGTACCCTGAAGCACCGTTATCTTTACAGATTATGATACTCTGCGCACAAATATGTATCTCTTCTTTACTTTATCTGTTTCATTTACTATATCTGTTTATACATTTAATTTAAGCTGTACTTCTTCCTCTGCCTCTTCTTTAAATGTTTCTACCTGTTCCGGCTGCATGCTCGGAAGATCTTCGATAGACTGAATACTGAATCTTCGCAAGAATTCTTCTGTTGTACCAAATAAAATTGGCCGTCCCGGTGCATCCAGTCTTCCCACCTCACAGGCAAGATTATATTCTACCAGTTTATTTACCGCGTGATCTGATTTGACTCCACGGATTTTTTCGATTTCAAGCTTTGTCACCGGCTGACGATATGCAATGATTGATAATGTCTCCAGCAGAACATCTGTCAGGACACATTTCTTCGGCTGTTTTGCAATACGGATGAGATAGTCATACATCTCCCGCTTTGTGCACAACTGAAAGGAGTCTTCCAGCTCAATAATACGAAGGCCTCTGTCCTCCGCTTCATATTTATCCTGCAGCCGATGAATGATCTTTCTTGTAGTCGCTTCATCGTGCTCAATCGCCGCTGCGATCTTCTTAAGTTCCACCGATTCGCCCATTGTAAATAAAATGGCCTCTATCACAGCTTCCATCTTACCTATCTCCGTTTTTTTACCCATATAATTTCTTAGTCACTCCATCTTTCAAGAATGCCTCGGCATTCTTGCTGCAAGGTGCGCGTCATGCAATTGCATGACATACTTCTACTGCGCACCTCTGCAATCCTGCCGGAGGCTATATCAGCTGGGGGATTGACTCCCACCACTGATACCAGCTTGTTTCTCACCACCTATAGGTGGAAGTCATCTCCCAGCTGATATAAATCTGACGACTTTTCTTAAGGGAACCACTTTTACTTCTGTCAAAACCATCCAGACGGTTCTCCAACGAATACTACACTTCGTTAAAGATTTGCAGTAATCATAATATCATCAAATGCATGTTCCTGCTGTACAATCAGGATTCCTTCCTTGATCAACTGCAACACTGCCAGAAATGTTACGACAGTCTGCAACTTGGACTTCTGGCTGCCCAAAAGTGTACGGAAACTGAAATGCTTGTGTTCCCTCGCATAATCTGTCACAGTCTCCAGCTTTTCCTCAACCGTGACTTCTTCTTTCTCTAATTTACCAAATTTGCTTCTTACCGGATCGATCTTGTCTTCCTGACGCCTGATCACGTCCTGAAAAACACGGTTCAGTGTTGCCAATGTCAAATCCCCTAAAAGTTCGTCCAAATCTACCGGCTCCACATAATTCATGACTTCCTCCGGGATAGTCGGATCTTTGTACATCGTCCTGCCGCCATCCAGCTCTCGGTCACGAAGCTCATAGGACATATACTTGTACATCTTATATTGAAGAAGTTGTTCTACCAGTTCCTGTCTTGGGTCTTCCTCTTCCCCATCTTCTGTTACTTCCTTTGGAAGCAACATCTTACACTTGATATCCAAAAGCGTCGCTGCCATGACAAGAAATTCACTCATCACATTGAGATCTTCCCGTTCCATGGCTTTAATATAATCCATATACTGGTTCGTAATCTCCACAATAGGAATATCGTAAATATCTATTTTGTTTTTATCGATTAAATGTAACAGCAGGTCAAGAGGTCCTTCGAACACCTGCAATTTTACCGGGATTCCCATGTCTCATTACTCTCCATAAATTTCCATGACTTTTAGGTCTGACAATCTATTATACTTGATTCTCTCACATTTCTCAACAATTATTTAAACTCAGAACAACAACCTCTGCCGGATTAAAGAGCCTGATATGAATGGTGTGGGTTCCAAGCCCTTTACTTACAATGACAGTCTGGTCTCCCACGCGCCGCATTTCTCCTGAATACTTTGGAAATAATACAAAATCCGGTCCGATCACACCTCCGATTCCCGGAATTCTCACCATACCTCCATGCAGATGCCCACTTAGGATCAGATCTGCTCCCCAGGCAAGGTATTCTTTCATATAGGAAGGATTATGTGCGAGAAGAACCTGAAATGCTTCCGGATCCCGATTTCCGATCCGCTCTTTTATTGCTCCCTCTGGCATCTCTCTTCGTTTCAAATGCGTGTAACACTCCAGTGGAATCTCAAGCCCTGTCAGGCGGACTTTTGATTCATCACTTAAAACTATCGATTCATTTTCCAAAAGATGTACTCCCAGATGCAGCAACTTTTCCCGATATAAAGCATAAGACTGGTCATACTTCTGTGGTTTTAATTTCATACGCTCTTCATGATTTCCATTTGCATAGTAGACTGGTGCAATTTTCACAAGCTCTTTCACACAGGCAAGGGCCGGTTCATAGGAATGTCCGTTCTTTCCAACTAACATATCCCCACCGATTAGAATCAGATCCGGTGACTCTTTTTTCACTGCATCAATTAATCTGCAATTATTCACTCCATAGACCTGATTGTGCAGGTCACTTAAAAAGACCCATGTTTTCTTCCCTGCAAGCTTCGGTGACGCCACCTGGTAACGAGTCACGCAAAATGTATGAAGTTCCCGATACATTTCCGCAAATACAAGAAGTACTGCTGCCACCAGTATTCCGATTATGATTCCTGTTGTCGACATAGATATTCTCCTGATTTATTCTTCCATTTATTTACGTTTGTTTATCACACGTTTATTTATATCTGTTTTGAACACATCTGTATGTCTGGATTTTTCCCTTCCGTCACCGCTTCCCGGCTTTTCCGAAATGCCTCATACAGCTTTCGGATATTTTCAAATGCATAATCCGGCATAAATTCTGTCGCCACCAGATTCTCTGGCTTTGCCTCTCCTGTATACACAAGAGCCGTTTCCACTCCCGCGTTAATTCCACATGCAATGTCCGTGTAAAGGCGATCGCCAACTACAAGCACTTCCTCTGGTTTCGCACCTACCTGCTCCATACACATTTTTACAATCTGTGCATTCGGCTTACCTGCATAGTAAGGTGTCCGATCTGTTGTCACTTTCAACATCTCGCAGATCCCTCCGCAGTCAGGGACGAAGCCAAATGCAGTTGGACACCGGTAATCTGGGTTTGTTCCGACAAAATCCACTTCCGGACGAAATAATGCCTTACATGCTTCTTCGACTTTTTCGTAGACAAGTGTTCTGTCAAATCCCACAACTACGCATGCTACATCTTCCTCTGCCTCGTGGGTCAGCTTTAGTCTAAAGCTTTTTAACTCCTCTTCAAAAGACGGCGTTCCTACTACAAGCAGTTTCTTATCTTCATAGTGCTCCTTCAGATACTTACATGTTGCATAAGATGCAGTCACAAACTGATTTTCTACTGCAGAAATATTCCATTTCTTAAATTTCTCAATATAATCTTTTCGGCTTTTGACCGAATTGTTCGTAATATAAAAAGCTCGTCCGCCAATGCTTTCAATATAATCAAGCAACTCCCGGCTGCCGTCATAAATCGTGTCATCAATGGCAAGTGTCCCGTCTATATCAAACAAAAAATATTTTTTACTATCTAAATCATTTCCTTTTAACATTAAAAAAAGCTCCTTGCTGGAATTTTGTCCATTTATACTATATAATGATGATGGTGTCGGGATTAAAAGGCCCAACTATGATGCATCTTTACACCCTTGCATTATTATATACTGATTTAGAAATCATGTCGAGGAGGTTTTTATCATGACAGTTTCAGAACATATTGACGCGCTGAGAAAACTTATGAAGGAGCGCGGATACGATATCTATATTGTTCCGACTGATGATTTTCATCAAAGTGAAAATGTCGGGGCATATTTTCAGGCCAGAACATTTATTACAGGCTTTGACGGTTCCGCCGGAACCGCGATTATTACTTTAGATCACGCCGGACTTTGGACAGATGGACGTTATTTCTTACAGGCCGAGCAACAGCTTTCAGGCACTCCCTCTATCGCATGCTGGAACCAGGTGTCCCGAGTATCAACGAGTTCTTGGAAAAACATTTACCGGAACATGGTACAATCGGTTTTGACGGACGTGTCATCTCTATGAAAAACGGAAAGGCATATCAGGAAATTGCCGAGAAAAAGCATGGTCATATTGTTACTTCCGAAGATTTGATCGACCTGATCTGGAAAGACCGCCCGGCACTGTCAACAAAACCGGCATTTGCCTTGGAATTAAAATACACCGGTGCTTCTACAACGGAAAAACTTGCCCGCGTCCGTGAAGCTATAAAGCAACACGGGGCTACTACTCATGTCGTTGCTGCCCTGGATGACATTTGCTGGATTACCAATCTGCGCGGACGGGACATTGACTATTTTCCCCTTCTTCTCTCCTACGCCATCATCACCATGGATGAGATGAAACTATACGTTGATAAGCAGAAGCTGACCGAAGAAATGTGTAATAACCTGACTGCTGCCGGAATTACATTTCACCCATACAATGATATTTACGAAGATTTAAAGCATCTGGATTCAGAAGAGACTGTCCTTTTAGACCCGTCTCGTATTAACTATGCGCTTCGTAACTGCATTCCAGAAGGAGTCTCTGTTGTCGAAAGCGAAAATCCTTCCGTATTGATGAAATCTGTAAAAAATGAAACAGAACTTCACAATATCGAACAGGCTCACATCAAAGATGGGGTTGCTGTGACTCGTTTTATGCATTGGCTGAAGACACACGTTGGTAACTCTTCTGAATCTCCTGTCACGGAACTTAGTGCAGCCGACAAGCTGGAAGAATTTCGGAAAGAACAGGACGGATATCTCTGGCAGAGCTTCGAGCCAATCTGTGCTTCTGCCGACCACGCAGCAATTGTTCACTACAGCGCAACCAAAGATAGCAATGTACCAGTCACGGAAAATGGTCTCTTCCTTACAGACACCGGCGGTGGGTATCTGGAAGGCTCCACAGACATTACAAGAACCTTTGCATTTGGAAATGTTCCACAGAATATGAAAGAAGACTTTACTTCCGTTCTTTTATGTAACTTGCATCTGGCAAATGTAGTGTTTCCATATGGTACTACTGGCGGAAGCTTAGATGTTATCGGACGTCTTCCACTTTGGAAACGTGGATTAGACTTCAATCACGGAACCGGACACGGCGTTGGCTATCTTATGAACATTCACGAAGAACCGGCAAGATTCCGCCGTTATCTCGGAAATAAGGCTCCAATTCAAGACATTGCCCTGGAGCCGGGAATGATCATCACTGACGAACCAGGTGTCTACATTGCCGGTTCTCACGGAATTCGTACAGAGAATGAACTTATGATCTGCGAAGGTGAGACAACCGCATATGGAAGATTCTTATACTTTAAACCAATTACACTTGTACCGATAGATCTGGACGCAGTCGTACCTGAAATGATGACCATCGAAGACAAAGAACTTCTAAACGCTTACCACAAGCGCGTATACGAAACACTTGCACCACATATGAAAGAAGATGAACGTAAGTGGCTGGCTGAATATACAAGAGCGATTTAATCATGAAAAACCTCTCTCACTGATTTACTGTGAGGGAGGTTTTTTCTTTTCTTTCATTTTAAAATCTGATACTGTAGCATTTTTATCCTTTCATCAAGCTTATAATTATAAGCACGTAAATATAAAAATTCCTATACATACAACAATCGGTATGCACCCAATAATTCCAAATACAATCGTAAGAATCTTATAGACCTTATTATCATATCCCGGAATGTAAGACTGCTTTGGCTTTGCCGGATTATACATCACCGGAATTCTCGTACCCACCGTCGGAACATGATGCTGGATCGATGCTCCTTCGTTCGTATATTGTATTCCATTCACATAATATTCATACACCGGGTAAAAGTTCAATCCACTGTCCCCCGATGATCTGCTGTTAATTCGAATCACCAGGCCTATTGTATTCATGGTACAATTCTTCTTTTTGCCATGTGAAATCAAACCTATAATAATCGCCGGAAGCCAGAAAGCGACTCCCAGGCCGCATAAAGTCAACACTAAACCAAGTTCCATTGTAGTTTCTCCATCTCTTTTTCTCTTTCAGAAATACTCACAGAATTTCTATTTATCATCATAATAGCATCTACTCAATAAAGTGTAAATATTTATACAATCAATTTCTTACAGCATCCACCCACGCACAGCTTCTTTCATGGCACTTCCGTAACTGATTTCTTCTACATCTTCTGTTGCAAGAATGTCTACTTTGCCAATCTCTTTTCCATTCAGCGAATAAATTACTTCGCCTATTTTATCCCCCTGTCTGACCGGTGCCGTCACATTTTCTTTTAATTTCACATTTCTCTTTATCGTAGATAAATCTTCTCCTGTCACATCAACATAGGAAAATGTTTCCATTTGCGCGGCACCAACTTCTTTCTCCACACCATGCTTTACCGGCACATTCAGGATTTTGTTTACTTTATCTTCCTGATATTTCTGACATTTTCCAAAACCATAATTCAACAGTACAATCGCGTCTCGCATTCTCGCTTTGCTGTCGTCTGCCGCCATAATGACCGCAATCATATCTGTATCATCTTTTCTGGCTGTTGCAGAGATACAGAACTTCGCCTGACTGGTCGAACCTGTCTTTAACCCCGTCGCATATTCGTATTGCCGGATCATTTTGTTCGTATTTGTAAGTCCAAACTGTGTAGAGCCCTTTTTTGTCGTGTGCGTGATATCCTCCATCCAAATATTACAGTAATCAAAAATCTGTGGATATGTATGGATCAGCTCTCTGGACATTAGCGCAATGTCCCTTGCCGTCGTCACATGTCCCTCTGCGTCAAGTCCGTTACAGTTGACAAAATGTGTATTCTCCATGCCAAGGCCTTTCGCCCGCTCATTCATCTGATTTACAAATTCCTGTTCATTTCCACAAATGTACTCTGCCATGCAGACACACGCGTCGTTTGCACTGGCTACGGAAATACATTTTATCAGTGTCTCTACTGTCTGCACTTCACCAGGTTCTAAGAATACCTGGGAGCCACCCATAGAAGCCGCATATTCCGACGTTGTCACCTCGTCCTCTAAATGTATCTTTCCTTCTTGCAGCGCATCAAAAATCAGCAGCAATGTCATGACCTTTGTGACACTTGCCGGCGGTCTCTTGGAATCTGCATCTTTTTCATAGATTACCTGTCCCGTAGATGCTTCCATTAAAAGAGCAGACGGTGCGGATATGTCCACATTTCCCGTCTGCTGCGTATTTACATTATCTGTATTTTCTGTTGTATCCGATGAATTCCGCTCCCCTGCTCCAGCGTTCTGGCCAGTGCCTGTATCTGTAATCTGTCCCGTATTCGTATTCAGAATAATCAGTTTTTCAGACTGCGCAAAAACCGGCTGTGTCAGTAAAATTAAGCAGAATAACCACACCAGAAACTTTTTCATAATCCATGCTCCAACACATACTTTTGTAGTAAATATATGATGAAGGGATTGTTTTATAACTTCATTTTTAATCTACCTTATCAAAAATCTCTCCCAGTGTCATTGCTATATGCGGGAACTCCCGCAAGGTAATAATTGTATCGGCATTATAATCTTTTTCGTCCTTATCCTCCTGAAGAATATAACTGTACACTAATTTATATTTTCCTTCTTCAAGATAATATATCTCTACTGCATGCTCCCTTGGTGAGACAATCCAATATTCACTTACTCCTGCCTGCTCATAAATCTCTTTCTTCTCCGTCTTGTCTCTAAGTGCTGTCGCCGGGCTCAATGTCTCTACAATAAACTTTGGTGTTCCATGATATGCACTGTGTTTCAGACCTTTTCGATTACAGACAAGCATAATATCAGGTACAACATAGTCATCGTTTACCTCCGGGTGATATTTATAATCCAGGTTTTCCATAAATACAAGACATAAACTGTCCTTTAATCCTTCTCTCACTTTTCCATAAATGTTTCCATTTACAATTCCATGTCTGAAATTGGCTGCCGGAGACATATTATAAATTACACCGTTAATCTTTTCTATCTTCTGGTAATCATCTTTCAACATTGGCATAACAAAATCTCACCATCCTTTTACATTTATATTCACACATATATATTCGCATATAATTTCTGACGTATCTCCATTTGTTATATATAGTATAACATACTTTTCTGTTACTTCAAGCATAATTATATTAAAAACAGACGGTATGAATATTACCACACCGCCTGCTATACTTTCACAAAAATATTTTCTATTCAATTCCCTTTACCGAATAGTCCTGTGCCTCTACTGCATTTTTAAGCACTTCATCAGCAACCTCTTTTTCCAGTGTCACTATGGCTGTTCCTGCTTCGTGGCTTACAACTGCCTCTTTGACACCATCAATTGCTTCCAGAGTTTTCTTTACTCTTGCCTCACAGTGTCCGCACATCATTCCTTCGATTTTCATTGTCTTTGTCATAGTTGATTCCTCCTGTTTCTTTTTACTTTCTTTTTTATGTTTTATTTTTTTATCTTTGCTTGCGTCATACATTTTGAAGAGATTCAGTCTCAGTGCATTTGTAACAACACAGAAGCTGGATAAGCTCATGGCTGCCGCACCGAACATTGGATTCAGTTTCAGTCCAAATAATGGATACCAGATACCTGCTGCCAGTGGGATTCCGATAACATTGTAGAAGAATGCCCAGAACAGATTTTCATGAATGTTCCGAAGTGTTGCACGGCTCATGCGGATGGCTGCCGGCACGTCACTTAGGCGGCTCTTCATCAATACCACATCTGCCGCGTCAATGGCAATATCTGTTCCGGCTCCGATTGCGATTCCCATATCTGCTCTTGTAAGTGCCGGTGCATCGTTGATACCGTCACCGACCATGGCAACCTTTCCTTTTGTCTTAAGTCTTCGGATCACGCTTTCTTTCCCTTCCGGAAGTACGCCTGCGATCACCTCGTCAACACCTGCCTGCGCGCCGATTGCTTTTGCAGTACGCTCATTGTCACCTGTGAGCATAACAACGTGTATTCCCATGTTCTGAAGTTCTTTTACCGCTCTCGGACTGTCTTCTTTGATAACATCAGCCACTGCAATAATTCCCATAAATGTTCCGTTCTGGCTGAAGAATAGTGGTGTTTTTCCCTGTTCGGACAAATGTTCTGCCTGACGCTTCATTTCTTCAGATACTTCGGAATACTGTCCGATATATTTCAAGTTTCCACCAAGAACTTCTGCGCCATCTATTTTACCGGAAAGTCCATTTCCCGGAACTGCCTGAAAGTCAGATACTTCTGTCAATTTTTCTCGCTCAGACTGCTCTACTTCTGATTCTACACGTCCTGTGATTGCTTTTGCAAGTGGGTGTTCACTCTTCTTCTCCAAAATGTACGCAAGAACCAGTAATTCAGATTCACTTATTCCATTTGCAGGGAGAATATCTGTGACCTGAGGTTCGCCACTTGTTATAGTTCCGGTTTTATCAAGAGCAACAATTTCCATTTTTCCTGTCTCTTCCAGAGAAACGGCTGTCTTGAACATAATTCCATTTTTCGCGCCCATACCATTTCCAACCATAATTGCGACCGGAGTGGCAAGTCCAAGGGCACATGGGCAACTGATAACAAGTACGGAAATTCCTCTAGCGAGAGCAAATCCGACGCTCTGACCGGCTAAAAGCCACACAACAATCGTAATCACTGCGATTGTAATAACCGTTGGTACAAATACACCTGATACCCGGTCTGCAATCTTTGCAATCGGTGCTTTTGTTGCCGCCGCATCGCTGACCATCTGAATAATCTGGGACAGTGTTGTGTCCTCTCCGACTCTTGAAGCCTCACATTTTAAGAAACCGGACTGATTGACTGTTGCAGCAGATACTGTATCATTTGGCGCCTTATCTACCGGAATGCTCTCACCGGTCAGAGCTGCCTCATTGACCGCACTGTTTCCTTCCAGAACAATACCATCTACTGGTATATTTTCACCAGGTTTTACTATGAAAATGTCTCCTTTTTTCACCTGCTCAATGGAAACTGTTTCTTCTTTTCCATCGCGGAGCAGTACTGCCGTCTTCGGAGCCAGTTTCATCAGACTCTTAAGAGCATCTGTCGTCTTACCTTTGGAATGTGCCTCCAGCATCTTTCCAACCGTAATAAGAGTCAGGATCATAGCTGCAGACTCAAAATAGAATTCATGCATATATGACATCACGGCATCCATATCCATGCGCATCTGCGCATCTGTCATAGCAAACAGCGCATAAACACTGTATCCATAAGAAGCTGTAGAACCAAGGGCAACCAGTGTGTCCATATTCGGCGCTTTATGAATCAGTCCTTTAAATCCGCTGATAAAGAACTTCTGGTTGATGACCATAACAATCGTAGTCAAAAGCAACTGAGCCAGTCCCATTGCCACATGATTGTCCGCCATAAATCCTGGCAATGGCCAGTTCCACATCATATGTCCCATGGACAGATACATAAGTGGTATAAGGAAACATAAAGAAGCAATCAGCCTCCGCTTCAATACTGGTGTATCTCTGTCTTTCAAAAAATCATCATTGTTTCCGGCAGCACTGCCTGTCTTTTCATTTGCTGCACCTTTCAGCGATGCACCATATCCGGCATTTTCCACTGCTTCTATAATTTGAGCTGACGTTGCTGTTCCTTCGACTCCCATGGAGTTCGTCAGAAGGCTGACCGAGCAGGATGTAACACCCGGCACCTTTGACACAGCCTTCTCTACTCTGGAACTGCAGGCCGCACAGCTCATTCCTGTCACTGTATATTGTTCCATCATTAATACACCTGCCTAACTATTACTTCATAAGTTTTTGGAGCGTGGCAACCAGTTCATCGATTGTCTCTTCTTTCCCTGCACGGATATCTTCCGCTACGCAAGTGCGGATATGATTAGCAAGAAGCACCTTGTTAAAGCTATTCAGCGCCGCATTGACCGCTGAAACCTGAATCAGAATATCCGTACAGTATGCGTCCTCTTCCACCATACGCTTAATTCCTCGTACCTGGCCTTCAATTCGGCTTAAGCGGTTCAGAAGATCCTTGTATTCCTTTTCTGTCCGCTCCTTTTTCTTATGACAACAACATTCTTTCTTTTCTTCCATAGTATGCACACCTTTCTTGATTACAGTGACAGTATATACCCCACAAGGGTATATTGCAAGTTCTTTTTTCATAAATTTTTCTCAGTAAAGAAATCAAGAAATACTTCTTTCATAAAATGCACTTAAAAAGACCATCTACACTTTTTCGCAAATGATCTTTTTAATGTTAATATATCTTATATCATTCTTTTTGCTTTTTCGTCACACTTACCACGTAAAGTGTGCTTCCCTCTACACGAAATTTCACCTCAAACCCAGCAAATCCCATGCCATATACTCTCTCCGGGTCATTCTGATAAGAAGGTCTTGGATCCTGACTCAGTATCTGCATCACGACTTTTCTCTTTTCTTCCGGAATCTTTTTCATACCCTCATCAGGTATCTGTACTTCCAGATGATAGGTCTGTTTTTTATGCGCAAATCCTCCGCTCGCCTCCGGGTGCGCATCCACATAAGGCAGATACGGCTTGATATCGTAAATTGGTGTTTGGTCCATCATATCTACTCCTGATACAAGCAGGCACATTCCGTACTTTTCATGAAAAATGATTCGTTCCAGTTTTACACAAGACAGTCCGATTGGATTCGGGCGGTAAGGAGAACGACAGGCGAATACTCCGACTCGTTCATTTCCTCCAAGTCTCGGAGGCCGTACGGTCGCTTTCCATGTACCGGATTCTTGTCTTACTTCCGAAAATCCCCACAGAATCCACAGGTGTGTGTATTCTTCGATTCCTCTCAGAGCGTCCGGCTGGCGAAACTCCGGCTCAAATACAACAAGTCCAGCCGCATCGGAAAGCCCACTTTGCCTTGGAACTCCAAATTTAGTTGGAAAATCTGTGTGAATTCTTGCGATTACTTTTACCTTTTCTAAACCTACAGTTTCTTTTTCCAGATTATTGCAGTCTTTCTTTTCCTTTACAACTTCATGCCCCGATACCGGTTCACACATGCGTATACCTCCTGTTTTCTCGGCATTGCCAGATTGCCTGGAACATTTTCACTCTCACAGACCACCGTAAATCCTTCCACTTCCAGCTTCTTCATCAGTCGTTCGATGATCTGTCCAGCTTTTTTACTGCTGTCAAATTCATGCTCTTCCATATAGCGCAGCAGATGCCCCAGGCAGGTAAGCTGTTCGGAATCTGCAAGCTGTTCCACATACCGAAGATCAATGTTTTCATGGTTCAGGACTACGCCGTCTCTTCCCATGGTCTTAATCTTGATGCGTCCTTTATGAATCAGTCCTGTATTTTTCTTCGGGCATCGTCTGGACTCTGGTAGTTTTACATTTCCTTCTGGCAATTCCAGTGCCGGATACTGGCTGGCAGCCTCTTTTGCAAGAGCCGTAATTTCTTTTGGGACATACCGATCCATCTGAATCACCACATCTGCTACCTGAAAATATGCCCCGGAGCTTCCCGCAACTAGAATTGTGGAAATGCCCTGATTTTCATATAAATCACGCATTCTTTCAATAAATGGTGTAATCGGCTCCATATCCCGGTGAATCACTCTCTGCATCAACTCATCACGCACCATGAAGTTGGTCGCTGATGTGTCCTCATCAATGAGAAGGGTCGCAGCACCAGACTCCATGGCCTCCACCACATTTGCCGCCTGGGACGTGCTTCCGCTGGCATCCTCCGTGGAAAATGTTTTCGTATCTTTTCCATTTGGCAGGTCATTAATGAACATAGAAATATCTGTGTCTTTGATGCTTCTGCCGTCCTCAGCGCGGATTTTCACTGCATCTGACTCTGTAATGACATATTCCCTGCCATCACCTGCAATGTGTGGATATACGCCCATTTCCAACGCTTTTAGAAGGGTAGATTTTCCGTGATAGCCACCACCCACAATCAAGGTGATTCCTTTTTTGATGCCCATACCTGTGATTTTGCCTGCGTATGGTAAATCCATGGTCACTTTCATCGATTCCGGCGAAGCAAATGGCACAGCTCCTTTCATCGGCTTTGCTGAGACACCCGACTCACGCGGAAGAACGGCTTTATCTGCCACAAACGCTACAAGTCCCTGTTCTTTTAACTGCTCACGGATATATTGCTGGTCTACGGATAGCTCCATGACACGCTCCACTTTTTTCTTATCTTGTCTTGCATAGAAAAGAGAACTCTCCACGCACTCCGGGAGATAATCGAATAAAATTTTTGAAAGCTCTCTTGCATTGATGGTTCTTCCATTTGCCGGAAATCCAGCCTCAAATCGCATGCGAATGTTTCCATTTGCCGGATTGATCTCACAGGCGCTCCGCTTTAGAATTTCCTGACCACATCTAGTCACAGAAATAATTCCACTCTTTCCGGATCCTTTCGCCTGAAATGAATATTTTCCGATTGCTGCTCCAAACTGACGGATCAGATAATCCTCAAGTGCAATCTGTTTCCATTTTTCGTCATAAAGATATTCTGGAAATGCAGCCACTTTTCCCGAAACTTCAATATGAAGGCTGGACGGTGCCGCAAACGGATCTCCCTGTACATGGTCGATTCCCAATGCATATTTGCCAAATCGATATACTCCTTTCGTACCCTTATAAGCCGGATAACTTTTTCTATCAATATTTTGTAATAACTGTCTTAAATCGTCTGCTGATTTCATGTTACTTCTTCTTTCTTCTGTTATAAATCTACAATCCTTGCTCTGTGGTGAATCTTTGGCAAAAACTTCTGCAATAAATCTTGTGTCTTAAATTTCAGATGGCTGGTATTGATGCCCGGATTACAACCGAACCATTCACTCTCTGCCACTTCTTTATCTACAATTACCTGCACATAGTCGTCTTCGTCCACGAGAAGTCCTGCCACACTGGCTGATCCCGGTGTCGTTCCAAGATGCTTAAGCATTTTCTCCGGCGGTGCAAATGACATATGGGATACACCCAGTTTCTTACTGAAAGCTGCTGTGTCGAAGGATTTATTTGCCGGCATGACAAGCAGGAAAAATGTTGTCTTTTTCTGGTTACATAAAAACACGTTTTTCCGGATTTCAGTTCCAAGAACTTTGTCCACCTCTGCACACTCCTCCATGCTCGCTGCCGGGTCATTGTCCACACGCTCATATGGAATCTTCAATTTATCTAAAGTCTCGTACATACGGCGCTCCAGTGGACATCTTTCGTTTGTCGGCGCACCAGTCATAAGTTCACTAATATACATCATTTCCCCTCCTCGATTATTCAAGAATCCCTCACCTGCATCACAGACAAGTTTTCTCTTGCAAGTTCACTCATTTCAGTTTACCATAAAAGTATTGATTTTTACAGAAAAGAGAGGTATTCATTATGAAATATATTCTGGCATCCCAGTCTCCGAGAAGACGTGAACTTCTTGCCCGCACCGGACTTGAATTTGAAGTAATTCCTTCTGACGTTGATGAAAAGATTACAAAAGAAATCCCTTCTGATGTTGTCATGGAACTGGCACACCAAAAAGCTGAAAATGTTTATGGAAAAATTACTGATTTGAACGATTACACGGTCATTGGTTCTGATACTATTGTAGTCTATCGCGATGAAATTCTTGGAAAACCAGTCGACAAACAGGAAGCCTATGACATGCTGTCTATGCTTGCAGACCGCACGCATCAAGTCTATACAGGTGTTTCATTGATTCAGAAAAAAAATGGTGAAAAAAAGACAAAAACCTTTTTTGTACAGACGGATGTCACTCTTTATCCAATTGATAAGGAAGATTTGCACCGTTATGTAGAATCCAAAGACCCTATGGATAAAGCCGGAGCCTATGGCATTCAGGGGAATTTTGCAATTCATGTAAAAGAAATCAAAGGTGATTATAACAATGTAGTCGGACTTCCGATCGGAAGAGTCTATCAGGAACTGAAATCTTTATAATTACGCCCATGAATTGCTCCGTGTTGTGTATTTTGCCCCTGGCGCAATATAAAAGGGGCTTTCGGTTAATACCACATTTCGGCATCTCCAGTAGCAATTAAAAGGATCCCTGCAAGGACAAGGTTTGTTAGCCGTCTACCTTGCGAGGGATCCTTTTCTCTATGAAAGATGAAATTTATTTTTGGCCGCAAAAATCCCTTGTCTGGATTTTTACAGCCACACTTTTAATCAAGCTGTTTTTTCCGTTGTTTTTCCCTCAAACTTCTTTAATTTTTCATTGAGAAAACGGCAGTATTTATTTATATTCCTTCCGATTGCAGACAACATGAATTCTTTGTACACTTTATCTGCGGAACGGTAATTAAAACGGCGGAAATTTTCGTTTTCTTTGATATCACCGAAATGTCCTTCTGTCTGGATCGAACGTGTCTGCCGTTTCAGAATTACACGCTCACTTTGGATGTTTGCATGGGATTTTTCACGCAGTTCCTCCCACTGCTCATTGATCTTCATTATCTTGTTTTTCTCAGTATCCTTTTCGGCATTATATTTATACAAACAGCGGGCTTTATGTTCGCATCCACTGCAGTCGGCGCAGCCGTATACCTCAAAGGTCTGGGTATAACCATTCTGCTCTTTAGTTTCCGTTCTTATGTGACGCAGTTCACGTCCATCATGGCAGATATAGAACTGCTCATCTTCAAATACTTCGACTTTCATGTTGTAATATTTGCTGATATCTTCGGCATATGCACGTGTTTTGCGTTTTTCATGATCCTGCAATTTTATATAGCTTTCTATTCCTTTTTCTTTTAAATAAAGATGTTAGCATAGTTACATTCTTGAAAACGCGAAACGGCTTATTGAATTTATGAACAACAACGGATTATATGAGATCAATCTTCTTCGTTTCCATCGAATGGGCGCGGCCAAATGGGAGCAGCGTGGAAAGAAATATGAATACAGTGATCATGGGGATATGCCAGAAGAACGCATGTTGGAACTGCAGGAACGCTATCTTAATAATGATATCGCCTGCTATATTGGAGAGGATACTCCGTTCTAAATTCATAATATATACCGTATTAAAAATATCATTAAGGTGCTTAGCGAAAGAATTTTTTATTGACCCAGCATATATAGCAATATTTATAGAAGTACATACAATGAAAAAGTCCTTTTTGCGTATAAATTAACACAAAATAAAGCATATCAATCAAGTTTGAGACACTATATATAGTATGCAAAAACAGTTTTTCAGTGGCGTCCCTATAGAGGTGGGAGTCATCTCCCAGTTGATATATCAAAGATGTCTGTTCTTGGTATTTCACCAGTAAGTTCTATCCAAAGAGCTTGTGAGCAGATTGCACATCATATCATTGTGAATGAAGTTGGAGGTGCCGGCCATGTCAATAATGTAAATGCTATCTGTGAGATGCTCAGAATTAGCAGAAGGAACTTTTATAATTTAGTGAAGAAGCTGGCAGATGATAATATTATAGAGCATTTGGAAGGCGTAATCTATATTACAGATTATGACAGGCTGAAGCAGGAGGATCAGCCGGTGCTGGACTTCTTTGGAAATACGATATAATTACGGAGAGATAGAAAATATAGGATATGAAAACAATCAAGCATTAAATTATGTGATTATCAGAAAATAGCTCTTCTTCCAGAAGATATTAGACAAGCAGAAGAAGCAGCAAGAATGGCTCCGAAAGAAAGTGCTGCTGATACAAGAAGATATTTTTTACAGACAGCATTTTTGCAGAAAGCAGTAGAAGCCAGTAAAATAAAAGTGTCAAAGAAGGAAGCTGAAAAATGGGCACAGAAAATGATGCGTGCAATGGATCAGCAATTGGCTAATAATGGAGAAGATTTTAAAAAGTATTATGAAGGAACAGGTACTACAGAGAAAGAATTGATGGATGAATTCATCAAGGAAGCAGAGCTTATTAAAAGGATATTGCTATCTCAAAGGGTGAAGAATATATTGGAACATTAATTGATGCTAGCTATAATTAATTTTTTAATAAAATCACTATTTGGTGATTTTGTACAATACACACAGGGAAAAATAAGCAAAATGCCTAATAATTAAATATCTAAAAAATAAAAATGGGTAAATATTATTGACACGTTAAATTAATACAAATATAATATACAGAAAGGTTCTTGCTTAATTTAGGGAAATGATATTTACTTGATCAAGTTTGTAGAATTTATGAGGATGAGCCAAAAGACGAAAAAAAGGAGAAGAATGTATGAAAAAAAGATTATTTAGTCTTGTTCTTGCACTTACAGTAGCTGCAGGCTGTCTTGTTGGCTGTGGCGGCTCTAAGTCAGAGAAGAAGGCAGATGCAACGAATTCTTCAGAAGCAGGTGGAGAGAAGATTCTTCGTGTGGCATCTGAGGATCCACAGGTACCGCTGGATATGCAGCTGAATACTTACAGTATTATCATGAAGATAACAGACAATGTTACAGAGTCATTGCTGTTAACGAATGAAAAAGGTGAACTTGAGCCTACATTGTTGGAAGAGATGCCTACATTGTCTGATGATAAGCTGACTTATTCTTTCACATTGAAAGATGGTGTTACTTTCCACAATGATGCACCGCTTACAAGTAATGATGTAAAGTATTCTCTTCAGAGAATGGTAAGAAAGTACAAGATGTCTAGTTTGTTGGAAAAGGTAGAAGGATATCAGGCATACTTTGATGAGCAGGCTGATGAGATCACAGGTATTGAAATTGTTGATGATAAACACTTCAATATTCATATGTCAGAGGTTTATACACCTTTCTTATCAGCACTTTCCACACCTTACTGCGCAATTTATCCTGCAGAAGCATGTGAAGAGGCTGGTGATAACTGGGGTATGACAGTGCTTTATGGTACAGGTCCATTTAAGCTGGTAAGTTATAAGACAGGCGTTGGTGTTGAACTTACTAAGAATGAGAATTACCATGGTGGAGACGTAAAACTGGATGGTATCAAATACACATTTATTGATGATCCGAACACTGGTGTCCTTGAATATCAGAAAGGTAACATTGATGTAGTTTATCTGGATTCCTCCCTGTATCCTACATATGCAAACGGAGAGCTGAAAGACGAACTTTATTCTTTCAATCCAGTTGGCGGTTACTATCTGAACTTCAATGTAAATGAAGTAAAAGAAGTTAAAGTGCGTGAGGCTATGACATACGCAGTTGACAGAAAAGCACTGTGTGACAGCGTATTATTTGGAACAGCAATACCGAACTCCAACTTCATACAGGATGGTCTGATTGGAGCAGATGACAGTGCAGAGCAGTTCGAGTATGATCCAGAGAAGGCAAAAGCACTTTTGGCAGAAGCTGGTTATCCGAATGGATATGATTTAACAATGACTGTAAATACAAAGTATCCTACTTCAGTGAAGATTGCTACAGCTATCCAGGCACAGATGGCAGAAGCTGGTATCCGCGTTGAGATCGAACAGGTCGACAGTGCAGCATGGACAGATATGAAGAAAGCAGGAAAAGTAACTTGTGGTATTGGTAACTGGTATGTTGACTACAATGACCCGGATAGTATGTTATATCCGATGAGTGATGGCCGTACAGATCTTTCTTCAAGTTTCTTCCACAATGATGAATTCAAACAGTTAATGATTGAAGGTATTCAGACGGAAGATACTGCAAAGAGACAGGAAATCTACGCAAAAGCAGATCACATCCTGACACATGAGCAGTTCCCAGTGGTAATGCTTTATAACGAGACAATGTTCTATTTGAAAAAACCTTATGTAAAGAATTTTGAAGTTACTTTTACATATCGAACAATGTTTAAAGACGCAGATATTGAGTACTAGATTTTCAAAACGAATAAGATAGGAAATAGCTACGGCTGTACTCTTAGTCCGTAGCTATTTCTATGATTATAGGAAAAGTAGTCATAGATGATTGCTGTTTTAGATAAAAACAGCACAAAAGAATAAAAAAAGGAGGGGCTTCCTTGTTTTCATACACATTAAAAAGACTGGGACAGACAGTTCTGGTTCTGATCGGAATTACGCTGATCACATTTTTGCTCTTGAATGTCGTACCGGGAGATCCGGTGGCGATGATGCTGGATAAGCGTGCGGACGAAGCTACTATTGAGAAAGTCCGCCATGAAATGGGACTTGATGTTCCGCTTCATGAGCAATATATTGATTTTGTGGAAGGCGCAGTAAAGTTAGATTTTGGAACATCTTACTTTACAAAAGAGGTAGTAATTGATGCTATTGTTCGTTGTTTTAAAGTAACTGTAAAACTGGCTGCGATGTCATTTCTGTTTGCAGTGGTGCTGGGTGTCACGTGTGGTATGATTGCCGCGGTCTACCGAGGCAAGTGGATAGATTCGACGTTGATGACGTTATCTGTAGTCGGAGTATCAGCTCCGTCTTTCTGGATTGCAATCATTTTGCAGATTTTAATAGGATTAAAATTGGATCTTCTGCCAATCTCTGGATTTGATGGTCCTTTAAATTATATTTTGCCAAGTATTGCTCTTGGTACCCGTTATGCAGGAAGTATTGCACGTATTACAAGAACTAGTATGCTGGATGTTATTAAGCAGGATTACATTCGTACAGCGCGTTCAAAAGGTGTGAAAGAATCTCTTGTCATTATGAAGCATGCGCTTAAGAATGCCATGATTCCAATTGTTACACTGGTAGGTACAGAACTTGGTAATATGTTGACTGGTTCTATGCTGATCGAGAAAGTATTCTCCATTCCTGGAATCGGTAAGCTGGCAGTAGATGCCATGAGTAACCGTGACCTTCCGCAGCTTCAGGGAACGGTAGTATACATTGCCCTTGTATTTGTTGTTGTCAATCTGGTTGTTGACCTTTCTTATGCCCTGATTGACCCTAGAATTCGTTACGGGAAAGGAGAGGGCTAATGAAGATTAATATTTTTAATAAACAGAAAAAATTTGAAGAAGAAGTCCTGTCTGGTGAATATGCCGTTGGGGATATGGAATATTCCAGTTATTATAAAGACAGTTTCAAACGACTGAAGAAGAATAAAATGTCCATGTTCTGTTTGTTTGTGATTTTGTTGTTGATTCTTATTGCTATTTTTGCACCGTTGCTTGCACCATATGATCCGACTGTACAGGATTATGCATCCATTTTACAGGGACCATCCAAGCAGCATTTACTCGGTACAGATGAGTATGGACGAGATATTTTATCCAGAATTATTTACGGAACAAGAATTTCCTTAAGTGTTGGTATTCTTGCACAGGTTATTGCAACAATCATCGGAGTGACTATGGGATCTTTGGCTGCTTATTATGGTGGTTGGGTAGATACACTGATTTCCCGTATCATGGAGATCTTTGCTGCATTCCCAGATCTGATTTTTGCAATGGCGATTATGTATGTATTAGGTGCAGGTATGAAGAATATCTTCGTTGCCTTGGGACTTTTGACCTGGGTGCGTACGGCACGTATGATTCGTGGTTCCATTTTACAGTTAAAGGAGAAAGAGTATGTAGAAGCGGCTAAGGCAAGTGGTGCATCCCCGTTCTATATTATTACAAGACATCTGATCCCGAACTGTATTTCAACAATCATCGTACTTGTAACATTAGGTATTCCGAATGCAATTATGTATGAAGCATCATTAAGCTTCTTAGGATTGGGTATCCAGCCTCCAACACCGAGTTGGGGATCTATGATCAGTTTTGCTCAGTCCTATATCAGTTACCTGCCAGGTTATAGTATCTTCCCAGGTCTTGCAATCATGATTACGGTTATCGCGTTCAACATTTTTGGTGATGGTCTTCGTGATGCACTGGATCCTAAGATGAAGAATCAGTAAGAAAGGGGAAGAAAAATGTCAGAAAAACTACTTGAAGTAAAGAACTTAAAGACGTATTTTTATACAGATGAAGGTGTCGTAAAATCTGTAGATGATGTTTCTTTCGATGTAGAGAAAGGCAAGACCCTTGGTATTGTAGGAGAATCCGGTTGCGGAAAAAGTATTACATCTCTTTCTATCATGCAGCTGGTAGAGACTCCACCGGGAAAAATTGTGGGTGGAGAAATCATTTATCAGGGCGAAAACCTTCTGGAAAAGAATAAAGATCAAATGCGTAAGATTCGTGGCGGCGAAATCGCTATGATCTTCCAAGAGCCGATGACTTCTCTGAATCCGGTGTTTACGGTAGGTAAACAGATTATGGAAGCATTGAGACTCCATACAGATCTGGATAAGGAAAAAGCAAAAGAACGTGCAATTGAGATGCTGAAGCTTGTAAAAATCCCGCTTCCGGAGAAGCGTTTTAACGAGTATCCGCATCAGTTGTCTGGTGGTATGCGTCAGCGTGTTATGATTGCAATGGCATTGTCCTGTAATCCGAAACTTTTGATCTGTGACGAGCCGACAACGGCGTTAGATGTAACGATTCAGGCACAGATTCTGGATCTGATCAATGAATTAAAAGAAAAGCTGGGAACTTCTGTAATGATGATCACTCATGATCTGGGTGTTATTGCAGAGGTGGCAGATGATGTAATGGTTATGTATGCCGGAAAAGTAGTAGAGTACGGTTCTGCTGATGATATATTTGAATCTCCGAAGCATCCATACACAAGCGGTCTTATGAACTGTATTCCAAAATTAACAGATGAGGATCATACTCGTCTGGATGTAATCAAAGGAATGGTTCCAAGCTTTGACCAGATGCCTAAGGGTTGTGCATTTTGTCCGCGTTGTTCAGAGGCAAAGGATATCTGCCGTGAGCGTATGCCAGAGCTGATGGATGTGAATGGACATAAGGTTCGCTGCTTTAAATATTCTAAGGAATGGGAGGAAGCCTAATGAGTGAAGAAAATAAAACACCTTTGTTAGAGGTAAAAGATCTGAAAAAATGGTTTCCTGCGAAAAGTTCACCGTTTTCCAAGGAAAAGGTATTTATCAAGGCAGTAGACGGCGTCAGCTTTACCTTGAATGCAGGGGAAACGCTGGGAGTAGTAGGAGAGTCTGGTTGTGGTAAATCTACTATGGGCCGTTCTGTCTTACGTTTGCTGGAACCTACCGACGGACAGGTGCTGTTTGAGGGAAAAGATTATACAGCACTGAAAAGCTCAGAGCTTGCAAAATCACGTAGTGATCTACAGATTATTTTCCAGGATCCGTATGCATCATTGGATCCTAGAATGACAATCGGTGATATTATTGGAGAGCCACTGGATATCCAGTTGAAACTTCCTACAAAAGAGCGTATGGAGCGAGTGCTGAAGACTATGGAACGTGTAGGTCTGAATACGCGATACGTGAACCGCTATCCGCATGAATTTTCAGGAGGTCAGCGTCAGAGAATCGGTATTGCCAGAGCAATTGTTCTTGGACCAAAGCTGATGGTATGTGATGAGCCGGTATCTGCATTGGACGTATCTGTTCAGGCACAGGTATTGAATCTTTTGATGGATCTGCAGAAAGAAATGGGCATGGCATATATTTTCATTTCTCATGATTTAAGTGTCATCAAACATATTTCTGACCGAATCATGGTAATGTATCTTGGTCATGTGGTGGAACTGGCAGATAAAGATGATCTTTATAAGAGAACAATGCATCCGTATACGACAGCACTGTTATCGGCTATTCCGGTACCGGATCGTAAACATAAAAAAGAAAAAATCGTTCTGGAGGGAGATTTGCCAAGCCCGGCGAATCCACCATCAGGTTGTGTATTCCACACCAGATGTTATAAAGCTCAGGAAATCTGTAAGACGCAGGTACCTGAACTTCGTGATTGTGGAAATGGTCATTGCTGTGCATGCCATTTTCCGGAAAATCAACCAGAATAAAATAGTGTTCCAATAAAATTATTATATACGGGGGAAGAGAAAAATGAAAATTACAGGAATCAAAGTTCGTCAAGTGGAAGTACCATTAATTGAGCCTTTCCGCATTTCTTTGGGAGTGATTACTCATTCTCGCAGTGCTATCGTATCTGTAGAGACAGATGAAGGTCTCGTTGGATATGGTGAAGGTGCTCCGGCTATCCTGATTTCAGGAGAGAGCTTATCCGGTACAAACGATGTCATTAAGGCAATGGAGAGAGAACTCATTGGTGTAGATCCTACTGATCTGGAAAAAGTATACTGGATCATGGATCGTACTGCAGCACATTCCGGAAGTGCAAAGAATGCTATTGATATGGCTTGCTATGATCTCCTTGGCAAGAAAGCAGGTATGCCAGTGTACAAACTGCTTGGTGGACACAAGAACTTCATCGAGACAGATATGACAGTCGGAATCGACACACCAGAAGTTATGGCAGCTAAAGCTAAGAAGCATGTGGCAGATGGTTTTGATACAATTAAAACTAAAGTAGGTACATCTTTTGATGAAGATCTTGCAAGAGTAAAAGCAATCCGTGAGGCTGTTGGTGATGATGTTAAGATCCGTGTAGATGCAAACCAGGCATGGGGTGCAAAAGAAGCTGTTCGTTTGATCGAGCGTCTGAACGAATACAATCTTGAGCTTGTAGAGCAGCCGGTTCCATATCATGATATTGCTGGCCTTGAGTATGTTACAAAACATTCTATCGTGCCAATTATGTCTGATGAGAGTTGCTTCAATTCAAAAGATGCACTTCGTCTTGTAGAGCGTCGTGCAATTGATTACCTTAACATCAAGCTGATGAAGTGCGGCGGTATCCGTGAGGCACTTAAGATCAATGCAATCTGCGAGTCAGCAGGTATTGAGGTTATGCTTGGATGTATGGCAGAAGAGAGTAATCTGGGTATTACTGCAGCAGCCAGCCTTGGTGCAGCAACAAAGAATATTACTCGTGCAGATCTGGATGCAATCTTTACATTGACAGATATGCCATTCAAGGGTGGTGTGATTGTAGAGGATACAAAGAAACTGGTACTCCCTGAAGTTCCAGGATTTGGATTTATTGGTTTTGAGAACGAACAGTAATATAAATTAGTTTGTGTGGAGGTATAACTCATGTATCAAGATTTATCTTTTATGACGATTCCGCTTCCGGAGGACGTTCTGAAATTAAAAATTTATGGTGATTATGCCGGAGCCCAGAAAATGATTCGTTATTTCCTGGAAGAGAAGGATATTCCACAGGCGCTTAGAAAACGTCTGGAAATCGAACAGGAAGTCATTGGTGTTATGGGTGGAAATGAATATCCATTTACATATGATGAAGCATTGGAGATTATGACTAGTCATCTGCGTGATTTCAAAAAAGAAGAGTTAGATCATCTGAAAGAAATCAGTGCAGCAGATTGGATTTATATTGACGGAGAGGTACATTTTCAGCGTCGATTCTATGAAAATCTGATTAAGACTCGTCCAGACTTAGCTGAGCGTGTAATTGTAGAGAATCCAGAGGATGAAAAGGAAAATAATCTGAAGCAGAAGCTGCTGAACGGAAATATACATTACATGAAGGAGCATGGTGGAAGAACTGTACGCACTCGTATACGTTCAACGATAAAAGCTAAGAAAGAATTCGAAGAGGCAGGACGCAAGGTTCGTGTACATCTTCCGATTCCGAAGGTATACGAGCAGGTTTCTAATGTAGAGATCCATGCATCTAATCCAGAGATTACTTATATAGCACCTGAAGATGCACCGCAGAGAACAGTGTATTTTGAGACTGAACTGAAAGCAGATCAGGAATTTATGGTAGATTATTCATTTGACTACCATGTAAATTATGTAGAGTTAGATCCTGCCAAGGTATCTGAAGAACAGCCGGATTTCTGTCTGGAAGAGCAGGCACCACATATCGTATTCACTCCTTACTTAAGAGAGCTGAGAGATGAGCTGGCAGGTGATGAGACGAATCCAATTATTTTGGCGCGTCGATTCTATGATTTTGTGACAACAAAAGTTATGTATTCTTTCATGAGAGAGTATTTTACAATTGAGTGTATTCCAGAATACTGTGCAATTAACCTGAAAGGTGATTGTGGTGTACAGGCACTGTTATTCATTACACTTTGCCGCATGTCCGGAATTCCGGCACGTTGGCAGTCAGGTCTGTATGCAACAGAGTATTATACAGGATGTCATGATTGGGCACAGTTTTATGTAGCACCTTACGGATGGGTATTTGCAGATCCTTCCTTTGGTGGAAGTGCATGGCGCGCAGGAGAGAAAGAGCGTTGGAACTATTACTTTGGTAATCTGGATATTTTCCGTATGCCAGCCAACTCTGAAATCCAAAAAGAATTTATGCCGGAGAAAAAATGGCTCCGCATCGATCCGATTGATAATCAGAGAGGAGAATTTGAGTACGAGGATCATGGTCTTCGTTTCTCCCAGTTGGAGGTATCACAGGAACTGATTTCTATGGAAGATATTGAAAAATAAGCAGACAATTACAGGGGATAAAACCAGTGATTGAATGAAAAAAGGCTTCGGGGAGCAAAAAATGCCTCTCGAAGCCTTCGTTGTATAATACAGAAGGATATTTCGGTGA
>ERZ791931.962-NODE-962-length-25898-cov-31.125102_pt1 | contig 25898 bp, 37 predicted proteins | sample MGYA00510127_ERZ791931 | MGnify/ENA primary metagenome ERZ791931 (study PRJEB30046, sample SAMN00792067) | human gut metagenome | study: EMG produced TPA metagenomics assembly of the A metagenome-wide association study of gut microbiota in type 2... | reverse complement strand
GGCGGAATTATACAGCTTTATAGAACATTTTATATTCGTTTTTTGTTTATTTTAGTATAACCATTTTTAATTGGAATATGGGGGATAATTCCCTATATCATGTGTTAGCTTTAATATCCAAGAACCATAAATATAATAAGATGAAAAGCAGCTTTATTTATTTACTATTCTTGTACATTATATTCATTCTTTGGGGGTGTGGTGAGAAAGAAAAGACAGGGAATCTGGGAGAAACAGAATTGTATTTCGACGAACGTCTTTCTTCTATATCAGCCGATGGTGATTCTGCTTTCTGGATAGGCAGCGAAGCCGGTGATATATGGTATATGAAGCAACGTCGGCTTCAGCCTTATAATATAGGGGCCGACCGTATATATAAGGTTGTAACAGATTCGGTTCTTTCTGATGTCCGCATTTGCTGGATAGGCATTCGGAACTCAGGTTTGCAGAAATGGGCGCTTGGTGAAGAAAATGTTCGCCTTGTCGAGAAATATCCTATATGTAACAAAGGATGTAATTATTCGGTATATGATATTCTCTTAACCGACAAAAAGGTTTATGTAGCTACTAGTCAAGGCTTGTATGCTATGTCACATTCGGAGAAAGACAGTTTAAAGTTGATTTATCCTTCAGATAACAGTGAAACTGCACGTTCCGGTAAGCCGTTTATCGTAAACAACATCCGTAAATACGAATCGGATTATTTGCTGTGTGCTACCCAGAATGGACTGATCCGAATAAACCTGGCCAATGGCAAAATGGAAGTTACCCATCAGGATGAGCATATTTACAGTGTTTCTATATATGATAATAAGGTGTATTTGCTTGCCGACAAGAAGTTGTATGTAGAGGATATTTCAGGTAATCTACTGAACAATATAACACTAAAATTTTCTCCTCGCATTTATTATAAATTAGGCAATATTCATTATTTTCTCGATGATAACCATTTATTGCTGAGTGATGATTTAGAGTCATTCTTATCAGTTCCGTTACGGAGAAAGGTTCCTCAGTTTTGTACTAATGTAGTGGCAACTGATAAAGTAAATGGATATACAGTCCTGATCACAGAAAATGCATTATGGAATATTCCATTGCATCTGGGTATTTTCAATGCAAAAGGAGAGATCGTGGCTTCGTGTTCCGATGGAGATGATATTTATTATGTGAATGCAGACAACGAATTGTATCACCAGCATACAGGAAGTCCGGAAGCTTTCAAAATAGCAGAAATACCTGATGACGAGGTGGTTTCGGGAATGATGGCGGACGATAAATTTCTGTATTATATCAGTAATAAGCAAGTTCTAAAACGGATAAAAGTCAGACAACGATATATAGGCAATGTCTTGTTTGCTTCTTCTCAAGTGCTTTATCAGTCGCCTACCAAGATTACGGCGTCATACCTGAAAAAAGAAGCCGAAGGAACCTGTATTTATCTCGGAATTCAGGATGATCTGGTGCGGATTGACGCTGATGGAAAGGCTAGTTTGGTTGACGACTTACACAATAAATACATTACTTCATTCTATTTATCTCCTAACTCCGACAATTTATATCTTTCTACGCTGAATCATGGAGTATATTATGGTAATAAAGATTCGTTTCAGTCTATCAAAGGAACGGAAAATAAAACCTTTATACGTGATATTTCCGTAACTGGTGGGCACGAACCTTTGTTAATGATGCTGACCAATCATCATCTGATATGCAGGGAGTATAATGATTCAGTTTCTTTAAAAGGCTACAATAAATTATTGAAAGTAAACGATACATTGTTTTATGCTTTGCCGGAGTTTGGACTGGTAAAGTATGTTGTAAATAAGGACGGAATCAGAGAACGGGGAAGATTCTTTCATGATATACGTTTCAATCCGAAAGCATCTTTTGTCAAAGGGGACACTTTATATTTGGGCTCTAATATAGGAGTAATGAAAATGAGTGTATTTTCAAAGACTTCGGCTAAATGGATCGATATGGAATCGACAGTTCCCAGTCTGAAAATCATATCAGTCGTGATAGCTTTTGCGATACTTATTTTTTTCATTATTATAATGGAGTATATAAAGAGGAAACGCAGCAAGAAGAAGGCTGTAAAAATGCATTTGGATGACATTCATCACAGACTGGAAAGTCTGTCATCGATGGCATGTTTTACCAATGACAATGACAGCAAGGAAGTGGAGAAATTAAAAAATATGTTTGCAGAGATAGATATAAATGCTTCTGACACTCCAGGTCGTATCAAATCATTGTCGGAACTGATCATGAAAAAGAATCGGGATATAGCTTTGGGGCTTTCCAAGACATTGGAGAAACAGATGCTTCTTATCGGTGAATATGACGTATTCGACAAACCTTTGCTGATAGAACAGTCGAGTATAGCTCTGGCAACGGATAATCTGGAAAACATAGTAGTGCAAGTAGAAAAAAATGAAAAATGGATAAAAACTATCACAGCTCTTAAAGAAAGACTTGCCTTGTACAGACATAACATGGACGGAACTGTTTGTATAGATGATGTGAATGGTATCTTTTTCCGCAAAATGCTGATGTTGACGGATAATATCAAGATGAAAGAATTGTCCAGTCTTAAAGAGGAAATAGAACACCTTGATGAAAGTTATAATTATATATTTACGGATGAAGCACTGAAAAAGATTGGTGAATATATTTTACATCGGAAAGAAAAACTTTGTGGCCTGGAAGCTGATAACGTTACGACTGCCCTTGTGACAGAACTTGAACATGTAAGGAAAGAAATGGGAAATCTGGACAGAATTAAATTGCTGAAAGTTTTATATCCGATAGATTGTCACATTGAGCAAGTTCTAACCAAGGAAAAAATGGCTGAGCTGATGTGCGAATACACTTCTGTAAGAAGCAGGATAGAAAGAGAAAACGAAGAGAGAATTACAAAGAAATTCGATGCCAGTCTGAGTATGGAGATAGCTGAAAGCACAAAACAGATAACAGAAAAGATTGAAAGACTAATAGCTGTTTTCTATGAAAATATGGCCAGAACGGATAAGGATATTTTAGATAATGTGCTGGAATTTTCTAATTGTAACAATCAGGCAGCAAAAGTGTTGGCTTTACTGATTGCCAATCCCAAAGTAAAGCGTTTACATATCCCTGGTATGCTATGTATTTATGGGAATCTGAATCCGGTTATCAGCAGATTGGCAAATAACAAACTAAAAACTAATCATTCTTTCTTGATAGATTATGTGAAAGCGAATCCTACCAGTATAGTCTTTTATATATTACGTCTTATTGATTGATTTTTTAGCTGTCTTCAGCTATCATCGAAATAACCCTGTCGCTACTCGGAAATGGAGTAGGATGGGGTTATTTCATGTTTATATTGTACAGTCTGTAATCTTTTCAGGGTCCTCGGTCTTGTTCTAACTTCAACTTTTTATCTGTCCGAAGAATTGATATGCATGTTTGGTCTGCAACAGTTTGAATTCAGAGGGATTTTTAAGGCCGATTTTGAGTAAAAAGTTACATTGCTATTAATTTTTTATCTTGCTTTACGGTTAGTGTATTTATCTGTTTATCAGTAATTTGTATAAAGTTGCATTCCTGAAAAACATGAAATAACCTTTTGCAACTTTTTATCTGTACTTCTTCGCATACATTTGCGACATCAAAACAAAAATCTTATAAACATTTAAATCTAAAGAAGTATGATTAAAAGAAACATTTTTGTTGCATGTTTGTCTTTAGTAGCAATGGCAACTTTCGCTCAGGAGAAAATTAAAGATGTAAGAACCAATCCGGATCTTTATTTCCTACGTGCAGATGAAGTAGCAAGTAGTTTGAATCTCCTTCCAGCTCCACCTCAACCGGGATCAATTCTTTTTATGAATGACGAAGCTCAGTATAAATGGGGAAAATTGCAGAGAAATACTCCTCGTGGTGATCAGGCTGCTGAAGATGCTCGTGTAAATGGTGACGGTGTTCCCAATGCTTTTTCTGAAGCTTTTGGTGTCCGTATCTCAGAAACCACTACACCGGAAATTTATAAACTGGTTTTAGGTATGCGCGAAGATGCCGGCGACTTGGCTACACGTGAAGCTAAAGAGCATTACATGCGTACACGTCCGTTTGCTTTTTATAATGAAATGACATGCAACCCTGAACAGCAGCAGGAATTGTCGACAAATGGTTCTTATCCTTCCGGACATACGGCTATCGGATGGGCTACAGCTCTTGTACTTGCAGAAATCAATGTTGACAGACAGAACGAAATATTGAAACGGGGATATGAAATGGGGCAGAGCCGAGTAATTTGCGGATACCATTTCCAGAGTGATGTAGATGCTGCACGATTAGTTGCAAGTGCGGTTGTTGCACGCTTGCATGCTAATGAAAACTTTATGAAACAGCTGGAAAAAGCTAAAAAAGAATTTGCAGAACTTGTAAGTAATGGACAAGTTGCTAAGAGTGATTTCGCAAACTAATCTCTCCAATCTTGTTAATTACTTGAATCTTATCATCACAAAACTAGACTAGACTTTTTTTACCTTGTAAAACTAGACCTGTAAAAAACTAATAGAATAACTATAATTTAAGACTATGAAACGATTACTTTTATTGACTTTAGGCTTAACTATGATCGGTGCTGCCAAAGCACAGGAAGAAAAATTAGAAATAAAACCTTCAGGACGTATTTTGTTGGATGGGGGACTTTTTAAGGCTAATGAACAAGACGACAAGTTCAATGACGGTTTTGCTATTCCCGATATGCGAGTTGGATTTAGTGCATCGTATGGTGCATGGAAGGCAAAGGTAGATATGGGATATGCGTATGGAAAGGTGAATATGAAAGATGTATTCATTCAGTATAACTTTGATAAAGATGCGTCAGATTTCCTGCGTGCCGGATATTTTATCCATCAGTTTGGTTTGCAAAGTGCTACTAGCTCTTCTTTTAAGATCTCGATGGAAGAGCCTGCAAGTAACCAGGCTTTCAACAATTCGCGTATGATTGGTTTGATGTACCAGCATACAAGAAGTAAATTCCTGGGAACTTTGAGTTTCTTTACAGAATCGGATGCTATGAAAATGACGTCCGACAAATTGGGAAATCAAGGTGTAGGAATGATGACCCGATTGGTATATAAGCCATTCTGTGAACCGGGAAAGATATTTCATGTCGGACTTTCTGGAGCGTTTGAAACACCTCGTTATGATTCGGATGCAGAATTGAGTCATCATGCGTATACTTTGTCGACTACCTTCCCGACACGAATTGCTAAGGTCGTTGCTCAGGAGGCGGTTATTGATGATGCCAAAATGTTATACAAATTTACTCCGGAACTCAATGCCGCAATAGGACGTATCGGACTGGAAACTCAGTATTTCTATGTAAATGTTAACAGAAAAGATAAGCCTAATTACAAGGCAAGTGGTGCTTATGGAACGATCCGTGCACTTGTAAAAGGTAAGAATTATAAGTACTCTGACTTGGATGGAGGTATTGCTACTCCTGATCCGGGAGCTATGGAGGTTGTTCTTTCGTATAACTATACAGATATGTCTGATCATAAAGCCGAAATTCTGGGAGGAAGACTGAATGACTGGTCGGCTACATTCAACTACTATATCAATAAGTATATGATATGGCGTGTTCGCGGCTCTTACACTACTACAACCGACAGAATCAATACTCCGAATACAAAACTGGCGCTTATTGAAACACGTTTGCAGATAAAATTCTGATAGTAGTAGAGAATTTGTAATTATAGTTTGTAGTTTTGACAAATAAAAACTGTATTATGAGAAATCTAAATAAGCTGTCGTTATTAATACTGGTATTTGCCTGCCCTGTGTTTGTGTGGGCTCAAACCAAACGTTCACCCGAATTTAAAGAAAAATATACCTTAAAAGAAGTAGTTGTTCTTAGTCGTCATAATATCCGCTCTCCGTTGTCTGACAACGGGAGCGCTTTAGGAAAATTAACTCCTCACCAATGGACAAAGTGGAGTTCAGCTTCTAGTGAACTCACTTTGAGAGGAGGAGTTTTGGAAACAATGATGGGACAATTTTTCCGTAAATGGCTGGTTGATGAAGGATTATTTACTGAAAATTATGTACCGAGTGTGGATGAAGTAAACATCTACGCCAATAGTATGCAGCGTACAATTGCAACAGCGCAATACTTTTCTTCAGGATTTATGCCAGTAGCCAACCTGGCTATTCATCATCGATACACTCCGAGCAAGATGGATCCGGTATTTTTCCCTCGTCTGACAAAAGTAAGTGACTCCTTCTGTGCAGAAGCAATGTCTCAAATTGCAGCAATGGGAGGCAAAAACGGAATAAGAGGAATTAATGAGAAACTCGAAGACTCATACCAAATTCTGGCAGATGTTCTTGACCTGAAAGATTCACCTGCTTGTAAAGCTGGAGAAACTTGTGCCTTTGATGATTATGATACTCAAATTATATTGAAAAAAGGAGAGGAGCCTGCAATGAAAGGTTCTCTGAAGCTTGCCAATTCAGCATCTGATGCTTTTATCTTGCAATATTATGAAGAAACTGATGCAAGAAAAGCTTCATTCGGACATGAGATCTCTAATTCTGACTGGGAAAAGATTGCTCGAGTAAAGGATGTTTATGGGGATGTACTTTTTACAGCACCTATTGTAGCTTATAATGTGGCACATCCATTACTTGTATACATAAATGATGAACTTAATTCAGAAGCTCGAAAATTTACTTTCTTATGTGGACATGATTCAAATATTGCAAGTGTGAATGCTGCTTTGGAAGTGGAAGATTATGAATTACCTAATTCCATCGAAAAAAAGACTCCAATTGGTTGTAAGTTGGTATTTGAAAAATGGCTGGACAAAGAAGGAAATGAGTTTATTTCGGTCAATCTGGTATATCAGAGCACTGAACAATTGAGAAATTTGGAAATGCTCGACAAGGAAAACTCTCCTATGGTTTATCAGTTACAACTGAAAGGGCTAGATTTGAATTCTGATGGATTGTATTCATTTAAAGATGTTTGTACTCGTTTTGAAAAAGCCATCACTGCTTATGACGATATTAAATGATTAACTTTTACATAAGTTTCTTTCTAATTTGTAGAGAAGGGGGTAATCGTTCTTACGGTTATCCCTTCTTTTTATAAATGCTTCATTAAATATAACTTATTTATAGTATAATGAGTTATAATTGCATCTCTATTTTTAGAGTATTGACTTCCTGTTTAACTAATTCTCCAAGAGCATAAGGTAAAATCTGAAGGGTGTATTGAAGCCTGTTTATCTATAGGAAAAGTTTTAGGATACGCAAAGGATACGTGCAAAACCTCAAAAGTGAGGTTTATATCCTTTTTTTTAATCTATAAATCAGAGAAATTAGCTTGTGAAGCAGTGACTAAAATACGCTAATTATCAGTATATTAGCCTTTAACCAAAGAAGAGCGGTAAGCGGGACTCGAACCCGTGACCCTTAGCTTGGGAATATTTCTCCAATTTATAGTGTATCTGGTTATAAATTAATTTATTATAAGTGCTCTTCCTGATGTCTAGGATAAGCTTTTGAACATTTTTTTTATTTGAATGCTTTTCCTATTCTATCCCCGGATACCCATCTGTCACCGAACTGATAGTCTGTAGTAGGAAACGATAACATTATTTTATAGGTTCTTTCTTCCAGTTTTTGCTTCCATATTTTTTATATAGTTCATTTTGGTATGGATACAACCATATTTCGTATGGGCAATCAAAAGAAGATTCGCTTATAAAATGGTCAGCAACAATAATATAATCTTTACCCTCTAATGGGTATTGTTTACACAACGGATAAATATCTTTCGAGTCGTAAAGATAGATATTTGCCGGAGCGCAATGGACGTTTCTAAAATCTTGCACAAACTGGGATATAGAATCCTTGTTGACTACCCCTTTATACATTAGATAGTAATTAGCCACTTTCGGAAGGAATTCTTCTTCTAGTACTTCAAATTTTGTAGAATCAAGATTTGCAATAGCTTCTTGATACTCGTTTTCTATTTGTTCTTTTATATTTGTTCCCTTATTATTTGAACATCCCATGGTTAGGAGGATAACAAATAAAACTAATAATGATTGTTTCATATCAGTATTTCACCGTTTTTGGTTTCTTTTGGAGTACATAATATAGTGCGCGTATTTTATCCATTTCCAATGTGAAGTCAGAGTATTCTGGAGATGGATTCAGTGAGTGAAAGGTTACTATTCCTTTCTCTAAATCCTGGGCAACAATTTGTTTAATAAGTACTGAAGAATCAAACACTACAACCCAATAAGGATGATCATTAAATCTTAATCCATCTTTCCAATGTATACGATCAAGTTCACGAACAAGAACTCTATCTCCTTCCTCGAAACTGTTTCTGGTTCCATCATCCATACTTTCACCTTTTACTTCAAAAGCAAGATACTTTCCATGAACAATTTTATCTGTTTCAAATGATTCTTCTTCCCATGCTTCTTTTTCTGCTTCTAACGTATCACATTCATTAGCAAATCGTCCATACGCAGCAAAAGGAACTAACTTTACAACCATCCGATATTTATCTCCTAGGTCGTAAAATTTCACACTATTATGATTCTCTGTATAGAATTCACCTCCTTCATCGTTTATCGGAAATTCCAATAATGATTCTTGTATAGGATTTCCAGAACCTGTCAATACCCATACTTTATTATAAATAGGGAAAGCACTTACAATTTTATTTGCTACAGATTCTGATATTTTCTTTGTTTTACCAGACTGTAAATCGTAAATCTGTGTAGGGGTAACCCCTATAGCTTTGGCGAAAGTACCAGCTTTAAGCTTTTCTCTTTCCAAAATAAAGTTTATGACTTTAGGTGAATCCATAACTATATTAATATATCGTTAATAACTATATATTTGGGCGTTTATACAGTAAAAAATGAGTTAGTAAATGTTTAAATATAGTATATTACTATACGTTGAATTTGATAGTATAGTTATTTACTACATATTTGCATCAGAAACGTAACACTGATACGAAACAAAGATAGTAAATTCATTTATAAAACACACGATTATGAAAAGAAATGTATTACACGAGATTATGAGCCTTGCATGGCAGTTGGTAAAGAGAAACGGTTTCTCTATGAGTGAAGCTTTGAAATGCGCTTGGGCGAACATGAAACTTAAATCAGCTATGAAGCAAAAAATTGTGAAGTTCTACTTCAAAAAGGTAGACGGTAGCATCAGAGAGGCCTACGGTACACTGAAAGAAAACCTAATACCTGCGACAAGTGGTGATAACAGAAAAAAGAATGACACCGTTCAGGCGTACTTCGATACAGAGAAGCAAGAATACAGATGCTTTAAAAAAGCTAACCTGATAACCTTATAAATACACACGATTATGAGAGCAACAGAAGTCAGTAACAAACTAGATGAACTCTACAGAGAGTTAGAATCTGTTAGAGGCATGTCTGAATCAGAAGTTTGTAGCAAATACAATGCAGATTGCAAACAAGACATCGAAGATATTATCGAAGAAGAAATAGAGTCGCTGAGATCTTACGAGTGCGATGATTACAGCGAAGATGACGGTATGGACTACATCAGCCTGCAACAATTACAAGGATTGCCTGTAATATGCTGGTAACAGATACGCCCTGCTGACGGATTGAACGGCAACCGATAGCGAGAATCGGGCAGGGTTCTACTTGATTGGTTCTTTGATATGATGAAAATTTAGGCTTACCGTTAAGCCTGACGTGAAACGGACGACTGAGTAGCGATAACGGCTGGGTGAAAAGAGTATGAGTAATGGACTGCACTAAGCAAACGCAGCATACGAATCACACAGATAACAAAAACGACTTATACGATTGCAGGTGGCCGTAGGCCGGCTACAAAGACAATCTTCACTGATTAGACACCAGCAAGAACTATATATACCGTGGCTTACCAAACCTCTGGTAAGCAGTAAGGCAACCACCGGAACGCCCACGGGAACGAATTTTAAAACGCACGGTTATGAAAATACTTCTTTTTCTCTGTGCATTATCACTGGTGGTGATGCACTTCAATCAGGATTTGAATCCGGTCTATTGGATCGGATTTTCAGGATTTGTAATAACTGGCTTATGGGCCGCTTATAAAATGGATAAAGATGAACGAGCTGCAAGAAACAATAAAAAGCATCTGTGATGATTTCGCAGATATCAATGCTATACTGGCAGCTCGTTCTCGTGAGCTTGACAGACGCGAACTGTTCGACAAAGAGATAGAAACAGAAATCAATGACATCAAAAAGAATAGACATGAAAACAAATGAAGAATTGCGGGGAATGACGCAGGATGAACTTGTGGCATACGCACAGAATTTACAAAGTGAATCTGAGGAATACCAAAAATCAATGTTTTACTATATGGAAGAAAAGAAAAAGATTGAATCGAAGTTTGAGAGTTTCAAGAACATGGTCAAATCTTTGGTCATTTTAGTTGATTAGTTTTTATGAGTTATAAAAAATGGGTATGTGCCGAACCTCACAGCTCGGCACTTTTTATTGGCAGATAGTTCAGGCGGTAGAACACCATGTATGGGTTAGCATGGAAGTCACGGGTTCAAGTCTCGTTCTGTCAGCAAACAATCAAATACTTAAACTATGGTAAGAGAAATTACAGTAGACGAAAATTACCAGACAGTACGGCTGTTTGACGCTATGAAGAAAGGGGACATTTATAAAGTCCCGTATGATAAGAAACGGCATAACGGAATCAAGCTGGAGGCCTCACGTCGCAATCGTGACCTCCGGCTGATCGGAATCTTAAAGAACAAAATGGATGTGAAGTATAGGGTATCGGCGACAGAGTATCCAGGCTTCTCTGCAATTATTTGTTTAAAATAAGGAGGTATTTATGGTAAACGAAGAGGTTCTGAAAATTGTCCTGAATGACAAGACGTTTGGACGTGATACTGCTGCCGATATTGTAGGTGGTCTGGCACGATTGAAAGACTTGATAGGTAAAGGGCTTATCAGGGCTGAGAAACCAACCAACAAACAAAATGGAAAGTGGTTCTGCAACGCTTGGGATGTAATTAAGCATGCGCAATTAAAGTATTAATACAGATTATTTATTATGGAAGAAAAGCTATATCAGAAGATACAACTTGTCTCAAATGAGATAAAAAATATCGAAAAGAATCTGACCGTAGGCAAAGGCAATTATGCCTACAAAGCAGTACAGGACATTGATGTCACCCTAGAAGTGAAGGAAGCTGAATCCAAACATGGCCTCGTCAGCATTCCCATCAAACAGGAACTTGTTAAATCGGAAATAATTAGAGTTGTCAAAGAAGGTGGAGGGGAATCCATCAACTATATGGACATCATAAAAATGACCCTACGCATAATCAATCTGGACAACACATCAGAATACATAGACGTGGAAAGTTTTGGGCGTGGACTTGACCCAGGCGACAAAGGATTTGGAAAGGCTTCTACTTATGCAAGAAAATACGCTTTACTTAATGCCTATAAGATTGCTACGGGTGAAGATCCTGATGAAAATAAATCCAAGGTGCAAACTCCTGCTACAGTAGATGAAATGAAAAATATTGTTGTCGGTTACATGATGACCGACAATCAGTTTGCGCAGAACATACTGTCTTATTTCAATGTAGGAAGTGCTGATGATATGACAAGCGAACAGCTTAAAATGGCATATAACAACCTCAAGAAGAAAGGAAAAATATGACAGAAACCATGTACATAGGAAGCGGTGACGTACATGCCTTAATGAGTGGCAAGAATACAAAATCACATATCGCCCTCATGCAGCGTTTCGTCAGCGGGATAAAGCCTTATTACAATGCTTTTGCCAGCCCTATAGATGCTTTACGTACGGGAGCTATTCTTGAGAACAGGTATCTGCTCATTTTGCCAGACAACTACTTTACACAGTATGTTGTCAGATCAGATGAAATGAACGTGTTCAAGTGTAGTTTGGACTTTGCCTGTATCAATAAAGGGGAACTAACAGATTTTGATGAATTGAAGACTCTTTATTTATCAGATTACCTTGATTTTATTGAGCCTATCAAGCATGACAACAAGGCTTTAGTTGAATACGTCAAAAAGAAGCATAAAGCTTATTATTATCAGGTTCAAGAACAACTCTTCTGCACTCATCTCAAAAGCTGTAACCTTGTTTTTCTGTCTGTCACAACCTACGATGATGAAACCAACTGGCATCGTAATATTCTTCCCAATGAGTTTTGTAAAATCCGTATCAGTCGTGACGAACAGGCAATTGCAGAAATAAAACAACGAGGACAGATTTTTCAACAGATAAAAGATTTTTATTCCAACTAATATGGCAAATCAAATAACCGGAAGACTGGTCTATATTGGCCAGTCACAAGAAATTCCATCTAAGAACGGTGGCAACCCGTTTGTAAAGCGTGAGTTCATTCTAGACGCTACAACACACGATCCATACACAGGTGAACGCAACCAGTACGAGAACATTTTACCTCTTGAAGTAAGTGGTGACAAATGTTCAGAACTTGACCAGTTCAGAATCGGTGACGTAATAACGGTTTCCTTTGCCCTTCAAGGTCGGGAATGGACAAATCAGGACGGACAAGTAAAACGTATGGTATCCATCCGCTGTTATAAGCTGGAATCCCGTCAGCCCATACACCAGCCTGCGTCCATGGCAGCTCAGCAACCGATACCGGCACAAATACCAACCATGGTACAGGCATTTCCACCGGAAGTAGATGTGAACGGGAATCCAAAAGATGACTTACCTTTTTAGCCTATGAGCTTATTTAATCTGAAAAATGAATACGATATACCCAAATTTAAGGCTTATGTAAACAAGCTGTTTCAGGAACATGCAGTTGTGGAGGTAAAGAAGAAACTACCTAACCGCACGCTCGCCCAGAATAGCTATTTGCATCTGCTTTTAGGGTATTTCGGCAGTGAATACGGTTGCAGCCTTGATGAAGCGAAGATAGACTTCTACAAAAGGACTTGCAACCGTGATTTGTTTGAGAGAAAGACGATCAATAAAAAGGGAAAGGAAGTAACCTACCTGAGAAGCTCTGCTGAGCTAACAACCGGTGAAATGACTTTGAGTATTGACCGTTTTCGTAACTGGAGCGCATCCGTGGCCGGAATCTATCTTCCGGCGGCAAACGAACAACAAGAAATTGAACGTAATAAAGAATTTATTTAAAACATCGAATTTATGAAGAAAAGAAAATTTCCCCAAGATGTAGCAAGATTTTTTCATCCTGAAAAGTCTATTTCCTCAAAATCAAGTAGTGGTATTCATCAGATTGAGAAAGCTTCGCAAAGAAGTTATATACCAGTTTATAATGGTATGGGTACTGCAAGGTGTGTTTATGATGAATTTGGAATAAAAAGCTATAGATGAAATGGATAAATTTTTAGGACAAGATATTCCTGAACAGGAACGATGGCAATTCCTTCAGGATAATGCTGATTCTGTAGAAAAAATTGGTTACACACGTCGATTCACTGCAGAAGAGTTAGCACAAAAGAAAGAAACATTAGCTGAAGTTTCAATAGCTATCAATGATGTAGAGCAAGAGAAAAAGGAAGCTATGGAGGAATTCAAAGAACGCCTGAAGCCTCTCAATGAAGAAAAGCAAGAGCTTTTAGACAACATTAAAAGAGGTTCAGAGTTTGTAGAAAATGAAGAATGCGCCAAAATTCTTTATCATGAGGAAAAGATGACCGGATTCTACAACAAGTTAGGTGAACTGGTTTATAGTCGCCCGATCATGCCACAAGAAATGCAGAAGACAGTATTTAGTATTAACCGTAAAACAGGAACAGATAATTAATTATGAGTGAGAACAAAATCAACCTGGTTGTGCCGAAAGAATATAACGGTAAACCTATCGAAGTAGCATTGAGAGAAGGTGAAGCATCCGTAGCCCTTGACCCGAAAGAACCGGAAAGAGTAGTTATCAATGGAACGATAGAAGCACCCTTCAGATGGCTGGAAAAGCGTGTCGAACTGATTAATCAGAAATCGGCCAATATCATTGTAAACCGTGATAAGATGGGGTTGATATTAACTATTGATGAAACCAACTACTATCAGACTGAAATCAGTGGTGTTTTACAACCTTCAAAGGAAGTGCTGGAGTTCGGTATCAACACGGATAAGAAATGGGAACCTGTCAAGCTATCCCAGTTCTTCAAGATGCACCGTGCTTTCTTCAAGGACAAATCTGAAAACATGATGCTGGTTTCCACTTTGAAGAATTTCAAGGCAAAGGTAAACCAGGATATAGAACGTAGCAAAGAGGAAAACGGGAATAGGACAGACAACTATTCTCAAGTGGTTGATTCTAATCTGCCAAAGTCATTCAAACTGAATATCCCTCTTTTCAAAGGCTTTGCCTGTGAAGAAATCGAAGTTGAAATCTACGCCGATGTGGATGGCCGAGACGTTTCCCTTACTTTGGTTTCTGCTGGTGCAAATGAGACCATTGAAGAATACAAGAATAAGGTGATTGACGAACAGATTGAAGCAATCAAAGGCATTGCACCTGACATCGTAATTATCGAAGTATAATTGACGGCCCGGAAAGACGGGCACTTGGTATCGTGGCGGAATTGGTAGACGCTATAAGTCGGATGGGTAGAGAGACAGAGCACAGTGTTATTCCACACCTAAAAGGAAGGGAGTTTCTCATGCAGGTTCGAATCCTGCCGGTACCACAAACTAAAATTATGAATTATGCCATATTATATCAAGAAACCTAAAAAGAAGAAAGAAAAGCCTTTGCCGTTATTTGACAAGGCAGGTATCAAAGTAAAGAAGAAGCCGGATTTAGTGGCCAAACTCGACAAAGTTTTCAGCCGCTATATCCGGCTTCGTGATTGTATGCCGAACGGATATTTCCGCTGTATCTCATGCAGTCAGATAAAACCATACGAACAGGCTGATTGCGGGCACTTTCATTCACGCCGCCACATGGCCACACGCTTTGACGAGGATAACGCCCATGCCGAGTGCCGGGCGTGCAACAGATTCAGTGCAGATCATCTGATACAATATGAAAAGAACCTGAAGGCTAAAATCGGTCAGCAGCGTTTCGACAAGCTGGCATGGAAAGCCGGACAAACAAAGAAATGGACTGATCTTGAATTAATCGAACTCACTAAATACTATAAGGCTTTGGGAGATAAATTAAGTAAAGAGAAAGACTTATGAGTTACGTACTACGAGATTATCAGCAGAAAGCCAGTGATGCAGCAGTAAATTTCTTTGCTAACAAAGCCAAGAAGAACAATGCCATCATGGTGCTGCCGACTGGGGCAGGGAAGAGTCTGGTAATAGCCGATATTGCTAGCCGCCTTGAAGGGCATACACTGGTATTTCAACCCAGCAAAGAAATACTCGAACAGAACTATCTGAAGCTCTGTTCGTATGGTATTCTGGACTGTTCCATATATTCCGCATCATTTGGACGGAAAGAGATCTCAAGAATAACTTTCGCTACGATTGGCAGTGTGGTTAATCATCCAGAACTCTTTCAGCATTTCAGGAATATTATTATAGACGAATGCCATCTGGTTAACCCGAAAGAAGGAATGTATAAATCATTCCTTTCTATGCTAAAGTGTAAGGTGCTTGGACTCACAGCTACGCCTTACCGTCTTTCATCAAGCAGGGATTTCGGCAGTATGTTAAAGTTCATCACTCGCACACGCCCATGTGTGTTCTCTGAGGTAATTTATCAGGTTCAAATCTCCACTCTTTTGGATATGGGGTATTTGTCAAAGCTGAACTATTATGAAATGAACCCTTTAGGATGGAACGAACTTAACCTGAAGGTGAACACTTCTGGAGCCGACTACACAGACAAGTCTGTCGTAAAGGAGTATGAACGTATCGACTTCTACGGATTTCTGGTAAGTATTGTGCAAAGGCTTATGAATCCGAAAAGCGGGATTAAGCGTAAAGGTATATTGGTGTTTACCCGTTTTCTAAAGGAAGCTGAACGTCTTACCTGGTCCATCCCAGGAACGGCCATCGTTTCGGGTGAAACTCCCAAGAAAGAACGTGAGCGTATTCTTGAGGCGTTCAAGGCTGGAGAAATTCCGGTGGTCGCCAATGTGGGTGTACTAACAACCGGATTTGACTATCCTGAGTTAGACACCATTGTTATGGCACGTCCTACAATGTCTTTGGCCCTATGGTACCAGATAGTTGGCCGCGCCATCCGTCCGCATCCGAGTAAAGAGGCGGGATGGATTGTAGACCTTTGCGGAAACAAAAAGCGATTTGGAGAAGTGAAGGATCTTCGCCTTGTTGATAGTGGAAATGGTAAATGGGCTGTATACTCTAATAACAGGCAGTTGACTAACGTAAGATTCTAAAACTATGGAAGAAGGATTTTTGAGGCTAAGCCGCAGGTTTTTCTCGAATGAAATGTGGAAAGTTGCCCGTGAGTTTTCGGAATGCGAAGCGTGGCTTGACTTGATTCAGTCAGCACGATTTGAGGCAACCGACGAGGCGTATAGCGAACTCATCGGAGGTCGGGAAATCTCTTATTCAAGAGGTCAATATCCAGCATCCATATCGTTTTTGATGAAACGTTGGAAATGGTCTGAAAAGAAAGTCAGGTATTACCTTTCCAAATTGAAGAAAAAAGGGATGATTACAACTTGCAATCAGCAGGGAATGACAGTTATAACCTTGTGTAATTATGACGACTACAATCCTGTCAAGGACAAGCCAAAGGGCAATGATAAGGGCATAGATAACGATAAAGAAATCAGTGATTTAAAGGTAGCTATGGGCGAACTAAGGGCAGAGCTAAGGGCAATGTCACAAAAAATGGCCGAAAAAATTGAAGATTTGGGGCAAGGTAAGGGCAATAAGAAAAAGAAAGATAAAGATATTAATAATATTATTCCCCCCACACCCCCCCAAGGGGGAGGGTCTTAATGTAAAAGCTCGTTCTCTTTTTGAAACCCATTACAGACGGTTGTTCGGAAGTGATTATTACTGGACGGCCAAAGATGCAGGGGCAATGTCCCAGTTGCTTCAGAAATTGAAGTTCCAGCGGGAGCAAAAGCAGATGGACGTTGCTGAGGAATCAATCTTGTATGCTCTTCAATATCTGCTTTCATCCATAAAAAAGGGGTGGATATTCGAGAACTTCAGCGTAACGAACATTAATTCGAAGTTCAACGAAATAGTTTCCCAAGCCAAGAAAAAGGCTTATTCCAAAACTGATACTGGCGTAGTTCTGAAAGATAATTCTACTGAAAAATACAAAGACAAAGGATGGTAAAATGGAACAGATAGATTTCAGACAAACAATCGAAAGGCTGAAGGACACAGGCTTTTCACCTGTACCGAATACGGTAGAGATTTCCATCCCGGATGCGAAAAAAGTCCTTTGGGCAGGTATAAAATATTTCACGGGGGAAAATGCCAGATGGCTTCCTGAGTATGAAGAGGTTGCAAGCTGGCTGGCCAGCAATGGAGGTCGTGGTCTGTTATGCTTCGGCAACTGTGGCCGCGGAAAAACATTGATTTGTGGAAAGATTCTTCCTCTGGTCCTGAATCATTATTGCCGGAAGGTGGTAAGTTGCTACGATGCACAGCAGATGAACGCTGAGCTGGACGTTGTGAAGCAAAAACACATCATCTACGTTGATGATATAGGGACGGAGAATTTAAGTGTCAAATACGGTGAGAAAAGACTTGCTTTCGCTGAGCTGGCTGACGAGGCTGAGAAGAAGGGAAAACTTCTTATCCTGACTACCAATCTTTCGATTGACGAACTGAGGGAAAAGTATGGTGAGAGAACTATCGACCGTTTGAGAGCTATAACCAGAACCGTACTATTCAGCGGTGAAAGCCTACGAAAATGAAGATCACGATCTAGTGGGTTACACGTGATTGGAATCTGATCAGAAAATTACGTGCCAAATATAAAATCCCCCAATATACAACTGTTAATGGTTTGACTGAGGCAGAGGTTGACGAACAAACATTAAGCAATCTCCGCAAGGGTGAGCCAAAGTATTTGATTATCAGAAAAATTGAATAGTTAAATTAATAAATAGCATGAAAACAGAACTTCTTCAAAGGCAGCTTGATATGCTCAAAATAGAGTATCAGAAAGCGTTATCGCAAAACGACAGGACCGAAATAAAAAGGCTGTATAATGATATACATAATCTCGTCAAGGAAATAGAGGTAGCCAAAGGTGAGGAAATAATTCAGAAAGCCAAGGATTCCGGAATACTTGAGAAAACAAGCCGTATGATATGCCTTGTGCAACTGATGATGTGTGAAACCAACGATCTGTTGTCTGAGATAGAGGATAACTTTAAGGAAAGTAGGATAATGACAGACAGTATTGTCTATATGCAGAAAGAATACTATAAAGCAGCAGACTTGTACTTCAAGGAATTTGCTAAGATAGTTGATTTCAACAAGAAAGGTGACGATATGTTCAGTGATCTGGAGGGGTTCGACAACATGATACGCATATTTGCCGGTCTGAAGGATATGCCTAAGCCTGCATCCTTGATGGGCGGATGCAAACAGGCAGCAGGAAAGGCAAACGGACTCAGTCAAATGTGTACGAAGTGCCCATTAAAATATAATCCTGAAACGCTTATCTGTCAGGCTTGTGATAAGTCGTTTAAGGAGGGATTTCAGAAGGGGGCCAAATGGCTTGAAAAGAAAAGAATTGATAGAATAATGAACAAAGACAAGGAGGTGCAAAATGATAACAGAAAATGAGCCAATTCTTCCACGTAAAGTGGATTTGGAAAAGAATCCGTCTGGGACTGAATTGAAAATCGCTCAACATCGGGAACTGGAGAAACATGGAAAGTATGTTACTATCCCCGGTGACAAGACTCATACGAGGATTTTCGTCCGTAACGGTGAGGATGCGAAGAAGAAGATAGCCGCGTATTTAGAGAGAATTAGTAACCGGCCGCAAAGATGGAACTGATATGGGAAAGCAAGAAAATATGGGCGACTGGTTCCAGACGGATAAGGATATGGCTAAGGCAGAAAAGGAGCTGGAAATCGAGAATTGGGTGCAAATCAGCGTCTGCTACGGTCACGGTCATCAATCTGTCATCCTGTACACCTACGACCTTCCGCGTGAAGTGTACGAAAGGAGGATGTGGGTAATCAGATGGAGGGTGGCCAGATTGCAATGCCAGCATCCAAGGAATGATGTGTACACTTCTTTTTACTACTACGACAAGCGTTCAGGAGAGTCGCTTGAAGTGAGTTCCTGCCTTTCAAGGCTAGTTTCAGCAAAAGCCCAGATAACAAAAGCAGAACGCATGATGAAGGAATACATAGAGTACAACCATCAGAACAATCTGTTCTTTGACGAGAATACGGACGAGGAACTGATTAAGTTCAGGGAGAAACTGGAGCACAAGAAACTCGAGTGTGCAGAATGCGAAAAGAGGCTTGAACAGCTTGTAGAAAAAAATACTTAACTATAAATAAAATATGCAGAGTAAATAAAAAAAATCCATAAAAGCGTTATTGAATTAATAAATCAAGTATCTTTGGATTACTAAATTTAATTATCATTGATATAATTTGGAGCTATATTGGGCATTCTAGAGTAATAGTTGAATAAGTTGGATTAATAAAATAGTTAATAATGGCAATACAGGTAATAACATCTAAACCAGAAATATTACTTGAGGATATTAGACATCTTATAGATTCTGGTAAAATAGATACGTGGTTATATGATGAAGATGGCGATTTTACTCATAAGACTGATCAATGGAATAATATTGCTTGGTTTCATCCATTTTGTGGGCATGATAGAATTATATTCGGTATTATAGGACGTAAGGGCATTAATATATCAATTGATGAATATAGTGTATATCATGGGAGATTTATTGAGATGTTGGTAAAAAATTATCTTAACAAAGTAACATCTATCTCTATATTACGTCCATCAGATAATAATTTTGATTCTGATAAAATTGATTTTTAACATGGAAAAAAGGACAAATAGCGTAGCTGAAATTCAAGCAAAGAAAGCATTGAATCTTAGAATTTTTTCAGGTTTTGATTTAGATAATGCGAAGGATAAACTTACAAAATTGTTATCGCATGTTGGTAGCAATGAAATGTTTTCTGAATATACCAAGCATGATATATCTCATGTGGATGGTATGTTAAATCTTTTGGATTTTATTATTCCTGATAAAACACGAGCAGTTATGACTCCTACAGATTGGATGATGATTGTTTTATCTTTTTATTTTCATGATTTAGGAATGCTTATAACTCAAAGTGAGTTTGATGATAGAAGTAAGGATTATCGTTTTAATACATACAAGAATGATAAACTTGATTTGTCTAAATATTCAATGTTACCTGATGAAAAACGGGAAAAATATATTTATCAGGATTATGTAAGGGATAATCATGGAAATCGTATAGAATCTTGGCTTGTAGATATTGCTAATGGAAAGACTACAGAAAATCCTGTTGTAAAAGTTTTGCGTGATGTACTATGTAATATTGATCCTGATTTTTTAAAAGATTTAGGTAAGGTTTGTAAGAGCCACTCAGAACCATTTAGTAAGGTTTCTGAGTTTGATGTGAGGAAGCCTTATGAGCAAGCTCGTGATTCTGAAGTAAATTTGTTATTTGCTGCTGCCATATTGCGAACTAAAGATTTATTGCATGTGAATTCGGAAAGGACTCCAGATGTTGATTTTGCAATAATCTCCCCTAAAGATAGTTATAGTCGGAGAGAATGGGTTAAACAAAGGGCTGTAAAGCGTATTCGTCCTAAAAATGAAACAGATAAAGATGGAAATGTTGATACAAGTATTGAGCCTCATTTGTTTGAAGTTATAGCTTCTTTCAACGATGAAGATGCGTATTCTCATTTTATGGATTACCTTTCTTATGCGGAAGAAGAAATTAAAATTACATATCAAATATGTAAGCTATCAAGCGATAAGAATAAAAATGGTTACATATTTCCTTGGGATGGAATATGTAGAAATCAGATAAGAACAGAAGGGTTTAATGCAGAGAAGCTTAAATTTGAGCTTGACAAGGATAATATTCTTAAATTATTAATAGGGCATACATTATATAATCAAGCTAATGTTGTTTTACGCGAACTAGCTCAAAATTCGATAGATGCCTGTAGATTAATGAATTATAGCTCAAAATCAGGTTCAGATAAATATCAGCCTCAGGTTAGAATAGAATGGAATAAAGAAAAACATATTCTAAAAGTATCGGATAATGGTACTGGTATGAATGAGGATATAATTAAAAAATATTTACTTAAGGTAGGATCTTCACGTTATCAGTCTAAAGAATTTCAGGATGCTAATAAAAACTTTCATTCAATAAGCCGTTTTGGTATAGGGTTATTGACGTGCTTTATGATTAGCGATGATTTTGAAGTTATTACATTGTGGCATGAAGAGGATAAGGCTCATCGATTAAAAATAAAAAATATACAAGGTGAGTATATGTTAAGAAACGATGTGGAACCTATAGAGATTTTAGATGGACGACATGGAAGTACATTTATATTAAATGTTCATCAAGATATAAATCTTGATAATATTATTAAGGATTTGAGACGTTGGATTATAATACCTAATTGTAATGTAACTGTAATCGAAAATGATAAAGCGACTAAAATTGGATATGAATCATGTGAAGATGCATTAAAAGATTATTTAGCTGGAAATAAAATAAATGTTGATGATAAGCAATATAAACTTTTAAGAAAATCAAATGATGATGTAGAAATATATTTCCTTCTTTGTAAACATCCTTTATATAAAGACAGCTGGAGTTTATATCTACCTAATAATGATTTGCCTATTGATAACGATATTCCAATAGGAATATGCATTGAAGGTGTAATGGTGTCAAATTATACTCCTGGATTTTTGGGAAGAAATTATATTGTTTTAGTAAATTGTAGAGGGAAAAAATCTCCTAAAACAAATGTAGCTCGTGATGGATTGGAAAGCTCACAAGAACAATTGGACTTATTACGATTTATTTATAAATCGTATTTAGATATAGTTGGGGATCAGATATCCTATTTGTCAAAAGAATATTCTTTATCATGGGCATTAGGAGAAGCTCAACGAAATATAGATAGTATGGTTCGTCAAAGAAATTTTCAAAATAAAGAATTATTTGATGATGTTCTTCATGCATATGAATGTAATTTAGTGGATACTGGTGAAAGATATATAAATAAAAGTATTAGTAATTTTGGAGAAGAAATATGGACTATTGAAAGTAAAGCTTATTCTTCTGCCGAAAGATTAGTACAGGAAATTAGCAATTGCGATAAAACTGCATTGTCATTGTTCCAAAGTCTTGATACAAAATTTAACAGAAATGGTCGTGAAATTTTTTCTGAAACATTAACTCAAAAATATACCACAGATTTATTTTTGAAGAAATATGAAGTGGTTGAAATACAAATCTTTGAAAATAATCGAAGAATGGAGTTTTGTTGGCATAGAGGCAATTCTAAATGGAAACTTATTTCTGGAAATTTGCATTTTTTATATTATTCAATACCAAACATGTATATATTAACAGATATTGATGATGTAAAAATTAATATAAAAGGTTATGATATTATTATTTCAAGATATGGAATGTTTTTTATATCAGATCACCCATTACGTAAATATTTACTTAAAATATTAGATAGTGCAGATTCTAATAAAACCTGTACTACAATAATATCTTATATCTATTATCTTAATCGTAAAAGAAAGGTACATTCAGAAGATAGTTTTAGAGCTTTTTCCAGTTCCGATGAAGATTATTTTGAATTAGATATGTGGGAGTATATTAATATAGAAGAATTAAATCAGATGTTAAGTCAGACTCTAAAATTTCTTGATTATAACATATATTATATGCAGCAAGATCAATGATTTAATTTAATATAAATCTTGAGGAAAGTGCGTATTTTCTCTTGCAAATATGTACTTTCCCTATGATTTATGTATTAATTTTAATTTGTTCTATTGCAGGATTTTAATAGTAAAACGAGAATACTATCTCAATAAATTCCACTGACAGCCTTGTCAGTGCTTTGTGAATACCCGGTAACTGCTTTGTGGCTGTTATCGGGTATTTTTATCTGTAGAGTGCAATAATTGATACAATAAGCGACGCTAAAGCTATTATGATGCTAATAATAATAAGCCATGTATTTTTCTTATATTCTCTTCGTTGAAGTTGAAGCATTTGATATTGCTCCCGCATAAACTTACGCGTATCTTTTTCATCCATTATTTTTGTGAATTCAGATGGCATGTTTGGATATTCACGAAATAAGGTGTCAGAGTCGTTATGTTTTTTCATAAAAAACCTTTTCCAACAAAGATATACAATATTAATTCAATAACAATATGAACTTAAACAAATTGAGAGATAAAGCCTACCAGTGCGCAGTAGCTCACGGATGGCACGAAGAAAACCTGAGTGATGAACATTTCCTCTGTCTGGTCATATCTGAATTGATGGAAGCTGTGGAAGCTGACCGAAGTGAGAAACATGCTAACCGGGATATTTTTGAATATTATATGAAGCAGAGGAGACGGGATGATGAAGAATTTATATACGCTTTCAAACATGACATCAAAGACAGTGTGGAGGATGAACTTGCCGATGCCTGCATCCGTCTGCTGGATTTGGCAGGATTGAGAGGGTATGATTTGGACAGATTAGATTACGAAGGAAGCGATACGGAAGACTATTCCGAAATGAACTTCACGGAATCCATGTACAGAATCTGTGTGTATGTAACTGACGGATTCTACAACGAATATTATGACACTCTTCTGAATGAGATATTCGCTTTCTGTCGGGACAGAAATATCGACATCTTCTGGTACATCAAGCAGAAGATGAAGTACAATGAACTACGTCCGTATAAGCATGGAGATAAAAGCTACTGACCATGAAACACATATTCTACGCCTTTCATTCTGCAAGCCTTGTACGAGCTTGTGAAGCTATTCAGATGTAAATCCTTATATCGACATGCAAAAGTCTTTCAAAACTTGGACAATACATCAAAAAGATGGTATTTGATGGCGCATCCGTGGCTTTATGTTGCGCTGCTTATGGATATCGTCGGGCTTCTATTGCTGGGGATGGGATTGTTTTCAAGTCAGTGGATATGTTTCCTCGTTGTCTTGGCCATGAGTTTCAGCCGTATTCAAAAATTGGGAGCATGGGCGATATTCCTGGATAGTCTGGTTACGGTCATCATCTACGTATTTGCCATCCTGAACGCATACCACTTAGCATGAAAAAAGGGAGCCAGCCCACACGATTAGAAGCCAACTCCCACACACGATTATGATGCAAATATACTAATTCATTTTAAAACTATCGTGCTATGACAAAAGAATTTTCATCAATCGTGGAGTTGAAATCTATACGTGAACAGAAATCAAGATTATCGGAAAGAGAGCAGGAGCTTTCATTACCGGTGCTGACTGATCTGTCGCTTATTCCGGAGATTTACTGCTGGTTCAAGGAAATCCTTTCTGGAATGGATTGCCCGCCTAATCCTGATAGTGTCACCCAGCGAAAGAAGTTTCTCTTTATCGTACTGTTTCTATTTGCCCCCAGCGTGCTTGCTGGAGGAAGGCTGCCGAACGGTATCCGGGCAGAAATTTCTGGCGTGTTCCCGGATGTGTCCCCGTGTGTGATTTCAAACAATATCGCCGATGTTTCCTTTATTTACCAACAGTATAAGGATTTCCGGTAGGATATAGAATTTATTTACAATCAGGTTTTAGAACGGTTGAAGATAAAAGGAGTGATAAAGTAAAGAGGCTGGAGTATCCACTTCCTGCTCGGGCAAGGAAGATTTTTACGAATCCTGCCGGAAGCTTCACAAGGACGAGGAAGATGCGGAGTATATGTTTCAGGACTGGGAGAACGTACCGGAAAACCTAATCGGCGAAAGCTGGATTTCCGAGAACTTCTTCACCTTGCGGGATGCGGTGGAAAAGTTGGGCGACACCGAACAGGAAGCCTTTTTCGTGTGGTGCAACAACAAAAGCCATGATTTGAGCGAGGAAGATGCGGACGACCTTGTACGGGACTTTCAGGACGAATATCAGGGACAATATGACGATGAAGAAGATTTCGCCTACCAAATCGTGGAAGAATGTTACGACCTGCCGGAGTTCGCAAAAACCTATTTCGACTACAAACAGTTTGCCCGTGATTTGTTCATGTGCGACTACTGGTTTGATGACGGGTTTGTATTCCGGGCGGCTTAAACGACCATTCGGGCGGGATTAAAAGCCCTGCCCGCATAAACAGAGAAACGATGAAACGGAAAAGCATTTATAAAATCATCCTGCGGGTGTTATTGTTCTGCCTTGTGTGGCGGCTCGCCTGCACAGCCGGAGCAATCACGGCGGTAACGGCATATCTTGTATTTCGTGCCGCCTGTTTCCTGCTCCGGGTCTGCCTGTCGGCGTTTTATGCGTTGTGCGTGGCTCTGCTTTTCCTGCTGTTGCTTTCCCTATTGAGTATATAACGAATAAAAAACAGAATATCATGCAATCATTGAACAGAAACGGGGTGAGCATCACCCAAGCACCGGGAGAGGAAAAGTTTGTAAAATACCGTCCGGTCGCATTCAAGGGACGGATATTTTACCAGTACGACTACCGCCACACGGACGGGGAACTGTTTTCCACAGTGGTTAAAGCGCTGGCAGAGTGCCGCCACAGGCGGGATAAATGTAAGCATCCGATAAAGTACACATTGTAAAGCCATCCACTCTTCCGTTACTTTGC
>ERZ791931.958-NODE-958-length-26004-cov-3.379976_pt1 | contig 26004 bp, 28 predicted proteins | sample MGYA00510127_ERZ791931 | MGnify/ENA primary metagenome ERZ791931 (study PRJEB30046, sample SAMN00792067) | human gut metagenome | study: EMG produced TPA metagenomics assembly of the A metagenome-wide association study of gut microbiota in type 2... | reverse complement strand
GATTCATTAAATGTAGCAGCGGCAAGTGCGGTGGCATTTTGGCAGCTGGGAAAGAAGCAAAAATAAGTAAAAACTATTACGGAGGGATTGAAAAGATGTTATTTTTATATTATCCAAAATGTTCTACTTGCCAGAAGGCAAAGAAATGGCTGGATGCCAATCATATTTCTTATGAGGAGCGTCACATTGTGGAGGAGAATCCAACTTACGAGGAGCTGAAGCAGTGGTATGAGAATGGGGATTTACCGCTAAAGAAGTTTTTTAATACAAGTGGTATGCTTTATAAAGAGCAAAAATTAAAAGACAAGCTTCCTGACATGAGCGAGGAAGAGCAGTTGAGGCTTCTGGCGACAAACGGAATGCTTGTGAAACGACCATTGATCGTGAAAGAAAATCTTGTGTTGACGGGATTTAAAGAGAAAGAATGGACGGAAAAGTTATTATAAGGTCTGGAAAAGGAGATTATAACATGGGAAAAATTATAAATATTTTACCAATGGCAAATAGAGAAGGCAATCTGCAGGAAATCATGGAGGCGCTGCAGGAGGTAAAAGATGCGCTTGTGGAAGTGCTGGATCAGTATGAGGAGGAGGGAGCTGAGGAGAAAGCGGATACTTTGACGGAAGCATTGGATGCACTTGAAGATGCGTATGATGTAATCAATGACGTAGTAATGGATGAAATTTAGCGGTAAGGAGGACTCGGATATGTTGACGAATTGGAATCCGGCACGTATGCCGGAAAAGGATGAGATGAAGTTACGTTTATCTACAGCCAGAAAGCAGTTGTATGATTTACAGATGAAGATCAAGGAGCATAAAATTCCGGTAATTGTGCTTTTTGAAGGCTGGGGCACATCCGGAAAGGGAAGCACGATCGGAAAGGTGATCCGGAATATTGATCCGCGCTTTTTCAAGGTCGTGACAATGTCCGAGCCGACAGATGAGGAACTAAGATATCCATTTTTATATCGATTTTTTAAGGAAATTCCAGAAGCAGGGAAATTCACATTCCTGGATTCTGGCTGGTTGGAGCAGATCTGCAGAGAGCATTTAGAGGGGAAAACAGATGAAAAAGAATATGCTTCTCGTATAGAAAGTGTCCGCAATTTTGAAAGACAACTGACAGATAACGGTTATCTTGTTTTGAAGTTTTTTATGCAGATAGAGAAGAAAGAACAAAAAGAACGGGAGCAGGATCTTCTGGAAAGCAAGGATACAAAATGGCGCGTTTCCCTGTTCGATCAGTGGGAAAATACACATTATAAAAAATGCAAAAAGGCATTTTCAAAGTACATGTCAGATACAAATGCATCTTCCGCACCATGGTATATCATTGATGCAGGTGACCAGAAGTGGGCAGAGCTGCAGGTGATGGAGACGCTGGTGAGCAACATTGAAGTGGCATTGCAGAATCAGGCGCATTCGGTGCCAATCTTGCAGAATGTATTTCCGCTGGAACCAATTCCACGTCTTGCAGATATTGATTTGCAGGACAAAATACTGAATGACGAAGAATACAAGAAAGAATTAAAACAGCTTCAGATAGAATTAGGAAAACTGCATAATAAACTTTATCGGAAAAGGATTCCGGTCATTATCACATATGAAGGCTGGGATGCAGCAGGAAAAGGCGGCAATATCAAACGAATTACCGAGGCGCTTGATCCAAGAGGTTATGAGGTACAACCGATTGCCAGCCCGGAACCGCATGAAAAAGCAAGACATTATCTGTGGCGTTTTTGGACGAAACTGCCAAAAAGCGGGCATATTGCGATATTTGACAGAACCTGGTACGGCAGAGTGATGGTAGAGCGCCTGGAAGGATTCTGCAGTGAAAATGACTGGCAGCGTGCCTATAATGAAATCAATGAATTCGAAAAAGAATTAAAAGACTGGGGCGCTGTGATTATTAAGTTCTGGGTACAGATCGATAAAGATACCCAGTTGGCGAGATTTCAAGAGCGGCAAAATAATCCGGAGAAACAGTGGAAGATTACCGATGAAGACTGGAGAAACCGGGAAAAATGGGATGAATATGAAGTTGCGGTGAATGAAATGCTTCAAAAGACGAACACAGAATACGCACCGTGGCATATTCTGGAATCCGTAGATAAGAAATATGCCCGGATCAAAGCTTTGAAAATTGTGATCGAAGAAATAAAGAAATACGTTTAATCTTCTAAACATACATCTCGCTTGCAACATGATCTCTGAGGGGGCGTTTGAACAAGGGATGAAACCTATATAAACCGATACACAAATGATGGAGGAAATTTTTATGAAGCTTGCAGTTATTTACCACTCAGAAACTGAAAATACAAAACAGGCAGCAGAATGGATTGTCGATGGAATGAATGAAGTCTCAGGAGTAGAAGCCAGAGCATTTTCTATTGAAAAAGTGGATGAAGATTTTGCAAAGGAAGCAAAAGGAATCGTAGTCGGCTCTCCGTCATATATGGCACAGATGACACCGCAGATTCATAATTGGCTGTTTGAAAAAGCAGGAGAGTTAGAGTTTCCGGGAAAAATGGGTGGCGCATTTGCAACAGAGCAGTACACACATGGTGGCGGAACTCAGGTCATTCAGTCTATTTTGACAATTGAGATGGTAAAGGGAATGCTGTGCTATTCAGGCGGTATGGCTTGTGGAAAGCCAGTGATTCATCTTGGACCGGTCGGAGTAAATAATAATATGGAAAAGTTCAATGGAATGGGAAATTATAAAGAGTATTTTAATATTTATGGGAAGCGCTTTGCACAAAAGGCAGTAGAGATATTTAATAAAATATAACAAGATTTCATATCAAAAAAGTAGAATTGTAAAAACTGCACAAACAGTCCTTTGTATTATTGCTAATTATGTTAAAATAGTCTCTTGCGCTTTAACGCAAAAAAGTGTAAAACATAATATAGTTAAAGAAAAGAAATGCAGTGAAAGGGATACGTCACAAAAGAGAACGCGATTTCAGAGAGTCGTTGGGTGGTGCGAAGCGACAGAACGGATTTTGTGATATCACCCGGGAGCATCCCTCTGAAATACTTAACATATTTAACATCAGAGCTAAAGTAAGCAGGGACGTAATCTTCACGTTACAGAAGAAACTGTTTGAGAATGACAGTGATGAGAGACTGTAGTTAGTGATAAATGCAGTAATACAAAGTGGTACCACGGAAGATAAATCCGCCTTTGTTATCCGAAAGGATAGCGAAGGCGTTTTTTTATTGTATGGAAACATATACGCAAGATCAATAATAATTTCAGAAATGCTGATTGGTGTTCCTGAGATTAATATATAATCAAAATATAAAGAAAGAGGGATTATTATGAGTGGAATACTTATGATGATAATTGCCATCGTAGTGCTCGGAGGAGCCTATCTTCTGTATGGTCGTTATCTCCAAAACAAATGGGGCATTGACCCGAATGCGAAAACTCCGGCGTATGAATTAGAAGACGGAGTTGATTATGTACCGGCTGATACTAACGTAGTATTTGGCCATCAGTTTGCATCAATTGCAGGAGCAGGTCCAATCAACGGACCAATTCAGGCAGCAATCTTCGGATGGCTTCCGGTTCTCTTATGGATCTTAATTGGTGGCGTATTCTTCGGAGCAGTTCAGGATTTCGCATCTATGTATGCATCTGTAAAGAACAAAGGCCGTACAATTGGTTACATCATTGAAGAGTACATTGGAAAATTAGGTAAGAAATTATTCCTGTTATTCTGCTGGCTGTTCTGTATTCTGGTTGTCGCAGCATTTGCTGATGTCGTAGCCGGAACATTTAATGGATTCGCAACAAGTGAATCAGGAGCAGTTACAAAAGTAGTGGCAAATGGAGCTGTTGCAACAACCTCTATGTTATTCATCATAGAAGCAGTGGCACTTGGATTTTTCTTGAAATATTCAAAATTTAATAAATGGGTAAATACAGCAGTAGCAGTTATATTACTGGTAGTTGCAATTGCACTTGGACTTAACTTCCCAATCTATGTAAGCCTTGGTACATGGCATCTTATTATTTTTGCTTATATTTTAATTGCCAGTGTAACACCTGTATGGGCATTACTTCAGCCTCGTGATTATCTGAACAGTTATCTGTTGATTTTTATGATCCTCGGTGCTGTTATTGGTGTATTTGTTGCAAATCCGGCATGTAATCTTGAAGCATTTACAGCATTCTCGATACCGGATGCAAATGGAAATCCGCAGTATATGTTCCCAATCTTGTTTGTAACAATCGCTTGTGGTGCAGTTTCAGGATTCCATTCACTGGTATCATCAGGTACTGCTTCCAAGCAGATTAAAAATGAGAAAAACATGCTTCCGGTTTCATTCGGTGCCATGTTAATGGAAAGTATGCTTGCAGTTCTGGCATTGATTGCCGTTGCATCATTTGGAAAAGGTGAGGCAGCAGCACAGGGACTGACCACTCAGCCACAGATTTTTGCAGGAGCAATTGCGAATTTCCTGTCAGCCATCGGTCTGCCACATTCACTAGTATTTACACTGATCAACCTTGCAGTATCTGCATTTGCACTGACATCTCTGGATTCAGTAGCCAGAGTCGGACGTCTGTCATTCCAGGAGTTCTGGATTGATTCAGATGTGGAAGATGAGAATATGAGTCCTTTCTTAAAGGTAGTAACGAACAAGTATTTTGCAACAATCATTACACTGGTACTTGCTTATTTCCTGACAAAAGTCGGATATGCAGAGATCTGGCCACTGTTCGGTTCTGCAAACCAGCTGTTATCTGTACTGGCACTTGTAGCCTGCGCAGTATTCTTAAAGAAGACAAAACGTCAGGGATTCATGCTCTGGGGACCAATGGTATTTATGATGGCAGTTACATTTACGGCACTTGGAATGACAATTGTAAAACTTACAAAGGCATTCATGACAACAGGATTGGATTTTGGAAATACATTGCAGCTTATCTTTGCAGTACTTCTGTTAATCCTTGGAGTGCTTGTAGCAATTCAGGGAATTAAGAAACTCCTTGAGAAGTCGGAAGATAAAAAGGTGACAGCCTAGGAAAATAATTCATAAAATGATAAAAGAATAAAATGGGAGTATAATAAGCTCTCGGATTAAGAAACGCCAGTTCCGGCAAATGTCGGTTCTGGCGTTTTTTTGAAGATTACGAAATAGAAACACAGTACCGGATACGGTGTTGTTATTTTAGACAAAAAATCAGACTTGTATTTATTCAAAAAACGATGAAAATTGACAAAAGTGCTGAAAAGTTGTAAAAAAATGAAAGTATATTGACATAAATAACCGATATGTATAAAATAAATGCAACAAGAAATAATACAAGTTGTACTATCAAGATGTATCTGAAAGGAGCAAAGAAACATGGAATTAAGAGATAAAATTGCCGGAGCATTATATGGAATGGCACTTGGTGATGCGATGGGAATGCCGGCAGAATTGTGGGGCAGAGAAAGGGCAAGAAAATTCTTTGGTGGAAAAATCACAGAATTCATTGACGGACCAAAAGAGAATGATGTTGCATTTAACTACAACAAAGCTCAGTTTACAGATGATACGGGGCAGGCAATGGTTCTTTTGGATTCATTGAAGGCAACTGGTTATGAGCCAAATGCTTCAGATATAGCAAAGCGTATGTTGGAATGGGCTGAAAAAGAGAATGCATTTGAAAATAATATTTTAGGACCGACCTCTAAGGTTGCACTGGCGAATTTCCGAGATGGAGTAGATGCAAGTGCGATAACGAACAAAGCTTTATCCAATGGAAGTTCTATGAGAATTGCACCAATCGGCTGCCTCTTTACACCAGATCAGAGAAAAGAACTGATAGATTATGTGTACGGAGTTTCCAAGGCAACACATACAAGTGATGTTACAATCGCCGGAGCAGCTATGATTGCAGAAGGTGTTGCATCTGCAATTGTCAATGATGATTTCGAGCAGGTGTTAAGTGATATTCTTTCTGTAGAAGAAGCCGGATACGAAAAAGGTTGCGAGACCTTCAGCCCGAGACTTGCAGAGAGAGTAAAGATTGGCGTTCAGATCGCAAAAGAATATGCAGATGATGAAGACGCATTTTCTAAGAAAATCTATGATGTAATTGGAGCAGGAGTTGGAATTATTGAATCTGTTCCGGCAGCAGTTTCCGTTGCATATTACACACAGGATCCAAATAAATGTTGTCTGATGTGTGCAAATCTTGGCGGTGACACAGATACAATCGGAGCAATGGCAACAGCTATATGTGGGGCATTTGTTGGTTATTCAAAGATTAAGCCAGAGTATACAGAGCTTTTAAGAGTTCAAAACCCGGAGACAGATTTTGAGGAGTATATCAATATTCTTGAGAAAGGAAGGGAGTTATTAGGATGCGAACGCTTGTAGTTGGGGCTGCAATTGTTGATCTGATGATGAAGATAGATCGTCTCCCAAAGAGTGGAGAAGATATTCCGTGTAAAGAGACGAAGACGGTAGTTGGCGGCTGTGCGTACAATGTAGCCAACACATTGAGAAATCTGAACTGTGAACATGATTTATGTGTGCCGGTCGGAAGCGGTTCATTTGCAGATATTATCCGCAGAGGCATGAAAGAAAAAGGATACGAGCCGCTCATTGAAGAACCGGGAGAGGACAACGGTTATTGCCTGAGTCTTGTAGAGGCTGATGGAGAAAGAACATTTATCACAGTGCAGGGAGCGGAATGCCACTTCAAAAAGGAATGGTTTGAGCAAATTGACATGGACAACTATGAGAATATCTACATCGCAGGCTATCAGGTTTGTGGAAAAAGTGGTGAAATCATTTCACAATGGTTGAAAACAGTGGAAAATGTGGAAGAAAAGCATATCTTTTTCGCACCGGGACCGATGATTACGGCAATCGAATCTGAAACAATGGAAAACCTTTTTGCATTAAAGCCAATCTTACATATTAATGAAGCAGAAGCAAAGGGTTATACACAGCAGGAAAATGTAGAAGAAGCAGTGAGAGCCCTTTATGAGAAGAGTGGCAATCTTGTATTTGTTACGCTTGGGGCAGAAGGAACCTTGTTCTATGATGGAAAAGAAATGAGAAGGGTCGCATCTGTTAAGACCAATGTTGTGGACACTGTAGGAGCCGGAGACAGTCATATCGGGGCAATTATTGCAGGAATGTCAAAGGGAATGAAAGTAGAAGATGCCGTATTACTTGCAAATCGTACGGCAGCGGCAATTGTAGGAACGTCCGGACCGGTTATGGACCTGGAGGAATTTCAGAAGATTTCGGAGGAATGGGAAAATGAATAAAATAAAAGAATTTTTTACAGATTGGAGATGGAAAGAAAAAGCATGGCTTGCATTTGTACTGATTGTACAGACAGTAGCCTGGGCAATTCAGAAAGAAAGTCTGTTTATGCTGGTCATGACGCTGACAAGTAGTCTGAACCTGGTGCTTGGAGCAAAAGGTAAAGTTGCCGGTCTGTATTTTGCAATTATTAACAGTGCATTATATGCGATTAACTGTATGGGCATTCCTCTTTACGGTGAGGTCATGTATAACTTAATCTACTCAATTCCGGTCAGTGCGATTGCAATCTTCACCTGGAAGAAGAACATGACAAAGGGTGGAGAAGTAAAATTCCGTACGATGACACCAAAGATTATGCTCACAACAGCAGCAGTGACAATTATTGGAGTACTCGGATACATGCAGATTCTAAAATGGATGGGTGGAAATCTTCCATTTATGGATTCTCTGACAACGGTCGTATCGGTTGTGGCAAGTTTCCTGTATCTGCTTCGTTTCTCAGAGCAGTGGGCAATGTGGGCAATTGTAAATGCACTTTCAATTGCGATGTGGATCATGGTATTTATGCAGGGAGATTCCTCAGCAATGCTGATTATCATTATGAAGACAATCAACTTCATCAACTCCACATACGGTTTCCTGAACTGGAGAAAAATTGCAAAAGAAACTGCATAATAACGGACAAAAATAAAGGATTTTATGTTAAAATAATAAAAGATCAACAAGGTCATGGATTTCATGTGAGTATGAGATCTATGGCTTTTTTCATTATAACGATAAGCAAAAGCATTCTTGAATTATGGCAAGCAGGTGGAAAGTAAGATGACCAAATACGAAATAATCAAGCAAGAGATAAAAGAACAGATTGAAGATAATATTTTAAAACCCAATCAGGTAATTAAATCTGAGAATGAAATGTGCCAGTGTTATAAAGTCAGTCGTGTGACGGTGAGAAAAGCAATTGATGAATTGTGTGCAGAAGGGATCTTGTACCGGATCAAAGGAAAGGGATGCTTTGTGAGAGAACTGGCAGATCAGAAAAGATCAAGAATCTATAGTTTTACAGAGGCTGTAAAGAACGAAGGAAAGTTGCCGGGCAAGAAGCAGTTGTCTTTAGAAAAAAAAGAAGCAGATGTGTATCTGTCAGATAAACTTCAGATAGAAGAAGGAGAAGAGGTTTTTGAAATCCGGAGCCTTTATTATGCAGATGGTATTCCGTATAGTTTAAATACAGCAGTATTACCGGCAAAAAGATTTGAAAAGTTAGATTTTTTTGATTTTAATAACCGGTCTTTATATGAAGTGCTTGGTTCATTCTATGGGACATATATGTACAGGGTGAGACAGACACTGGAAGCTACAACAGCAGATGTGTCGGTGAGCCGGTTGCTGGAGCGGGACGAAAGTCAACCTTTATTGAGAATTAAAGCGATTTCCTATTGTCTGGAAGACAATCAGGAGATTCCGGTAGAATATTATGAGGCGTATATTTTAACAGATATACAGAATTATTATGTAGAAAAGTTTCATTGATAAAGATTATATCAGCTGGAAGTGCCTTTCAATCGGGAAAAGCAGCAGAAGCAATTGAGAAAATAGAAGATAAGGAACTGGCGCAGATCGCACAGGGAGAATATTATTTCTTTTCGGCGCAGGCGGAAAAATGTGAGGAGACGGTAAAAGATTATCTGGATCACGATGATGTGATGCTTCGGCTATCGGCGGATATGCTTTATACATTTGCGAATCTTATACTTGGAGATCCACAGGCAGCACAGCGTACAAGGGAAGATGTACATCAGTGTTTGACCCAGGCAATGCAGGAGGATGCACCTGTGAATGTAAAGGCGGCCTGTCTGTTCGCATTTTATGTAATCAGCATATTCCTTCATATATCGCCGGAGGAAGGAACACTGCCGCTTCAGTAGTACATTCCGTATCTGCCAATCGGACAGCGGTTATTTGCGGTGAGCCTTCTGGCGCATGTGATTTATCTGAGACAGGATTATGCTAAGGCAAAAGGTGTTGTGCAGGGTGCATTTCTGATGGCAGACGGAGTATACTCGATCTCCATGATTTATCTGGGCTGTGTGCAGGCAATGTGTCAGATCAATCTGAAAGAACAAGAAGAGGCGATTCAGACGGTGAGCCAGGCATGGGAGTGGGCAAGATTTGACAAATTCATGGAGCCATTTATCGAGTATCACGGTCTGCTTCATGGAGTTTTGGAAGTCTGTATCCGGAAAAAAGAGCCGGTTATGCATTTGCAGGCTGGTATACAGATGCAAAATGTACGAAAGAGTACAAAGCGAATATGCCGGATTAGGATCTGACACTCTATGCAAAATGGGAAGCAAACATCGTCAACTATGTAGTAGAACATTATCAGCAAAATGTACAAGGTGACGGTTATACGCTGAAAGAAAGCAGTCATGTACGGGCGGCTGTGGATAGCGAAGTGACACCAGAAGTCATGAAATATAAAGGCTTCGAGGAACCAAAGACGGAGAAAGTTACCATTTCCGGAGACGGACAGACGACAGTGAAGTACTACTATAAGAGAAAGGTACATACAGTCACATTTGACGCAGATTCCGGAACATTCGCTGCAGAAAAGGGTGAGGACGACAGTAAGATTGTCGTGACCGGACGCTATGGTGCAAATATCACAGTGCCGAAAGCGCCGACAAGAACCGGATACCAGTTCCTTGGCTGGGACGAAGACGTTGAAATGACGATACCGGATAAAGACCTTACCTATAAGGCACAGTGGCTGAAGATGGAATACACACTTCAGTTCAAGACAGGCGGAGGAACGACGATTGAGCCAATCAAAGGAAATTACGGCGACAAGATAAATGCACCAGAAAATCCAACAAGAAAAGGATACATTTTCAAAAACTGGAGTGAGAATGGCAAGAAAGTCGATAACCTTCCGACGACTATGCCGGCAGAAAGTCATATTTACACAGCAATATGGGAGCGGGCGACATACCAGATTGCTTATGACTTAAATGGCGGAAGCATGAAGTCCGGGGAGAAGAATCCGACGACTTACAACGTGGACACCACTGTATTCAAACTGAAAAATCCAGTCCGGGCAGGATACACATTTACTGGTTGGAGCGGAACCCAAATTACAGGAGTAAGTGACAATGTGTCTGTAAAACAGGGCTCTACAGATAACCGGAGCTATAAGGCGAACTGGAGAGAGAATACCTATCAGATTACATTTATCTTAAGTGGTACGGAGGCGAAAGGCTCCATGGCAGCCAAGACGGTCAATTACACGGAAAATGTAACACTTCCAAAATGCGGATTTACATGCAAAGGCCACTCCTTTAAGAGATGGTACACCGTGGATAAGAAGGGCAAGAAGACTTATTACTCTGACCGACAGAAGGTGTCGAAGCTGACCGATGTGAATGGAGGCGTTGTGACACTCTATCCGGAATGGGAGGCAAATGTGTACAATGTTACATTTGACTATGGTGACGGAAGAGCGAAGACAGTCAGAAAGACCAAATACGGTGATAAATACCAGTTCCCGTCAGATCCGACTCGTTACGGCTGGGAGTTCAAAGGCTGGAAAAAAGAAGGAGCCAACACAGCATTTGACATGAGTACGAGAGAGCTGCAGCTTCAGGACGCAAAAAATATTACCTTATACGCAAGCTGGAAAGCAAATTCTTATTATCTTTACAAACCATCGGATTATGAAAACACTTACCGGGTAGATGATGATGGCAAGACTGCAAAATTTACTTTCTATAGTAGACGGAAATCAGACGAAAGTGCCGACAACCGGAGATACTGGACAGGATCCGGCAGTTTATCATATGAATATGACCAATCTTTCCTACGATGCAATCCACCAGAATTACTCATCTATGGAGGTTATGGTGCTGTACAGGACTAAGAAAATTAAAGATGGTTATTCGGATCTTAAGATTTCTTATCATACAAGATCTGACAATAAAGATCATAATGACTGGCAGGTTCACACCGAGAATCTGAATAAGAATAATGGTAAGATGAGAATATGTGATTACTATCTGATGGTTGACGGTAAAATTGATGTAGACAGCCTGACACTGGAATTTGACGCTCACGGAGATAAAAGAGATGGATACGATCTTAGTAGTCTGAGTATGTATGTATTTTTCAGATAAGAGGGGGAAGAGCAGATGAGAGAAAAAGCTGGAAAAAATAAAATACTTATTGTCATTATCATCTGTCTGTGTGCGGTCATCATTGCGGGATTGATTTATTTCCTGAAATTGAAAGGAGGTTCAGATTCGGCTTTTAAGCCGGATCTGGATCCAAATGCGAAGACCCAGACGGCAGACGATACCGGGGAAAAGCCGACAGGAATCCGGATACCGGGCTATCCGTCCATTACGATCGAGGCAGACAAAAAAGACGTGCAGATGAACCTGATGAATCCGGAAGGAAACCCATGTTACTTTACATTTGAAATCGTACTTAACGACACAGATGAGACGATTTACACATCGAAGATGGTGGAGCCGTAAAAAAGAAGACTGGAAGAAGGCGGCGGCCGGAGAGTACGCAGATACGGTGACATTTACTATATCATACGTGGACAAAAGTGAGTAAGGGGGCGTGCATATGAGGAAAAAGACAGAAAATATGAATATCATTGTGGATAAAAAGACTGTCCGCATTACAACGGCAGTGTTTGTGACAGTGATGACTATGCTGGCTGCAATCGCAGCGATGTTTTTTACGACCATGTCCGTTCTGGCAGCAGATGCAGGAAGCTCATCGAATTCCCAGAGCACCATCAGTACAACCGTGCCGGACTCCCATAATATCCGTGTGGAAAAAAGTCACGCAGATGTAGTGATAGAAGGGGAAGAAGATCAGATAGAAGGCAACATAGATAACTTTGTTGTGGATCGTTTTGCCGAGCCGAAGATACGGATCACACTGGAAGAAGGATGGAAGGTTTCAAGGATTTTTCTGAACGGGGAAGACGTTACGGAACAGTTCCAGGACGGATATCTGACACTGGAAGAAGTCTGCGAGGATCTGACACTGGTCATTGAGACAGCAGAAGATACCAGCGGCGGCGAAAGCAAAGACCCGGACAAAGAGAAGGATAAAGGAACACCGGGCGGTGGAAACGGACAGGACTCGGGCAAGAAAACTCCGATGAATAAGCTGAAGAACCGGATGGCAGCAGTCACAGGAGATGAAGCAAGACCGATGCTTTATGTGCTGGTAGCAATTGCAGCGGCAGCAGTTGTGATCAGTGTGACGGTTATAAGAAGAAAAAATAAATAAATAACAAAAGGGCATATCGGTACAGATATCCGAGATATTTTATCCCCCTCTCAGGTATAATACATCTGGGAGGGGGAATTGGTATACAGATATGGATATACCGGAGAGTATAACTGCAAAACAGATGTATGATGAATTGGTAGAAGCTATAGGGGGAAAGGAACACTGTTATCTTCTGTTAGATGAAATACAAGAAGTGCCAGGCTGGGAGAAGGCAATTAATAATTTATTCGAAGCCGGAAAGGCAGATATTTATATAACCGGTTCTAATTCCAAGTTAATGTCAAGCGAGATTTCAACCTATCTGACCGGACGTTATATACAAATTCCGGTTTTCACCTTATCTTATAAAGAATATCTGGAATTAAAAAAAGAAAGCGACAAGTCAAAAACAGAGTTGCTGGAAGAGTATATTCGCTTTGGGGGATTTCCGATTATTGCTCTTGAAGAATATGAATCGCAGCAGGCGTATCAGATAATAAATGGAATTTATTACACGGTGGTTTCCCGCGATATTGTGAAACGCCATCGGATTAACAAACAGGATCTATTTGACAGAGTAGTAAAATATATTATTGAAAATGTAGGAAAAACATTTTCAGCAAACTCGATTTCCAATTTATTGAAAAGTGAGCATCGGAAAATTTCTGTAGAAAGCATTTACAATTATTTACGCTGGCTGGAACAGGCATTTATTATATATCCATGTGCTCGTTATGACTTACAAGGGAAAAATATCTTAAAAACCCAGGAAAAGTATTATCTTTCCGAGTTTTTAGTGTCTGATTCTTTCTAATAAAAGCAGAACACATTTTCAAGCCGTTAGAAGCCATGAGATGGTGAAATCTTGTTTGAAAAGATGACGGAATATGTGGTAAAATAATAAAAACAGATAAGAATTACGAGAGGTAAAAGGGGCGGAATTTTGGAATTTCGTCTTTTTATAAAAAACATGAACAAAAATTTTATCATTTATCTTTGTGTTATTAATATCATTACATTCCTGGCATTTGGCCAGGACAAATGGAAAGCGAAGAATGACGAGTGGCGAACTAGCGAGAAGACTCTTCTTGGGTTTGCATGCATCGGTGGTTCTGTGGGAGCATGGATCGGAATGCGTGTATTCCACCATAAGACGAGGAAGAATGAATTCCGATACGGGATTCCGGCGATTTTTGCAGTGCAGGTGATTCTTACACTGATTCGATATTCGGGAATCTTGAGATGATGAAATATACCAATACAAATGGAAAAAGTTATGGTATATTTTTTCGAAAAGATTCGCTTGTTATCAGGCGCTTACAGTGGTATGATAAGTCTAATATGTAAATATCATAGTAAATTTTATAAAAAAGAAGGGAACAAAAAACGTGACCTATAAAGAAGCAAGGGTATATTTGGACGAGATGTCGAAATACGGAAGTGTACTTGGCTTAAATACGATTCGAGGTCTGTTGCATGAGCTTGGTGATCCACAGGACGATCTTAAGTTCATACATATTGCAGGAACGAATGGCAAGGGCTCTGTGCTTGCGTACACTTCGACTATATTAAGTGAGGCTGGCTGCAGAACCGGGCGATATGTTTCTCCGACCGTTATGTCTTATCTGGAGAAGATCCAGGTGGACGGAACATGGATCTCGGAATCGGATTTTGCACAGAGTGTAGAGAAGATAAAGGAAGCGATTGCCAGTCTGAAAGCAAAGGGAGAACCTCTCCCAACGCTATTTGAAGCAGAGACGGCAATGGCTTTTTTATATTTTCGGAAAATGCATTGCGACATGGTCGTACTTGAGACCGGACTTGGCGGTGAGACGGACGCTACGAATATTGTGAATAATACCATCTGTGCAGCATTTGCAACCATCAGCGTCGATCATCTTGGTGTGATCGGAGATACGCTGGAGGAAATTGCCTGGACGAAATCGGGTATTATCAAACCTGGTTGTGCGGTAGTATCCGCGAGACAGACAGACGTTGTGAGAAATGTCCTGAAGAAAAAAGCAGAAGAGAAGAACTGCTCTTATGTAGAGGCGGAGCCGGAGAAAATAGAAATTCTGACGGACAGTTACGATGGAATTACATTTTCTTATAAAGAGTTTGAAAAAATGCATTCGAATCTTGCGGGGCAGTGCCAGAGAGAGAATCTTGCCACAGCGCTTGAGATTGTAAAGCAGTTAAGAACGCTTGGATATGAGATCCCGGATGAAGCAGTACGGGACGGGCTTGCAAAAACCGTGTGGGAAGGCAGATTTACCTGCCTTAGAAAGAATCCGGTTTTTATCATAGACGGAGCGCATAATGAGGATGCTGCAATCAAACTGAGAATGTCCATTGAGCGGTACTTTAAAGGGAAGGAAATCCAGCTTATTATGGGAGTATTTCAGGATAAGGAGTATGAAAAGATTACAAGTATCCTGTGCCCTCTGGCAAAGAAGGTTTACACAGTAGAACTTCCGAACAAAGCCAGAACCTTAAGTGCCGGGAAACTTGCGGACTGTGCCAGAAAATATTGCGAAGAAGCAGAAGCGAAAGACAGTATTCAGTCAGCGGTGGACTCAGCGACAGCATTGTGCGGTGCCGGAATGAATAATCAGGTAATCATCGCATGTGGTTCACTTTCTTATCTGGGAGAAGTGAAGCGGATTGTGGAAGAGAATAGAAAAATAGAAAAGAGCGAATAAAAATGATAGATCATGAAAAAGTAGAACAGGCAGTTCGGCTTTTATTAGAAGGAATAGGTGAAGATGTGAACCGGGAGGGGCTTATTGACACTCCGGACCGGATTGCAAGAATGTATGAAGAGATATACGGCGGCATGGAAGAAGATGCAGCAACACATTTGTCCAGGACATTTACAGTAGACAGCAGTGAGATGGTTGTGGAAAAAGATATTACATTTTACTCCACATGCGAACACCATCTGCTGCCATTTTACGGAAAAGTACATATCGGATATATCCCGGATGGAAAAGTCGTAGGACTGAGCAAGCTTGCAAGAACAGTAGAAGTATTTGCAAGAAGACTGCAGCTTCAGGAGCAGTTGACGGGACAGATTGCCGATGCGCTGATGGAGCATATGCAGGCAAAAGGCGCAATCGTGATGATCGAGGCGGAGCATATGTGCATGACTATGCGCGGAATCAAGAAGCCGGGAAGCCAGACAGTGACACTGGCAAGACGTGGAGTCTTCGAGACAGACCCGGCACTGGAAGAACGATTTTTCCGCATGTTGGAGAGATAGCGATGCTGATGGAAAAGTATATAGAGATGCCGCGCCTCAATGCAGTCTGGAATCATCCACTTTATCAGAAGTATTACCGGGAAAATGAAAAAATTGAGCATGACCGTGAATTTTGTTGTCACCAGATCACACACCTTTTGGATGTAGCGCGGATTGCGTATATTAAGAACCTGGAAGCAGGTCTTGGCATTGATAAGGAGTTAATTTACACAGCAGCAATTTTACATGACATTGGAAAAGCTTTGCAGTACACGGACAAGATTCCTCACGAAATTGCAGGTGAGAAGATTGCAGGCGAGATTTTAGATACACTTTCGGAAAATGATGCATTTTCAGAGACGGAACGGGCATGGATATTAGAAGCTGTGCGCGGACATCGCAGAAAATGTAACGGCATGTCGGAGGTGGCAAGACTATTTTATGAGTGTGACAAGCGTTCCAGAAATTGTTTTGCGTGTCCGGTAAAAGAGCAGTGTAATTGGAGCGAAGAAGAGAAGAATATGGAGATAAAGATATGATTATTGGCGGAAAGAAATTTGACGTAGAGCATGAAACTTATGTTATGGGAATCTTGAATGTAACACCGGATTCCTTTTCTGATGGTGGAAAATATAATGGCATGGATCAGGCAATGGAGCATGCAAGACAGATGGTCGAGGACGGCGCAGACATCATTGATGTAGGAGGCGAGTCTACAAGACCGGGACATATAATGATCACGGATGAGGAAGAAATTGCAAGAGTGACTCCTATCATTGAGAAACTGAAAAAAGAGTTTGATGTGCCAATTTCCATTGATACTTATAAAAGTAAGGTGGCGGAAGCAGCAGTTCAGGCAGGAGCAGATCTTGTGAATGACATCTGGGGATTGAAATACGACAAGAAGATTGCAGGTGTCATTGCAAAATATAACGTTGCCTGCTGCCTGATGCACAACCGTGACAATACAGAATATAGCAATTTCCTGGATGATTTTATGGAGGATATGCGGGAGTGTATACGTCTGGCAAAGGCAGCAGGGATTGCAGATGATAAGATTATTCTGGATCCGGGAGTTGGATTCGGAAAGACTTACGAGATGAATCTGGAGATTATTGACAAATTAGAAATCATGCAGAAGCTCCATTACCCAATCCTTCTTGGAACTTCCAGAAAATCCGTTATTGGTCTGACACTGGATCTGCCAGTCGATCAGCGGGAAGAAGGAACACTCGTAACGACGGTATACGGTGTTCAAAAAGGCAGTGCATTTGTGCGTGTCCATGATGTAAAGAAGAATAAGAGAGCCATTCAGATGACAAAAGCGCTTATGCGTGACCATGAGGTATAGAGGATGGAATTAGATCAGATTAAAATTGAAGGTCTGGAAATATTCGCAAATCACGGCGTATTTCCAGAAGAAAATGTACTGGGACAGAAGTTCATCGTGTCCGCAACACTTTATACAGACACAAGAAAAGCCGGAAAGACCGATGAGCTGACGGCATCGATCCATTACGGAGAAGTCAGTGCATTTATTACAGAATTTGTAAAATCACATACATACAAATTACTGGAGCGCGTGGCCGAAGAACTGGTAGAAGATATGCTTCAGAAGTTTGACGGGCTTGAAAAAGTAACACTGGAGATCCAGAAACCATGGGCACCGGTAGGACTTCCGCTTAAAACTGTCAGCGTCAGAATCACAAGAAGCTGGCACACTGCTTACATTGCCCTCGGATCTAATATGGGAGACAGCAGACAAATTCTGGACGATGCAGTGTCAGCAATTGACGCGCTTCCTGCAAGCAAAGTGGAAAAAGTCTCCGGATTTATTACAACCCCACCGTACGGTGTGACAGACCAGCCGGATTTTCTGAATGGCTGTCTGAGAATGAAAACTCTTTATTATCCGAAGGAACTCCTTAGAGAACTGAACCGGATTGAAAAGGAAGCCGGAAGAGAGCGAATCATTCACTGGGGACCAAGAACGCTGGATTTGGATATCATTTTCTATGATGATCTGATCAGTCAGGAGGATGACTTATGCATTCCCCATGTTGAAATGCATAAACGTTCTTTTGTACTGGAGCCTTTGGAGGAAATCGCACCATACAAACGGCACCCGGGAAATGGAAAGACAGTTCGACAGATGCTGGAAGAGCTTACCGATTCATAAAAGTAAGAGAGAATACGGTCCATGAGAAAAGAAAGACCACGTGCAGACAAAAGCAGATAACCAGATATGAAAAGAGGTGGCCTTATGAGTCTGACAGAGAACCATACAATAGCGGAATTATTGTATGAAAATGGAAAGTTAAGCGCAGAACTGGAAGCGGAACGATTTATGCTTGAGCTGATTACAAGTCTCAGCAGTACAGAACTGATCGACGATGGAATCAATACCGTGTTACGTGAAGTCGGTGAGTATACATGCGCAGACCGTGCCTATGTATTTGAAATTAATGAAGACTATACAACAACCAATACATATGAATGGTGCAAAGAAGGGGTAACACCACAGATTGATAATCTGAAAGGAATTCCTTTCGAGAGTATGCCAAACTGGATACATCTGTTCCTGCAGGGGGAAAATATCCTGATTGAGGAACTGGAGGATATCAAAGCGGAGATGCCCCAGGAATACGGACTTTTAAAGTTCCAGAATGTTCAGACGCTGATTGCCTTTCCCATTTCTATCCACGAAAAATTAATGGGTTTTGTGGGCGTGGATAATCCGGATATGAAGAAATCCAGACTGATCCGAAGGCTGCTTTCCCTGTTGGGCTATCATATCGGAGTAGCAGTTGATGCTTATAAGAAAGAATGTACAAAGCTTGAGATGGCATCTATCAAGTCCAGGCAGAAATACCGCAGGAATATAGAAGAAATCTTTTGCGGAGCACAGATTGGTATCTGGTCGATTATCAAGCAAGAGGGAAAAGAACCGGTGATGGAGGCCGATGCAAATATGCGTGAGCTTCTGGGGCTGACGAAAGGTAGCACAAGTGAGGAATGTTACCGTATATGGAGAGACAATATTCCATCGGAATATACGGAAAAAGTGGATAACTGTGTGAAAGAAACTTTGGAAAAAGGATATGCTGACGTCATTTATCCGTGGAATCATCCGACTCGTGGAAAAATCTGGATCCGATGTGGAGGAGTGTGGCCGAAAGATTATGAGGGAATCGGAGTCTGCATACGTGGTTATCATCAGGATATTACTAAGAACATCGAGCGGGAAATGCGATTTCGAAGTCTAAAAGCTGCAACAAGTGAGATTTATTATGCAATCTATAATATAAATCTGAACACAGATTATATGGAGCAGATTTCTGAACCAAATAAAATGTACAAAATTGCAAATGACAGAGGAATTGCATCTGAAAAGCTGATGGAATTTTGTACATTTCAGATTCATGAAGATTATCAGGAAGAAATGCGAAAGTTCTTTGACTTGTCAACACTGAGGGAACGGTTAAAAGAGAAGAACTTTGTCAGCCGGGAATTTCCGAATAAGCAGGGAATTTGGAGACGTGCGGTATTTATCGCGCAGGAGAATGTTTCGGCAGAATCCGTAACAGAAGTGTTATATGTGACGCAGATTATTGATGATTATAAGCAGAAAGAGCTGGCTTATCAGCAAGAGCTGGTTAAGGCATTGAAAGAGGCAAGAATTGCTAATGATGCCAAGGCAGAATTCCTTCGGAAAATGTCCCATGATATCCGGACTCCGATCAATGGCATCATGGGTATGCTGGATATTGAAGAGAAAAACTGGGATGCTCCAGAAAGATTGAAAGAATGCCATGAAAAAATGAAAGTGACAGCAGGTAATCTTTTGCAGCTTGTAAATAATGTGTTGGATATGAACAAATTGGAGACAAGCAGGCTGGAAGTAGAATATAAGCCATTTGATATCCGGGAAGTACTTAGAGGCTGTTGGACAGATCTGGAATCCCAGGCAGAGAAAATGGGACTGGAGCTGGAAAAAATCGGAGTGTCAGAAATTGAATGTCCACATGTAGTGGGAAGTCCGATGTATTTCCGGCAGATATTTGCAAATATCCTTAGTAATGCAGTAAAATATAATAAAATCCATGGTAAGATTACACTTCGCGTAGATATGGTATCACGGACAGAAGATGATGTAGTGTATCGATTCTCTGTTTCAGATACTGGAATTGGCATGAGTGAAGAATTTCAGAAACATATTTTTGAAACATTTACACAAGAGGATACAGGAGCGCGTACGGTTTATCGAGGAACCGGTCTTGGTATGGCAATTGCAAAGAAGCTGGTGGACGCTTTGGGCGGCACGATTAAGATAAAGAGTAAAAAGAATGTAGGAAGTACATTTATATTAGTTTTTCCATTTGCAATTGACAAGGATTATGAAAATGCAAGTGTACAGTCAGAGCCGGAAACACCCAATGTGGAAGGTATGCACGTATTGCTTGTAGAAGACAATGAGCTGAATATGGAAATTGCCCGGTATCTTCTGGAAGAAGCAGGAATACAGGTAACAGCTGCAAAAAATGGACAGGAGGCACTGGATATCTTTGAACAATCAGGGGAACAGGAGATTGACCTGATTCTGATGGATATTATGATGCCGGTTATGGACGGTCTCGAAGCGACCAGAAGAATCCGTACATGCACTCACCCACGGGGTGCAACTGTACCGATTATTGCAATTTCAGCAAATGCATTTGCTGACGATATTCAGAAAGCAAAAAATGCCGGTATGAATGAGCATCTGGCGAAGCCATTTGAGATGGAGAAGGTGCTTCGTACGATTTCAAGGTATCACAAGGTGTAGAGTGAAAATATAATTGAAGGCTTTTGTACTCAACATCATCTTATGACATATAAAGAGGAGGAAAGAATGATGTATATCACATGTTTAGACGTAGAAGGAGTATTAGTACCGGAAATTTGGATTGCTTTTGCCAAGGCAAGTAATATTCCGGAACTTAAGAAGACAACAAGAGATGAGCCTGATTATGACAAACTTATGAAATGGCGTCTTGGTATTTTAAAGGAGCATGGTCTTGGATTGAAGGAAATTCAAGAGACAATCGCCAAGATCGATCCGCTTCCGGGAGCAAAAGAGTTCTTAGATGAGCTCCGTACATTTAGTCAGGTGATTCTTATCAGTGATACATTTACACAGTTTGCAACACCATTGATGGAGAAATTAGGATGGCCTACATTGTTCTGTAATACACTGGAGGTTGCGGAAGATGGAGAGATTACCGGATTCAAGATGCGTGTAGAACAGTCGAAACTCAGTACAGTCAAAGCACTGCAGTCTATCGGATTTGACACAATCGCAAGTGGAGATTCTTATAATGACCTTGGCATGATTCAGGCTAGTAAAGCTGGATTTTTATTTAGAAGTACCGATAAGATCAAAGCAGACTATCCACAGATCCCGGCATATGAAACATATGATGAACTGTTAAGTGCGATTAAAGAAGCAATGAAATAAATTTATAAAAAGACCCGGTTGGTTTTATATATTATTTATCTTATTGCAATAAAAAAGATGCCAGGTTAATCTGCGTGATAAAACACAGATTGCTGGCATCTTATAAAATCAATAAGTATAAATTAAATCCAGATTCTTAATGTATTGATTAATTTCTGTTTTTCCAGATCATTCATCTGAGCTACAAGATGCATAACTTCATTGTCCAGAGCGTTCTCTTTATAAGCAGGCTCCAGAGAACCAACAAGAGAATCCAGTGTTGTATTCATAAGCTTTGCATAGTAAATCAGGATACGAAGAGACATTGCTGTACGATTGTTCTCTACGTTGCTGATATATCCTGGTGTTACGTGCAGGGCATCTGCGACCTCTGCCTGTGTCAGATTCATCTCCTGGCGTAATTTCTTCACGCGGGAGCCAAGGTTTTCTTCAAAATTGCCGTCTTTTTGATTTTTATTCATAATGACCTCCATGATCAAATTTTTTCTTTTAAGTACAATAATAAGTATACTTAGAATTATACTATAAATAATCAAGAAGTGCAACGTTGGAGATTAGTTGTAATCTCATTTTTTGCGCATTAAACCGAATGCCGAGGCATTCTTGAATAGGAAAATAAAACAAATTTCCGGGAAAAGAGGGAGTAATCACTCTTCATGGGTGCTTGCAGCAATCACGACACCGACCATAATCAGAAATGCCCCAATTGCTCCTTGCAGAGATAATTTCTCATGGAGAAAAATATAGGCAAAAATCATAGAAAATACTGGTTCCAGTGCGAAAAGCATGCTGGTATGTTCCGGAGATGTGTATTCTTGAGCAACTGGCTGAACGATAAATCCAAAAGCACTGCAGATTATCGCCAGACCAAGAATTGCACCCCACTGCGCGCCACTGCCTGGAAGTGAGGGAGTCTCAAATAAAAATGTAAAGATCACACCATACAGACCGGTAAATCCAAGTTGCCAGATTCCAAGAAGAAAGCTGTCAGTTTCTTTTGTAAAATGATCCATCAGAATAATTTGGATGGTGTAGGAAAATGCACTGAGGATACATAAAATATCACCAAGATTAATTGTAAAGGTGGAGAGAAATGTAAGCAGGCAGATTCCAAGTAAAGCCAAAAGGACTCCAAGAGTTGTACGTTTGGATGGCAGTTTGTGTTTTAAAAAGCTGTGTACTACCGGTACGAATACAGACACAATACCAACCAGGAATCCAGCATTGGAAGCGGTCGTGTATTTCATTCCCGGAACAAGAAAAGCAAACACACCAAACAGAAGCAGTCCGAGAATACTTCCATATCCAAGAGTGCGCAGGTTCATCAGCTTCATTTTCGGCAAGAAAACCAGTGCAACGGTAATAAATGCAATGCAAAAACGCAGTGCGATAATAGAGAATGGCGGCATTCCAGTCAGCCCGATTTTCATCATCAGATAGGAACTTCCCCATGTCATGGCTACGATGGCAATCAGAATATCGGCCTGTCCCTGTGACAGCCCTTTTTTCGTTGTTGTATTAGCAGTTACAGATTTTGTTATAGTGTTTTTACGTTCCCCAGACATAATAGACACTCCTTTAACATTCTTGAATTGGTAAATCTCTCAATGAATGATAATACCATTATTCTTATTGTACATGGTTTACGGAAATTTGAAAAGAGTAGATATGAAAGGAGTGTTCTAGACACAGCGAAGCCCCGCGGGTGCGTTCCCGGCGAGGCTTCGTGTGCTGTTATAGTTATATAAAGGAATGAGAGTAAGTGCTTTTCGCACTTCTATGAGGGGTGATAGCTGATGTCTTTCTCAACTATCTGTCATTTAGTATAAGAGGAAAATGTGACGAAAGTATGTTGAAACTCTTAAACAAATCGAAAATTTATAAAAAACCACTTAAGAAATAATAAAGTTATGGTAGAATAGTACTTACGGAGGTGGAATATGAAAAAAAGAGTATTGTTACTGGGACTTGTAGTGCTTATGGTACTTACAGGCTGTGGAACAACAGAAAAAGAAACGAAGACAAAGGAAAAAGATCCAGACAAACTGGTATTAAATATAGAAGATAAAAAAGAAGACAATATACAAGAGGAACAGACAGATATGCAGGAACAGGCTTCACAGCCAGACGGACAATCACAGGCAGAAGAGGCGAATGAACAACAGCCGCAGAAAAATGGACATTTGATTGCGATTGATGCAGGACATCAGGCAAAGGGGAATAGCGAGAAAGAACCGGTCGGTCCAGGTTCTTCTGAAATGAAAGCAAAGGTGGCTTCCGGGACAAGTGGCAAGACATCAGGGCTTCAGGAATATGAACTGACATTGGCTGTTTCTATGAAGCTGAAAGAAGAATTGATGAACCGCGGGTATGATGTTTTGATGATACGAGAGACGAACGATGTAAATGTATCGAATGCGGAGCGTGCGCAGATTGCAAACAATGCCAATGCCGATGCATTTATCCGCATCCATGCCAATGGTTCAGATAGCAGCAGTGCCAATGGCATGATGACGATCTGTCAGACTGCTTCCAATCCATACAATGGAAATCTATATTCCAAAAGTCAGGCACTTTCTACAGATATTTTAGATCAGATGGTGGCAGCAACCGGAGCAAAAAGAGAGCGTGTCTGGGAGACAGATACCATGAGTGGAATCAACTGGGCACAGGTTCCGACGACCATTGTGGAGATGGGATATATGAGTAATCCGACGGAAGATCAGAAGATGGCGACAGACGAATATCAGTGGCAGATCGTAACCGGGATTGCCAATGGCGTGGATCAGTATTTGGGAATTGCGAGATAAAAACTGAAATATATCACAGTAATCCAGCTTTTTATCTAGATATAGAGGAGAGACAGAATGAATAAAGCAGCATTATTTTTTGATGTAGATGGTACATTGATTGACGAACAGACGAAGATAGTGCCGGAAAGTACACTTCGTGCATTGAAGCAGGCGAGAGAAAACGGACATCTTGTGTTTATCAATACAGGTCGTACATCTTGTAATACATTGGATTCTATGAAGCACATACCGGTAGACGGATATGTGTGTGGGTGTGGAACGGAAATCATTTATCAGGGAAATGTGCTGATGCACAGTACACTGACCAAGGAGCAGTGCAGACGTTACATACAGGTGATTCAGGAGTGTCATATGGAAGGAGTTCTGGAAGCCAGTGACGATCTATATTTTCCCCAAAATAGTTCCCGCTTTCCGGAAATCGAAGATATCAGACAGCGCATGGGAAAAGCCTGGGGATTAGGCTGTAAGAAATATATAGAGGATGGCGGATTCATTTATGATAAAATGTTCTTACTCTCTGATCAGACAAGTGATGTAGTAAAATTCATAGAGGAAGTCCGTGACGATCTGGCAGTCATCGATCGGAGACATGGAAGTTATGAGTGTATTCAAAAGCAATATACAAAAGCGACCGGGATTGAGTATATGAGGAAATATCTTGGCTATGACATGGATCAGATATATGTATTTGGAGATAGCAGCAATGATCTGGCGATGTTCGAATACGCCACACATACAGTAGCGATGAAAGAGCATGATTCTGTATTGGATCCATATACAGAATATGTGACGGACAGTGTGATGAATGACGGGATTGAAAAAGCAATGAAACATTATCAATTAATATAGAAGGGACTGTATCATATGGGAGAACAACTGACAGAAAGTGATGTAAAGAAAATAAAGGAAGAAATTGAGTACCGAAAGATTGTTGTCCGTAAAAAAGAGCTGGAAGCAGTAAAAGAGGCAAGAGCACAGGGAGACTTGAGCGAGAACTTTGAGTATAAAGCAGCGAAGCAGGATAAGAACCGCAACGAAAGCCGTATCCGTTATCTAGAGAGAATGTTAAAAACTGCCAACATTGTGTCTGATGATTCAAAAGAAGACGAGATAGGAATTAATAATACCGTGGATTTTTATTTTGAAGATGATGAAGAAGTGGAGACATACCGGATTGTGACAAGTGTCCGAGGAAATTCCCTGGCAGGACTGATCAGCATCGAGTCACCGCTTGGAAAAGCAGTACTTGGACATAAAGTTGGTGACCGCGTGAAAATACCGGCAGGAGATGGCGGATATTATGTAGTAGTAAAGAGGATTGATAAAACTACTGATGACAGTCATGATACGTTAAGAAAATATTAGTAAAAGTGAAAAAATATTTTTGAGAATATTGAAAAGGGAATTTACATATGCTATAATGCCAGTAGGCAGAAAAGAAATAAGAAGGTCATTTATTGTGACAAACCCCCGGAAGTCTCGTACACTTTCGGGGGTTTTTAATTCAATTCCGGCATGGGAGAATCAAGACCATAGGTATCAGAGGCGGTAACGTAATAATTATAATATATTATAAGAGCGAAGTATATTATAATTAATAAACTTGTAAAATTTTGTCTATTATGTATAATATATATGAAATGAATAACGAACAACAGGGGGCTTGCGTATCAAGCAGGCTGAGATTGGGATGAATGCCCTGACCTGCAACCTGATTTGGATAATGCCAACGTAGGGAAAGAGATGCGTAAATGTTAGCAGGTATATCTTTTATTAGGTATATCTGCTATTTATGTTAGCAATATAAAGATCAGCGAATGTTCACAACACAAAAAGTCCAGCTAATAAATGTCAATAGTTAAATGAGAAAAAAAT
>ERZ791931.954-NODE-954-length-26098-cov-2.642514_pt1 | contig 26098 bp, 22 predicted proteins | sample MGYA00510127_ERZ791931 | MGnify/ENA primary metagenome ERZ791931 (study PRJEB30046, sample SAMN00792067) | human gut metagenome | study: EMG produced TPA metagenomics assembly of the A metagenome-wide association study of gut microbiota in type 2... | reverse complement strand
CCCATGTTCTTTAATGTATGGAGGAAACGATAATCATTCTTTGTTACCATAGAACGTCCATCTTGTCCAAGTCCGGCTACTTCCAGAGTTGCCCATGTCGGATCTCCTGAGAACAGTTCATTGTAAGAAGGAATTCTTGCGAATTTAACCATACGGAACTTCATTACAAGGTGATCAATTAATTCCTGAGCTTCTTTCTCTGTAAGCTTACCGTTTTTAATATCACGATCAATATATATATCAAGGAAAGTAGACACACGTCCAACACTCATAGCAGCACCGTTCTGAGTCTTGATTGCTGCAAGATAACCAAAGTATAACCACTGTACAGCCTCTTTTGCATCTTTTGCAGGCTGTGAAATGTCATAACCGTAAGCAGCAGCCATTTCTTTCATATCACGAAGTGCTCTCATCTGATCAGCAAGCTCTTCACGAAGACGGAAGTCTGTACCTTTCATGCCGTGTCTTGCGTAACGCTCAAAATCATACTGTTTTTTCTCAAGAAGAAAATCAATTCCGTACAGAGCTACACGACGATAATCACCAACGATACGTCCACGTCCGTAAGTATCCGGAAGTCCTGTAATGATTTTGTTATGACGAGCTTTTTTCATCTCTGGTGTGTAGATATCGAAAACTCCCTGGTTGTGTGTTTTATGATATTTAGTAAAGATTTCATGAAGTTTAGGGTTTGGCTCATATCCATAAGTTGTACAAGCCTGCTCTGCCATCTTAATTCCACCGTAAGGCATGAATGCTCTCTTAAGAGGCTTGTCTGTCTGAAGACCTACAACCTGCTCAAGGTCTTTCATACTCTCATCGATATACCCTGGGCCATATGCTGTCAGTCCGGATACTACATCTGTTTCCATATCAAGAACGCCACCTTTTGCACGCTCTTCTTTCTGAAGCTCCTGAAGTCTTCCCCACAATTTGTTGGTTGCTTCAGTTGGTCCTTCCAGGAAAGAGTCATCTCCTTCATATGGAGTGTAGTTATCCTGGATAAAACTTCTAACATCTACAGAATGCGTCCAGTTTCTTCCTTTAAATCCTGCCCACTGTTCGTACTGTGCCATATCTTTACGTCTCCTTTTCCTAAATATGTATTTCTTTTTACGGGCACAGTATAGCATCGGGTTTTTTCGATTGCAAGTATTTAAATGAGTACAATTAATCAAAAAGCGCTTGTACTTGATTTTGTGCAATTTCACTGAGAAATTGCATTTTAGAGAGTACAATTCATGTGCTTTGTATGTAATTTTATACAAGAAATATTTGTTAAACTATTGACAAATTCAAATAAAAGTAATACGGCTATCCTCAAAATATATGATATCATAATTTAGATTTTTCCCTGATATCTGCATATGTAAATGATAAAAATGCTGTTCAGATATAAGAAAAAGAAGCATGAAACACCTTAAATGGATTCTCATACTTCTTTTTTTCTTACGACAAATACTTTTTTAAGAGTATCATAAAATACAACTTTAAACTTGTATTCTTGCCGCTGCATCATCGCTAATTGCGATTCTTTTGTGTTTATTCCCGATAATCAGACCACCATTGAACTTTTCAAAGACCCGGATTTCACTGCCCTCCTCAATCTGACAGTTACGGATGATATCCAAAACCTCCGGGAGACCGAACATCCATTTGATGGTATATACTTTACCGGGTGCTGCTGTTGACAAAGCCTGCATACTCGCACCTTCTTTGCTTTTTTCTTATTGTAGATCGAGAAATAAATGTTAGTCAACAGCAACACTATGCATACTATTTATCATCTCTTCTTTTTCTTCTCTTCAGTGCAAATCCACCTGCTCCAAGGGAAGATACTGCCAGTGTCAGCCAGCCAAATACAGATGCCGGATCTCCTGTCTTAACTTTTCCACTTGTTTTTTTCGTATCAGTTCCAGAAGTATTCTTCAGTTCAGATGTCTGTGCTGCCGGAGTCTTTTTCTCCTCAGCGGAACCTGCTTTTACAAGTGCACTGATAGCTTTGTTCAGATTTTCTGTTGCAGCATCTACAGTTGCCTGATCCTTCTTCTCATTTAATGCAGCTTTTGCAGCACTAAGTGCATTCTGAAGTTCTTTCCAACTGTCTGCTGTATAGTCAGCTTCTTTTAAGTCTTCTGCTGCTTTGATTGCTTTTTCAAGTGAAGTTGTAGAAACTACATTCGGGTCAACAGGTATTTCAACTTCCGTAAGAGCATTGATAGCTGCATTCAGATTATCCATAGCAGCATCTACATCGGACTGAAGAAGTGTATTTTCACTTGTTGTTAATGCTTTTGCAGCTGCTAATGCATCTGTGTAAGCTTTCCAGCTGTCAGCTGTATAATCTGCTTCATTGTAATTGGAACCTTCTGCTCTTCCGATTGCTTCATTTAATTTTGTAAGATCAGCCTCTTTTTGTACAAGTCTGTCAAGTGCATCTGTCATATGCTGGAGCTGAGTTTTAACTTCCGCACTTAATAAAGAATCTTTTTTTAACAATTCTTCCGATTCTGTCAGCTCCGTTTCCATAGAACTCCAACTGTCAGCTGTATAATTTACTTTATTCAATCCTTTCGCTTCGTCTACTTTTGCCTGTAATGCATCAATATCTTTCTGATCAGCCGCTTTTGGCTGTGCAATATTCTCTTCTCCTACCTGGAATGTATAAGTATAGTCTTCATATCCAAGTGCGTATATAGTCAGACTCCAGTAACCGGTCCCATCTGTTCCTGACGGGAGCTGGCAGCGGACGGAATCTGTCAGACCAAGCTGGATTCCCATGGATTTATGCATCCAGTTATCAGCAGCAAATTTAGTACCATAGCTTGCTTTAGCATTAGTGTAAGTTGCATCATCTCCATAATAAGTCCATTTTACTGCCTGCATATTAGCGCCAAGGTCACCATAATCTCCATTGAAATCAACACGAAGAAATTCTCCGAAGCTTCCATCTCCTTCTTTTACTGTCGGTTCAAGGTCTGTTGCAGTTTTTAACTGACTGTCTTTCAATCCGGAATAGGTACCGGCAGTTCTTTCGCCAAATGAGAATGTTCCATCCGCATTTTTTGTAGCTGTTTTTAAACCATTTGTATTTTCTGTCACATCAGCGGTTGCTGTATAAGACTTAAGATTTACTTCACCATATCCACCGGCTAATGTGCCATCTTTTTCTACAATAGCATATTTTTCTTTGAAAGCTTCATAATCAGAAGTCTTTACTTTTACAGGAACATATTTCAGCCCTGTGACTTTGTAATCTTTTATGTTTGCTTTCACATTTGCAAATGCAACTTCCTGTCCGTCTGTTGTTACAAAGGTGTCTTTATCCTTCCAGTATGCCAGATTATATGTAGTTCCATCTTTTGTCTCAATCACAGCTGTGCACTGGAAACTTCCTCTATGCAGTCCGTGATTTGTAGTTGCTCTTGTTACAACATCAAAAGCTCCCTTATCTGATTCTCCACGGGAATCCAACTCTTCGGAAGATTCGGTACTTCCGGCAGCAAGTACGCCTTCGGATGCCCAGTATTCAGACCAGCTAAGACCTGCATACACATAAGTATAGTCACTGTCTGTAACTGGTACCTGATATGTAAATGTATACGCATTATATCCATCTTCTACGACGGTGATTGCAAAAGCATCTCCTGGTTTTGCATCTTTGAAAGCATCTTTTGTAAGGTCTAAGGAACCATCTTCATTAATTAGTTTCACAGCTCCTCTTCCACTTGCTGCATAGGACGTTCCATTCACAGTTACAGACTGGATTGATTTCAGATAAGTTTTAAAATCTTCATCGGATGCAGTAACTGTTTTTTCTAATGCCGGTGCATCGTTCTTTTCATTATACTGAGCCGGAACAGCTTCTGTATACATATTAAATGTAGTAGAGATATCGGCATATGTTCCGGATTTATCTTTTAATGTAAGTGTATATCTTCCCTTTTTAGGCTTACTGTTAAAAACAAGTGTTCTTGTAACATTTCCTTTTGCATCAGTTGTCACATTTACAGTATAAGAATCTTTCGCAACAACCGTTTTGTCTGAATCTGTTAATTCATATTCCTCCTGAAAATCCTCTGGAAGATTTGTAACTGTAACAGAACTCTGAATATTTTCCACATCTATAGAAGCATCAGCAGCTGATATTTCACCATCAAATTTTACTGGTACTTTCTGATCCATTGGAATTTCATAAATACCGGCATCTGTATAATAAGTTACTTTATTAATGGTCTGTCCCATCATAGATTTGTATGGCTCATAGGAAAGAGTGCATCCATGTGTTGTTGTCACAAAGCCAGTACTCCATGCAAGCTTAGATTTTTTCCAGATATTTTCTACCTGGCGAAGACCGTAATTTCCACCTTCCTTTGTACCGATCACAACACCATAAACTGTGTTAATAGATTCCGGCAGATTATCGAACTTCAACTGATAATCTCCATATTTTGTATTTGTAGTGAATTCAGACGTTACATTAGACAGTGTTGTCTTAGAAGTACCTTTCACTTCACTAAATGACAATGTTCCATCTGCATTTACGGTTGCCTCTTTGTAATAAGATGGGGCTTCAGATAAAATATAATAAGAATAGGAGGCGCTTTCAAATAAAGCATCCTTTCCTTTATACTCTGTTGTACTTGTCTTTCCTTTATTCGTTACAGTAATAGAAACAGAGCTTTCATCGGTAATCTGAGTATAATTTTTCAGAGCCTCCATATTACTGATCTTAACCGGGAAAGTAATACCTGTAATGTCGCTTCCTTTCGGATCAACATGGTAAGAGCCTGCTGCAAGGCCTGAGTTTCTTGTTTTATTTAATGTTGCGGAAGATACACTATCAACGCTTGTTACTCCGTCTGACGCATAAAAAGCTGCATAAGGGATGTTCATAAGAACATAGCTTTCTGTTGCAACTTCAGCTTTTTTCAGTCCCTGAATCGCAGTATTCAAATCAGAAGCAGCTTTATCCACAGCAGCTTGTGATTCTTTCTTTGCAAATGCATCTTTCGCATTCGTTAATGCAGTCTCAAGAGCAGTCCAGCTATCCTGGGTATAATCAGATTTCTGATATTTATCCGCATTCTCGATTGCTTTTTCAAGAAAAGTTGTGTCAACTGATACCGCTGTACTTGCTTCAGGAGCTGACTGAATTGCTTCTAAAGCACCTTCTTTCATTGCGTTAGCAACAATCGTTGCACCAGATACTGCATCTGCATTAAAATTATTTACAGTAGTTTCTGTTGCAGACTGACCTTCTAAAGATTTCAACCCGTCGTATTTTCCAATTTTTCCATTTAAAGCTTTATTAAAGTAAGTATCGTTTTCGGAATTATAGGTTGTACCGTGAGTCACATCTACTTTACTGATTTTTCCATTTTCTACAGTAAGAGATACGGTTACATCATAATCTGACCAGTCATCATCAGATTTCGCTATTTTAGCAGAAGATACATATTTTCCATCTTTTGCAACTTTGTCACCCGTTACAGCCCATGCGGATACCGGGCAGATACTGGCCGCCATAGAGGCCGCCATCATAATCGTAATTACTTTGGTTTCGACATTTTTCTTCTTCATCGTCTCCTCCTTAAATTTAATTATTGATAAAATTTATTAACAGTTAGAATCATCTAACCCTTAATCAAAAAAATTAGGTTTCAGGATTTTCAATATTTTTTCAGATACGATTCCAATTAATAATCCTGTAATCACACCGGCAATTAGGAGCGCCGGCAGATAATAAAAAATATGAATATTGCTTACCGCAAATGCAGCAGCAGTCAGTTGTCCGATATTATGGGAAACTCCGCCACTGACACTTACCGCCAATACGGATAAGGATGATTTTTTCTTAAGTATTACCATAATAATGTAACTGAGAATTCCTCCGGTAAGACTGTAAAGCAGGGACATTCCATTTCCAAATAACAATCCCATCAGAAGAATCCGAGTCAGAGAAATCAGGAATACCTCTTTTTCACTCATATAATACAGTCCGGTTACAATAACCAGATTGGCAAGACCTAATTTCATTCCCGGCACTCCGAAATTAATCGGCAAAATTGCTTCAACATAGCTGAATATCATAGCCAGTGCTGTAAACACAGCACAGTAAGATACTTTCTGACTTTTCGTCATTGTATATTTCTCCTTTTAGTTTCCTTAATTTGCAATTATGTCAACAGGATCTGATTCTGTTTTTTCAGAGTCATTGGATACTTCTACAACCAGTTTATGTGGCAGGCAGACAATGGTCTGTTTATTTTTACTGATATGCCCTTGTTCTTTACAATAACCATCCGGGCAATCCGCTTCCTCCATCCAGACAACTTTATTTTGAATCTGGATGGTATTTATTCCCGAATCATTTTGAATTGTAATAGTCTGATTTTTATTTAAGTCATAAGTTCCATATAATTTTTGATCTACAGTAATTTTTATCATGTCTGCTTCATCTTGCGCATTTCCATAAACTCTTTGAATTAATAATAAAAATACAGCAATTATTAAAATAGAGAAAATAAATATGAGGTCTTTTTTTCTTTTTTTTAGCATACACATGTCCTTTCTGGTATGAATTCTATTAAATTCCAAGCCAGAGAAATATTCCTATCAATAAAATAGTTCGAAGTAATGTAAATAAAATTTCATTTCCACGAAGAGTCATCTTTCCACAATGGTCATTTACGGCACAGTGTACATTACTTTTCGGGCAGACATCCATACATTTCTGACATTGAAAACAATCAGCGCTGATTTCCCAGGAGCCATTATCCGGGAGCTGTATATCTGAAGGACATTTCCGTGTACATCCACTGCATTTTGGAATGCAAGAACTGCGGTCTCTTCTAAGTAAAAAAATCGGCAGTACCGGAAGCAGGGAAAAGATTGCTCCCATTGGGCATAAAAATCTGCAAAAAAAGCGTTCTTGTACACACATGCCAACCAAGATCAGTAATAAAATAATCAGTCCCGGTATATAGTTTGCGAGTTTTAGATTACCTGCATGGATCATGGAAAATACATCCCACGGGCTTGTTCCCTGTGCTTTGGAATAAATTCCGGCATAGCACATCAACACAATCATGAGCAATATCAAATATTTGCATACAGATAAGCGAGTACTTATCTTCTGGCTGAGAACAACCGGTTTTTTCTTAAGCTTTTTGCAGCACCAGACATACCCTGCGTGTACTGCATCTCCCAATGTGCCAAATGCACAGGCAAAGCCACAGAAGAATCTTCCGAAAATAATCGTATAACCACAGAGGACGATCAGAACTGTAACAAAGGATGATACTGAAACCATTTCCCCCGCACCAATCTGGGTGAAAATATACTTAATTCCTGCAAAGGCCGCAGTATATGCAGAAGGAAACAATAAAAAGAAGAAAAGTTGTATTCCTGTCCGTAACCATATATGTATTTTTTTTACTTGTTTTATTGTAAATCTATCTGTCAGATATTTTTCTAATATATTCACATTAATTTCCTGCCTTTTGTAATGCATCTGCGACTGCATCCTTGATTCCTGTTGAGCTGAATGTTGCACCACTCATTACGTCAACTTCCGGTGTCTGGGCATCCAGAATTTTTGAGATGACACCTTTTGCAGTTTCCAAATAGGTTCCGTCTTCATTTTCAGCACTGATAATTTCTACATCTTTCATCTGACCATTTTCAATTGCTACCTTCACATCAATAGGTCCGCCAAATCCAGTGCCTTCTCCTTCATAGGTGCCATCTGTATAAGAATTCGGTGACTGTCCAGTATTCGCTGTATCTTCATCCAGCGATGCCTGAAGTTTTGCAATCTGTTCATCCTTTGCACGGACATTTAACACTTCATTGTAGCCGAATAGCATCAGTACAATCACGGCAAGTGAACCGGCTCGTATAATAAAATTTTTCATTATTTTTTTGCCCCTTCCAACGCATTTTTGCAAGCTTCCATAATGGCATTCGAAGAACAGGTCGCGCGAGATACTACGTCAATGTTGTCCGCAACACCAGAATTCAAAATCTGGTCTACTACACCGGTCGTTCCGCTTTTACCATAAGCAGCTTTCTGAATATAGGACTGATTATCACTGGCACCATCACCTTGAATATCTGTGATTGCGACAATTTTATCGTTTCGTACAGTAATCTTTAGTGTAAGATTATATGGTTCAAAATCCGCATCATCATCCGGCGCACAAAGAGATCGTCCTTCGTAAATACCATTGTTATAAACAACGCCTTCGTCTTCTTTTCCGTCTTTCTTCTCCAGCAGACGTATAGCCTGATTCAGATTTTGAAATGCCTGATCAACTGTTGTCTGATCCAGCTCAGATGCCAGCACTGCTTTAGCATCCTGGATACGAACCGTAAGGACAGCCCATGTGCTTTCTGTATATTGCTCTTCCTGAAGTACTTCTGCTTCCTCCAGTGCTTTTTCTAATGCAGTAGTGTCCGGTTTTGTATCTGCGTTTTCACCGTTTGTGACTTTCTCTGCCTCTTTCAGGGCATTTTTTACGGCACCGATCAAGCCGTTGGAACTGTAAGTTGCACCAGATACAATGTCTACATCAGTGCTCTGCTGCTTCATAATATTTTTAACAACTGTCATTGCACGGTTAAAGAAATCTGCATCATCATTTTTCTCCGTTACAAGAATCGCCTTTATAGTGTGATTCTGTATTACGACTGCAACCTTTACATCGCCACTGTAGCCTTCGGCAGATCCATAATAAATCCCTTCGTTATACGGGATCGTACCTGTGATTCCGTCGGTATTGATATCCGTCGTGCTGTTGGTATCTAAGTTTGATGATGTATCTGCCAGGTTGATTGCAGCCTGCTTTAGCGCATCTCTCACTGCTTGAATCAATCCGGATGAGCTGTAGGTCGCGCCAGATACTGTGTCAACATTGGTTGTCTGCCCGGCTATGATCTTATCCAGAAGCACGGCAGCTTTTTTTATGTACTCACTGCCGTCTTTTGTTTCTACGATTTCAATTGCATTTATCTTTCCACCGGAAATGGTCACTTTTACTTTCAGTGTTCCACCAAATCCGGTCCCAGTTCCGTAATAAGTTCCGTCCTTATATGCAGCCGCATCCGTTACTGTTTCTACTGTTTTCGAACTTCCTTCTGCTGCCTGATTGCCGGATTGAGATTGCCCGGTTTCACCGCTGTCTTCTTCTCCGGTCAGCGCATTTTTTACAGCACTTATAATTCCATTCGAACTATATGTGGCGCCTGAAACAACATCCACATCCAGAGATTGTTTTTCAATAATCCGGTCAATCACTGCTTTCGCCCGGTTAAAAAATGCAGCATCATCAGAAGAACTCAATATGTCAATGGAAACAATTTCTTTATCTTGAATCTGAACTGCGACCGTAATCTCTCCTGCATAACCGGTTCCGGTTCCTTTGTATACACCGTCCGGAAGATTAAAAGAGCCTTTTACTGTCTCAGTTCCATTCTCTGTCTGATCAGCCTGTTCTTCATTTACAGTTTCCTTTGCCTGCACTTCATAAGTCGGAGGTGTATAATTTCCGAGCGTAGTTCCAACACAGGCAGCTACCAGTACAATAGAAGCAGCCGGAGCATATTCTTTTATTTTCTTCATGATTTTTTCTTTTTCCATAATCATTCCCTTTACTTTTCAGATTATTTTTTGACAATATTCGTAGTCAGATCAGAACTGAATACATCTGCAATTCCCTCTGACACGTATAACTCATTGTCATCTGTCATAAGAATCATATCGAATTTATCGCTGTGTTCTTTCCAGAAATCACAGGCTTTTTCTTTTCCCATTATGAATAATGATGTTGATAATCCATCTGCAAGGGTTCCGTCATCACTTACAATCGTTACTGATTTAAGTCCGCTTCTGGCAGGATACCCTGTTGCAGGATCAATGATATGATGATAGGTCGTACCATTTTCCTCAAAATATCTTTCATATCCCCCAGAAGTAATGACCGCCTTGTCTTTTGCTTCCAGAACTCCAAGATAGTCATTCGTATCATCCGGACTTTGCACTGCAATACGCCAGGATGAACCATCAGGTTTTGCTCCTAAAAGCTGAACATTTCCGCCAAGACTAACCATACCGCTGGTAACTTTGCATTTTTTGTATATATCCATGATTTTGGATGAAGTATATCCTTTTGCAATCCCACCGAAATCAATCTTTACATCGTCAGGAAGAGTTACTTTTTTCTCATCTTTGTTATATTGAATCCGAGATGCATCTACATTTTTAAGAAGTTCTGTTAATTCTGCATCTGATGGAATTCTATAATTCTGTGTTGTAAATCTCCATGCATCCATAACTGGATAAATTGTAATGTCAAACACGCCGTCAGTATCTGTATACAATTTTTCTGATTCATCTAACAGTATTTCTGTATCTTCTGAAATCGTTCCAGTTCCGTTTTGATTCAACGCATATATTTCACTGTTTTCATCTCCTGTTGATAACAATGCATCCAGGCGTTCAATCTCAGCTTCTGCTTCATTAAGTGCCTCATCCGCATTATTGCCATAAGCAGTCAATGTCATATAAGTATCCATTGCAAAGACATCTCTGCTTTGTGGCTCATCATTATTCGCAGTCGGATTTTCTGAAGTATCATTTGTCGTATCGGTTGTTTTTGAATTACAGGAAGTTAAGGTAAGACAGACTAACGTAAATATAATCAGTTTCTTTATTTGTTTCATATGGATTACATCCTATTCTTCTTTTATTATTTTAAAATAGTTAGCAGTTTCTAACACGCAAGAAATATAACATGTGATGAAAAGATGCGTCAAGAAAAAAGCAATCAATTGAGAACATTTCTCAATTGATTGCTTTTTTCGTTGTTTTTTTTATTTTGCTTTATTCTCCAAAATACAGTATTTAATCATATTTGCATAACTGGTCTCCTTTATACAAAAAAGAGACCACAACAATCAATGGTCACGGTCTCTCCTAACATGGATTTTATATTGCATGAAGTCCTTTTAAAGAAATGTCAAGAATCGGTGCGGAATGTGTCAGTGCTCCACTGGAAATATAATCTACACCTAGTCCGGTCAGTTTTTCGATATTTTCCTTTGTTACATTACCGGAACATTCCGTTTCTGCACGTCCGTCTATAATTTGAAGTGCTTCCTTCATCTCGTCATAAGACATATTATCTAGCATAATGATATCTGCGCCTGCTTCTACAGCTTCCTTTACCATATCCAGATTCTCGACTTCAACTTCTATCTTACGAACGAAAGGTGCATAGTCTTTTGCCATCTGCACAGCCTTTGTTACGCTTCCGGCTGCACCAATATGATTATCCTTCAAAAGGACGCCATCAGATAGATTATAGCGGTGATTATATCCGCCTCCGACGCGAACTGCATATTTTTCGAAAATACGCATATTCGGAGTTGTTTTTCTTGTATCCAAAAGTTTTGTTTTAGTTCCGACAAGCAATTTTGCAACAGTATTCGTGTATGTGGCAATTCCGCTCATACGTTGAAGATAATTTAAAGCTACCCTTTCTCCAGACAACAGAACTCGAATATCTCCGGTCACTACAGCAAGAAGCTCTCCCACTTTTACTTCATCACCGTCTTTTTTATAAAATTGTACCTTTGTTTTTTCGTCTAAAAGTTCAAAAACACGCTGGAACACATCCAGACCGGCTATGATTCCATCTTGTTTGCAGATCAGGTTAACTTCTCCTTGAACAGCTTCTTTCATGACTGAATTTGTGGTTACATCTTCGCTTGATATATCTTCTCTTAAGGCTTCTTCGATGAGATGGTCAGCCTGTAGTTTCATCGTAATTGTATTCATGACTTTTTGAAAATCTCCTTTTTTATAGCATTTTATTACTGTTTTATGCGGTTGCCTTATTCATCTGTTTTTCAGACATGATTTTCCTGGCAGCTCTTTTAGCAAATACAAGACTCTCCAAAAGAGAATTGCTTGCAAGTCGGTTCTTTCCATGAACACCATTGCAACTTGTCTCTCCTACTGCATATAAATTTGGCATAGAGGTATGACTATCGGAGTCAACCCAGATTCCCCCCATAAAGTAATGCTGAGCCGGAACGACTGGAATCCACTCTTTTGTCGCATCATAACCTTCTTCCAGGCAATGCTGGTAGATATTCGGAAAATGACTTAGGATTATTTCCTTTGGAATCTTTTCTAATGACAGCCACACATGATCTGTCCCATCCTTCTTCATCTGTTCCTGAATGGCTTTTGTGACAACATCTCTTGGGAGCAGTTCATCTACAAATCGATTTCCATTTTTATCATACAGCAGAGCACCTTCCCCACGCACAGATTCGGAAATCAAAAATCTGCGCCCCGGTTTTTTAGAATAAAGTGTTGTTGGATGAATCTGTACATAATCTAAATGTTCCAGCCGGATCCCATGTTTTTTGGAAATATCAAGTGCATCTCCGGTCAGATGCGGAAAGTTTGTAGAATGCTGATAACGACCTCCAATTCCACCGCTTGCAAAAATAGTCTGATCAGCGTGGATATAAATCTTTTTATGATCAGATGTTTCAGCCTCAATCCCGGCACATGCCCCTTGGGAAATAAGGATGTCAGTCATCGTCGTATATTCCATAATCTGGATATTTTTACGTGTCTTTATCTGTGCAAGAAGCTTACTTGTGATTTCTTTACCAGTAATATCTTCATGAAACAGAATTCGAGGTCTGGAATGGGCGCCTTCTCTTGTGTACAGAAGTTTACCATCTTCCTTTGCAAAATCCACACCATACCCGATCAGATCATGAATTACATCCTGTGAACCGCGGATCATAATATCTACAGACTCTTTCCTGTTTTCATAATGACCAGCCCGCATTGTGTCTTCGAAATAACTGTCATAATCATCGTCATCATGTAACACACAGATCCCTCCTTGTGCGAGAAATGAATCGCTGCTTTCAAGATCTGATTTTGTAATCATAATAATGGATAAATCTTCGGACAGATTCAAGGCTGAAAAGCAGCCGCCTACGCCTGTGCCGACAATGACCACATCGGCCTGCAAATTATTTTCCTTACTATTACTTACATTTTTCATATTATCTATTTGATTCATATTCAAATGCCTACTTTCCAAGCTCTAACATACGTTCCAGAGGTTTTTTTGAATTTTCACGAAGGCTGTCACTGACATGAACTTCGTTCTTGCCGGTCTTCAATACATGAAGCACTTTTTCCAAAGTATTCTTTTTCATGTTCGGACATACCGGAACAGTCTTCGGATAGTAAAAATGTTTATCCGGATTATTCTGAACGAGTTTATAGTGTACACCCTCTTCTGTACAGATGATAAATTCATTACATGGACTTTCCGTTGCATATTTAATAATTCCTGAAGTACTTCCTATATAAGCGGATAATTTTAATACTTCTGTATTACATTCCGGGTGAGATAACACCAGTGCATCTGGGTGTTCTTCTTTTGCTTCGCGGACTTCATCAGCTTCCATACGCTCATGTGTCGGACAGAAACCTTCATTATAGATAAAATGTTTCTCCGGAACTTGATCTGCTACAAAATGAGCCAGATTCCGGTCCGGAATAAAGTAGATATTCTTATTCGGTAACGCTTTTACTATCTTGACAGCATTTGCTGACGTTACACATACATCGGAATATTCTTTTAAAGCTGCTGTAGAATTAATATAGCAGACCACTGCTACATCTTCATACTCTTCGCGGACTTTTTTAATGGATTCTACATCTGCCATATGTGCCATCGGGCAGTCAGCAGTCGGATCCGGCATCAGAACAGTTTTGTCCGGATTTAAGATCTTTGCGCTCTCGCCCATAAAAGAAACGCCGCAAAATACAATCGTACTCTCAGAAAGCTCTGTTGCAACACGGCTTAGATAGAAAGAATCTCCTATGTAATCTGCAATATCCTGAACTTCAGGTCTGACATAATAATGAGCCAGGATCACTGCATTTTTTTCTTGTTTTAGTTTTTGTATTTCTTCTACAATTGTCATATGTTTTTCCTCCCATATGATCTGAAATTTCATTGCAGACAATTATAACACATGTTTTTACATGTGACAAGACAGTAAGTAATTATTGACAAACAAGAAATAAAGACTATACTAAAGCTGAACATAATATGCTATATATGTATAATTAAAATATCAAACATACATAATTTATATGGCTGCAAAAATATTTATACTAAGCTGACGATATGGTCAGTTCAGTGAAGAAAGAAGTGATTTATATGCAAGTGATTCACAAAAATCACATGGAAATTTTATGGCATGATTATGCAGAAGCAATTGACGATATCCCGATTACAAATGCTGGAATTATTGAAAAATCTTCTGTGATCGGACGGACAGGTCTTATGCTTCTGTCATGTGGAACCGGAGCCTGGCGTGTCAGACAATCTATGAATACACTCGCAGAACAGTTAGGGTTGACTTGTACTGCAGACATCGGATTAATGTCCATTGAATACACCTGTTTCGATGGAGAGGAATGTTACTCGCAGTCCTTATGTCTTACAAACACAGGAGTAAATACATCAAAACTGAATCGTCTGGAACAGTTTATTAATAAATTTTCATCCGAAGGTGTATACATGACTGGTGAGGAATTACATTCTCATCTGGATCAGATTGAAAAAATACATGGTCTCTACTCTCCGACCGCACTTGGTCTTGCAGCCGCACTTGCCTGTGGCGCATTTACCTTTTTACTTGGAGGCGGACCGGTAGAAATGTTTTGTGCATTTGCAGGTGCCGGTATCGGAAATTTTGTCCGATGCAAACTGGGGAAGCATCATTTTACACTATTTTTATGTATCTTCGCTTCTGTAACATCAGCCTGTCTGGTCTATGCAGGATTATTTGAAGTGATGAAACTGATACTTGGGGTGTCAGAACAACATGAAGCAGGATATATTTGTTCTATGTTATTTATCATTCCAGGATTTCCATTCATTACCAGCGGTATTGACCTTGCAAAATTGGATATGAGATCAGGTCTGGAACGATTAACTTATGCAATCATTATTATCACTGTTGCAACAATGACTGCCTGGATTATGGCACTTATCTTAAAATTGCAGCCGGTGGATTTTCTAACATTAAATTTGCAAGTCCCGGTACAAATTCTCTTCCGACTGGCAGCAAGCTTTTGTGGAGTTTTCGGATTCTCTGTTATGTTTAACAGTCCAAGAAAACTGGCAGCTACAGCCGGATGTATCGGAGCCGTTGCCAATACTCTTCGTCTGGAAATGGTGGACCTTGCAAATATGCCCCCAGCTGCTGCTGCATTTATCGGCGCGCTTGTCGCAGGAATTCTTGCTTCTATGATTAAAAATGTTGCGGGATTTCCAAGAATATCCGTAACGGTACCTTCTATAGTAATTATGGTACCTGGCCTTTATTTGTACCGTGCTATTTATAATCTGGGAATCATGTCCCTGCATACATCAGCAGAGTGGTTCGCTGCCGCATTTATGATCATACTTGCATTGCCGCTTGGATTGATTTTTGCAAGGATTTTGACAGATAAAACATTTCGTTATTGCACGTAAATTCAAAGATTCGACTCTCAATTATATAAGTTCACTTGTCACTTATATAATTGGGAGTCTTCTCAACTGAACTAAAAGAGGAACCGTTCATTTTCAAGTGAATAGTTCCTCTCACCCTAAGGCTCGGCTTCTACTTTCTCTTTATATTGATAAACAATCTTCTTCGCTGTCTCAATATGTTTTTCCAGTCGTTCTGAAAAATGTGTAAATGGAAGAAAAACTCCAAGTTCATCAAAATGCTCGCCTTTTTCTTCAAGACATTCTTGTCCATAATAAACAATGGATTTTGGCAATTCTTCCTGTAATTGCATAACCAGATCCATAACGGCGACATAAGACTGAGCTTCAGTCTCTTTCATTTTGATAGTATCCGGCAGTTCATATACAAGCAAGACACCTAACTGCTCTCCCATTCGATAATCTTTTACTTCCATAGTCACTTCATCATAACAATGCCTTTTTCGATATCCTTCTGCCAGATACATTTTCACATCATCATTTTGTGCGTAGACTTTTTGGAATTTATGATACATTTTGTCAGGTACAGCTTTCTTGCAATCATTTAACAGATTGCCGGATCCATCCGTTAAAATATAAGGATTGGTATGTCCGTCAGCATTAAAACGAAACGGAACAAGGTATGCATTTCTAAGAAGATCGAACATGCTGTGCTGACAGATTGCCAGAAGGAAAGCGGTCAGATCTTTATTCTTATAAGCGTCAAATAAAGCTTTTGCAAATTTCTCCGGCGGCAATACTTCTCCTGAATATTCGCCGTCAGATTCTACTGATTCATAAAATGTTTCCATCAACCGTTCGCATGCCTGCGGATTTTCCAGAATTTTGTCAAATAAGTATTCTGCTTTTTCTTCTCTTGGAAATATGGTTGCCATTTTTATTCATCTCTTTTCTTATTGATTTTTTATCTGCTATATATTATAGTTGTCTTACGTCAAAATGTAAAAGATATATTTAGTATCATGGATATATCAATTTGGAATGAGAGGACTAGATATGATTACTTACGATTATTACCGCATATTTTATTTTGTAGCACGTTATAAGAGCTTTACAAAAGCAGCAAAAATGCTTGGCAACAATCAGCCCAATATTACACGCTGCATGAATATCCTGGAGCAAGAATTAAAATGCACTCTTTTCCTACGGTCTAACCGTGGTATTTCGCTAACACCAGAGGGAAAGAAATTATATGAGCATGTAGCAATTGCATATGAACAGTTACAGATTGGCGAAGAAGAAATCCGTCAGAATGGTGAACTGGAGAATGGATTAGTATCCATCGGTGCCAGCGAAAACGCGCTGAGACTGGTACTACTTTCAAGACTTGAAAAATTTCATGAACAATATCCGCATGTCAGACTTCGTATTTCGAATCATTCGACGCCACAGGCAATTCAGGCATTAAGAAGTGATATTGTGGATTTTGCTGCGGTGACAACACCACTTGACATCAAAAGTCCACTGGAGAAAATACCTCTTGCCTCTTACCGCGAAATACTAATCGGAGGGAGAAAATACAAAAAGCTTGCAGAACATACCCAGAAGCTTGAAGATATTGCTTCTCTTCCATTTATTAGTCTTGATGAAAATAGCAGTACAAGAGAATTATATAACAGTTTTTTTCTGGAACATGGACTTTCCTTTGCACCGGATATGGAGACCGCGACAACCGATCAGATGCTTCCTTTGATCACTCATAACCTTGGAATCGGTTTTTATCCTAAGAAAATGGCTGAACTAGCTTTGACCAAAGGTGATGTATATCAGATTCCGTTGGAAGAAAAACTGCCCCTTCGGAGAATTTATTTAGTCACGAATGGCAGCACTGCAAAGAGTACTGCCGTTCGTAAGATGATCAAGTTCATTCAAGAATATCATAAAATATAACAATTTATTTGTTAACGCATCTGCATTCCTGCTTTTAAGAGTCGGAACATTCGTCTTGCTGCACCAAGATATAATTCTTCAGCATGATTTAAAGCATCAGACAGAGGCATAATATTATTTACCGTTGTGATAATAGATTCAATTCCATAATCGAAGATATCTTCTGCACCGCTTCCCATACTTCCGACAATCGCTACAGCTGGTATATGGCGCTTTTTGCAGTGTACACCAACTCCCTGCATGACTTTGCCAAATACAGACTGCCAGTCTGTAGCACCTTCTCCGGTTACGACAATATCGACATCTTTCAGATGTTCATCGAAATCCACAAGATCAAGTACCGTCTCAATTCCAGATTTCAATGTTCCGTTTAAAAATACCATAAGAGCGGTCCCGAGACCACCAGCTGCTCCGGACCCCGGTATATTATCCATATCCAGATCAAATTGCTCTTTAATAATGTCCCGGTAATTACACATACCAGCTTCCAGATCATTTTGAATCTCGGGGGTTGCACCTTTCTGTCTGCCAAATGTATAAGTAGCTCCGTCTTTTCCGCAAAGCGGATTTGTGACATCACACATTACCGTGAATTTACATTCTTTTATCAATGGATTCAGTCCAGAAAGATCTATTTTTCTAATTTTCACCAAATCCTCGCCGCAACCCTTTAATTCCTGATTATTTTCATCTAAAAATTTTCCACCCAGGGCGCGTATACAGCCGATTCCACCATCGTTTGTAGCAGAGCCGCCGATGGCTATGGATATATCCCGGAATCCTCTTCTAAGAGCATCTGCAATCATTTCTCCAGTTCCATAAGATGTAGTATAGCGTGGATCTCTTTTCTCTTCTGGAACGAGAGGCAGTCCGGAAGCTGCAGCCATTTCCATTACTGCACGATTTTCATCCAGCATGCCATAATTACTTGTAATATCCTCCCAGAAAGGTCCATGAACTTGCACAGGTAATTTTTTTCCATTTGTAGCCGCAAGTACTGCCGCTGTTGTACCTTCGCCGCCGTCTGCAACGACAATGCTGTCACATTGACAGTCCGGAAATATCTCCCGGGCTGCTTTTGCCAGAAGTTCTGCTGTCTTTTGCGAAGATAAACTCCCTTTAAATGAATCTGAAGCAAATAAAAATTTCATAAGCTTCCTCCTGTAATTACCTCTTTATAAAATAAAAAGATTTTTATTTTTTTAATACAAGTGCTACAAATACAATTGGTTCTGTTCCGTGATTCTTAATTCCATGTCCGTCTCCATCTTTGCAAAATGTAACATCGCCGGTTTTGATCTCGTATTCTTTATCGTTGTCCATATAAGTCGCACTGCCGGAAAGTACATAATAAGTCTCAGTTTCTCCATGATGCTCATGATAACCAAGTTCACAGCCTGGCTCAATGGTTACCTGAGAAAATATACGGCAATGCTCTCCTCGTTCTTCTTCATTTAAAAGAGCCTCCATAAGCACATGACCTGCTCCGCCATTTACCTGTTCTTTTTTTGCAATCTTACGTTCGCCTGCTCTTGTCATTGTTCTAGAACCTCCTGAATTCAATTTTAATATTATAAGTATATCATAGCATATCTTGTGCAGAATAACTTAGTGAATCACAGAAAAATGAAAGAATAATTAAAAAGTGTTTGCTATTGTATTCCTGTCAAGTCGTGATATAATGTAAAAGACTTATAAGAGTTTAGAAAGGACAGAAAAATGAAATTTATATATCCAGCAGTATTTCATGAAGAAAAAGATGGAAAATACAAGGGCTATTTCCCTGATTTAGAATGTTGTTACGGAGAAGGTGACACGATAGATGATGCCATAGATGATGCCAATGAGGCCGCCAGAAACTGGCTGAGTCTGGAACTTACAGAAGAAGATCCATTCATCCCGTATGTATCTGACGAGGAAGATATTGACTTAAAAGAAGGGGAATTTATTCGTAACATTTCTGTAAATATCCGGTTTTACGAGGGCTGGGACGAATAATATCCAGCTATTTTTTACGGAAGTTATTTTTAACTGGAGACATTTATGAAAATTACTTTAATTACCGTTGGAAAAATAAAAGAAAAGTATTTAAAAGATGCTATTGCAGAATACAGTAAGAGGCTCGGCCGTTATTGTAAGCTTGAGATTGTCGAAGTTGCTGACGAAAAGACGCCGGATCACGCAAGCGAGACTGTTGAAAATGCAATCCGGGATAAAGAAGGCGAACGCATTTTGAAATATGTCAAAGAAGATTCATATGTAATTACATTGGAAATTCGCGGCAAAATGCTGACCTCTGAAGAACTTTCCGAAAAAGTCGACACGCTTGGCGTTCAAGGCATCAGTCATATTATTTTTATTATAGGCGGCTCTATTGGTCTTGGCAAAGAAGTTTTAAAACGCTCAGACTATGCACTCAGCTTTTCAAAAATGACGTTTCCTCACCAATTAATGCGTGTAATCTTATTGGAACAGATATATCGCAGTTATCGAATTATAAATCATGAACCCTATCACAAGTAAATGAGATTTTTTACATTCCGTTATCAATCGTCATAACTAGTGTAAGTTTATAAATTAAAAGAATATAGGAGAACATGTTACTTTATCGAACATGTTCTCCTTTTATTCATCTTTATGCTTTCTAGCCCAACGCTACATCTAATATCATCATTAATATAAACCCAAGCGAAAAACCCATTGTGCCGACATTGCTATGGGTTCCTTCAGATGATTCCGGAATTAACTCTTCCACTACAACATAAATCATAGCACCTGCTGCAAATGCAAGTAGATATGGCAATACAGGTGTAATTTTAGATGCAAGCAGAATTGTTATTCCACCGCCAATTGGTTCTACAATCCCAGAAAACATACCATATAAAAAAGCTTTTATCCTCCCTTTTTCACTTCTGACAGGCAGTGAAACAATAAAGCCTTCTGGTACATTTTGAATTGCTATGCCGATAGACAGTGCAAATGCTCCGGCAAGTGTCACTTTTGAATTATTCATAAGAAGTCCTGCAAATACTGCGCCACCAGATATTCCTTCTGGAATATTGTGAATTGTAACTGCCAAAATCAGCATCGTCGATTTCTTTAATGAAGCTTTAGGACCTTCTGATTCTTCACTCCCAAGATGCAAATGTGGAATGAGGCGGTCCAATGCAAGAAGAAATACAATGCCAACAAGAAAGCCAACAGCAGCCGGTAAAAATGCCAGTTGTCCCAGATGATCAGACATTTCCATAGCTGGAATTAAAAGTGACCATACAGAGGCCGCAACCATAACTCCCGCTGCAAAACCAAGTAAAGACTTTTGAATCACAGGTTTTAATTCATTTTTTATAAATAATACGCATAATGCACCAAGCGTTGTTCCGATGAACGGTATCATTAGTCCCCAGAAAATTGTCATGTATCAAACACTCCTTTTTATTATCTATTAGTATTATATTCAAAATCTCGATATCCTAGAATAACAGTATTAAATTAATCTACGGAGGTTAGTCTGAACTAATTCTAATATTATTTTATACAAAAGACTTGGAAGTGTCAATAATCAACTTCATAAATTAAGGGCACCCCTTTTATGAAAAAAGGGACACCCTTAATCAATGATGGGGACGTAGCATTTTAAAGTTTTACTACGTCTCCAATATGAACTATTTGTTGCTTAATAATTCATGAATTCCTTTTGCTCCGGCTTTTCCGGCACCCATAGCAAGGATTACTGTTGCTGCTCCTGTTACAGCATCTCCGCCAGCGAATACGCATGCTTTTGATGTCTGTCCATTTTCTTCTTCTGCAACGATACATTTTCTCTTGTTTGTCTCAAGACCTTTTGTTGTAGAAGCGATCAATGGGTTTGGAGATGTTCCAAGAGACATGATAACTGTATCAAGTTCAATCTCGTACTCTGATCCTGGAATTTCTTCCGGACGTCGTCTTCCTGATGCATCAGGCTCTCCAAGCTGCATCTTAACAACCTTCATTCCTTTTACCCAGTCATTCTCATCTGCAAGAATTTCTTTTGGATTTGTAAGAAGATCAAAGATAACGCCCTCTTCTTTTGCATGATGTACTTCTTCAACTCTGGCTGGAAGTTCTTCCTCGCCACGACGGTAGATTACATGTACTTCTGCTCCAAGACGAAGTGCTGTTCTGGCAGCATCCATTGCTACGTTACCGCCACCGACAACTGCAACTTTCTTACCTGCTGCAATCGGTGTATCATAAGAATCATCGAAAGCTTTCATAAGGTTGCTTCTTGTCAGATACTCGTTTGCAGAGAATACTCCGTTTGATGCCTCTCCCGGAATTCCCATGAACATCGGAAGACCTGCTCCGGAACCGATGAATACAGCTTCAAAGTTTTCCTCTTCCATCAACTGATCGATTGTTGTTGATTTACCGATTACTACGTTTGGCTCAAAATGTACACCTAATTCTTTTACTTTTTCGATTTCTTTCTTTACGACTTTCTCTTTTGGAAGACGGAACTCTGGAATACCATATACAAGTACTCCGCCAAGCTCATGAAGTGCCTCAAATACTGTTACTTCATAACCAAGCTTTGCAAGGTCTCCGGCGCATGTAAGTCCGGACGGACCAGAACCGATAACTGCAACTTTATGTCCATTTGTCTTCTCAGGTTTTGCAGGTTTAATGTCATGCTCAAGAGCGTAATCAGCAACGAATCTTTCAAGTTTACCGATTGAAATCGGGTCACCTTTGATTCCACGGATACATTTGCTCTCGCACTGGGACTCCTGTGGACATACACGGCCACAGATAGCAGGAAGTGCTGAGGACTCTCCGATTACTTTATAAGCTTCCTCAATATTACCTTCTTTTACATGACTAATAAATCCTGGAATATTGATAGATACAGGACAGCCCTGGATACATCTTGCATTCTTACAGTTGATACAGCGCTGTGCCTCTTCCATTGCTTCTTCTTTGTTATATCCATAACATACTTCTTCGAAGTTTGTTGCTCTTACTTTTGGATCCTGTTCTCTTACAGGAACTCTCTCTAATACATTTGCCATTATTTGTCACCTCCGCAGTTTCCGCATCCACCATGATGAGTGTCACCTTCCTGTAATTTCAGCATTGCACGACCTTCTTCTGTCTTGTAAAGCTGCTGTCTCTTCATAGCGTTATCAAAATCAACGAGATGTCCGTCAAACTCTGGTCCGTCTACACATGCGAATTTCACTTCGTCTCCAACGATCAGACGGCAGGCACCGCACATTCCTGTACCATCAACCATGATTGGGTTCATGCTGACAACTGTCGGGATCTCCAGTTTCTTTGTAAGGAGACAGACAAATTTCATCATGATCATTGGACCGATTGCAATACATACATCATATTTGTTTCCATTATTTACAAGTTCTTCGACCATTGTTGTAACCATTCCGGCATGTCCGTAGGAACCATCATCTGTACATGGGTAATAGTTACCAGATACAGCTTCCATAGCATCTTCAAGGATCAGCATATCTTTTGTCTTTGCTCCGACAATAACATCTGCTGCTACGCCGTGTTCATGTAACCATTTTACCTGTGGATATACAGGAGCAGCTCCAACTCCACCTGCTACGAATAAGATTTTTTTCTTTTTCAAGTCTTCTATGTCTTCTTCAACGAGCTCTGAAGCACAACCAAGAGGTCCAGTGAAATCACGGAATGAATCCCCGGCCTTTAAGTCAGCCATCTTTACAGTAGATGCTCCGACTTCCTGGAATACGATTGTAATAGTACCTGCTTCTCTGTCATAGTCACAGATTGTAAGTGGGATACGTTCTCCCTTATCGTCCATCTTAACGATAACGAACTGTCCAGGCTGGCAGTGTCTTGCAACACGTGGTGCCTCAACATCCATAAGATAAATCTTGTCAGCTAATTTTTCAGCTTTTAATATCTTATACATCTTGCTTCCTCCTAATTCTAACCCCCATTGAAATACCGGGAATAATAATAATCATCTATTTAATGATACAACATTGTTATGAAAATATCAAGTAACTTGCTGTGAATTTAATTTCTAAAAAAATTCTGAAAACCGCACCAAAAACGGCAAATATTATTATAATACCTGCCGTTTCATCATTATTTTATTAAAATTATTTTTTTAACATTGTTGTTAATTAAAAATCAACTTCTGTTCCATAATAAATACATGTAAACAGTCTTTCCATTGTAGCTGGATCAATTGTTCTTGGATTAGAACCTGTACAGGCATCTCCAACAGCATTTTCAGAGATTGTAGCAATTTTTTCTTTAAATTCATCTTCTTTGATTCCGAAATCCTTTAATGTAGCCGGAATATTTAAGATAACATTGAATTCATTGATCTTCTCACAAAGACTGTTGATGAGTGCTTTTTCAGATGCTCCACCAAGTCCTACAAATCTTGCAATTTCAGCATATCTCTTAGCTGCTACAGGATCTTTTGCATTATATTTGATTACATATGGAAGATACATTGCATTTGCAAGACCATGTGTAATATGTCCTGTAGAGAATGCAGCTCCTGTTTTATGAGCCATAGAATGTACGATTCCAAGTAATGCATTAGAGAATGCCATTCCAGCCAGACACTGTGCATCGTGCATTTTTGCTCTTGCTTCCATATTGCATCTGTAGGATGCCGGAAGATAATCAAATACCATCTCGATTGCTTTGAGTGCAAGCGGATCTGTATATGAACAGTTCAATGTAGATACATATGCTTCAATCGCATGTGTCAAGGCATCCATACCTGTGTAAGCAACCTGCTTTACAGGAAGTTCAGCTACAAGAGCCGGGTCAACAATTGCAACATCTGGTGTGATGTTAAAGTCTGCCAGAGGGTACTTGATTCCTTTTGCATAATCTGTGATAACAGAAAATGCTGTTACTTCAGTTGCAGTTCCGGAGGTTGAAGGGATTGCTGCAAATTTTGCTTTCTGTCTTAATTCCGGGAAACTGAATGGTGTAATCAGATCTTCAAATGTTATTTCCGGATACTCATAGAAAGCCCACATAGCTTTTGCTGCATCAATCGGTGATCCACCACCCATAGCTACGATCCAGTCAGGCTCGAATTCCTGCATAGCCTTTGCACCTTTCATTACAGTTTCAACAGACGGGTCTGGTTCTACACCTTCGAAAAGAGCAACTTCCATTCCAGCTTCTTTCAAGTAGTCTTCAACTTTTGCAAGGAATCCCTGGCGTTTCATTGCGCCGCCACCGACAACAACGATTGCCTTTTTACCTTTTAAGTTCTTCAGCTCTTCTAAAGCTCCTTCTCCATGATAAATGTCTCTTGGTAATGTAAATCTTGCCATGATTTTTCTCCTCCATAAAATAATTGCGTTAAATTTTTATCACAGTTGCATTATAGCATTGATAATAATTTAACGCAATATTTTTCTGGTAATTTTTTCTTTTTCTACATAATAAGACAATAAATATGGAGTTAATTCTCTGCTTATTGGTACTATTTCAAAAAATAGCTGAAATTATCCGACATTTTATCTATAATTTCATTTCAATTATTGATTATCATACATATAATTTCTAGTGGTAATACCACTCATACGCCCTTTTCCATTGACAAGTACGACTTTAAAAAGAGTTTCTCCCTTTGGCATGTCGATTGGCCCGGTATATTTTGTAGATGCTGTTGTCGGGTCTGTACCGTCTGTCGTGTAATATGCAGTATATCCATCCGGTACTTTTACTTCAATCTGAACTGCTTCATCGTACTGTCCTGTTGACGGGGAGACCGCCGGTGCATCTTCTACAGGGAATTCTACCGTGTAAGTCTTCTTACCGATTGCACTCGGCACCCCTTTTTTGTTGACAGCAATTGCTTTTATGGTTGTCTCACCCTCACTGATCTGTATGCCTTCACTAGTGTACTTCGTACTTGTCAGATCAGGATCTGTACCATCCGTTGTATAGTAGATTGTATCTTTATCTGCAGTCAGAAGTAATTTTTGTACATCATCATAAGTCGTAGAATCCTCCAGACTGAACTTTGGTTCATCTACAACATAATCGCTTAATTTCTCCAACATGGAATCATTGACAGAATCCAAAAGTTCTGGAATTTCCATGTTCTGATCTGATTTCAAATAAAAATCCATACAAGCTTTATAAAGTTCAACATTACCAGATTGCTTGCTAACTGCTTCTTCAAATAATGTTGTACCTTCATCGGTCTTATCCTGTAACAGATAGACATCTGCAAGACCTGTGTAAGCATCTGCTTTTTTAGTATTTTTGGAAATTGCCTGTTTATAATAAGCTTCTGCAGTGGTATAATCTTTTGACTGCGCGGCTTTTTGTGCTTTTTTCATAATCCCGTTATAGGAATTCTGATATACAACATAGAATCCGGCACCTGCCAATACTACGATTGCAGCCATAATAAGCAGGACGATCCGTCTTTTTCTGCGCAAAGCTTTCTTTCTTGCTGCTTTTGCGCTCTGCCGTTTTCTTCTTTCCTTTTCAGTTAGCATCTGCCCCGTAGTATTCCCGGTCATTCTTCTTCCAGTCATAGCCGCTGTTGTTCGTGATGCACTTCTTCCTGTATTTCT
>ERZ791931.934-NODE-934-length-26672-cov-3.112297_pt1 | contig 26672 bp, 24 predicted proteins | sample MGYA00510127_ERZ791931 | MGnify/ENA primary metagenome ERZ791931 (study PRJEB30046, sample SAMN00792067) | human gut metagenome | study: EMG produced TPA metagenomics assembly of the A metagenome-wide association study of gut microbiota in type 2... | reverse complement strand
GGAACAAAAATTCTCAAAACTATATTCTGACTTGAAAAATCTTCTTATAAATCAGAATTTGGAAAATGAAGAGTTCGTAGTGGTTAATGAGGAGATAATTATTTCAATAATTAATGAACTTTTACTGATGAATAAAGATGAGTTAGTGAAGAGTATATTCAATTATGAAGGAATGTCTATCGGGAGAATAGAAGTAAAGAATAAGAGCAATCGTCATTATGTAATTAAGAAAGAAAAAGAAGATGAAGAAGCAATACAAATAAGTGTATATATAGATGACGTGCGAAGAATAGGTTTTCAGTTTTTGAAGTGGATGTATAGCAATGAGATGGAGGAACCGGTAACAAGACTTGTTGAATTAATAGTTGATAGATTTTTGAGAAATGATTTTCCTAGGAATGCTACCTATTATCTTCCTGCCGCACGTACAGGATTTATGTTAGCGAAAAATACAATTAATCAAGTGGGGAGAAAAAAGGCATTTGACAATATAGTTGAACTGGACGATGAAACGAAAAATATAGAGGTTTCACCATTTCCCAAACCGATCATTCATTTTTTGGATTCAATGGACAATTTGAATTTGGAAGTAAACGATAAAAATTATAAAAGTCATATAGAATTACTTGACTGGATTAATCATAATATGACAAATGGCGATGTTAAGTGTATTGATAATAATAGTGGGAACATTCAATACGTTCCAGATGGAATGAAAAATGGAATTCCATTAAGAGCAACTTCAGGAGTAGTCACAGAGTTAGCACCGCTTATTTTGTTGTTAAAATATGCCAGATTTCTACAGGAAATTTGTTACGAGGAACCTGAGATGTGTTTACATCCGCAATTGCAATACCAAATGGCAAAATTAATCATACGGATGGTGAATTCCGGAATTAATATTGTAGCATCAACACACAGTGATATTATCCTTCAGCATATTAATAATATGAGTCAGTTATACAAAGCAGCTAATGATAAAGAACGATTGGAAAGTCTGGGGCTGGAAAATGAGGATTTGATAAATGTGGATAAAATTTCTGTATATCAATTTCACGAGGAAAATGGAAAAACAAATATAGATAGAATTTATCCGGAAAATAATGTATTTAAAATCCCAACATTTTCTAATGCATTGAAAAGTATATTAAATCAGACCCTGGAAGTTTCAGATATAGTTTATGGCGAGGAGGAGTAAGATGCTTCCGGCGAGTATACAGGAAAAACTGGTGTTTTTTAATAAAGAGAAGTATATTATTGATGATACGGTAGTTGAGTTAAAAGAGAAGAGCAAGGCTGGAAAGGCATGCTTGACATGTAAACTAAATAAAGAAACTCTTATTTTTATGGATCCGGAAAAAAATACACTACCATATTTAGATGAATCAATAAAATCTGCAAAGGCATGTGCGGACAAGTTTTTGTTTGAATTAGATACAGATGAAAAATGGATACTACATGTAATAGAGTTTAAAAAGACGATTAATACAGATAGTATCAATAAATCCAAGCGACAATTCGTTATGGGGATATACAATGCGAGAGCTTTGGCAGGCTTTTTAAATATGCAGTTGAAAGAAATACACATTTATTCTGCATATAGAAATGACAGGATTGATTCAATACAGGATGATTCATTGATTCAGATGAGAAGTGCAAACATTGATCCGGAAACATTAAGAATAATATGGGAATGGAAAAAAGGGAAATGTACTTTAAATTTGGATTCGGAAGAAACCACATTTGTCCATGAAAAAATACAGTTGGATCAAGATGGAAATGGAAAGTGTGTGTTATGTTAATGTAAGAGGGGCATAAGAGGGGGCAGACCCCATAAAAAAACTATAAACAAGAATGAAGTTATATTGATGGGAGAGATATTGAAATGGTTGAACATAATTTTAAATGGAAGAATGATGGTCGCACGAAAGTGATGATTGGCTGCGGAACACGTCCGGAAATTATCCGTCTTGCTGCGGTAATCAAAAGATGTAGAGAATATTTTGATTGTTGTGTTGTATATTACAATCAGAACTGGGATAGAAATTTGAGTACTGTATTCTGGGAAGACTTTGAACTGAAGAATACGTTTGGTGAGTTCGGACCAGATATCCTGGTTCCTGTTGTTGGAGAGAATCTTGGAGTGACTTGTGGTAATATTTTAGGAAGATCTTTTGAACTTCTTTCTGAGCTGCAGCCAGATGGATATCTTGTGTTGGGAGATACAAACTCTTGTTTATCAGCAATTTCTGCAAAGAGATTACATATTCCGCTTTTCCATATGGAAGCAGGAAACAGATGTAAAGATGAGTGTCTTCCGGAGGAAACAAATAGACGTATTGTAGATGTTATTTCTGATGTGAACTTATGTTATTCAGAGTTTGCGCGTAAATACCTTGCAGATACAGGACTTCCAAAAGAGAGAACATATATGACGGGTTCTCCTATGGCGGAAGTGCTTCACATGAATCTGGAAAAGATTCAGAAGAGTGATGTTTTGGACAGACTTGGACTTAAAAAGGATAAATACATTTTGCTTTCTGCGCATCGTGAGGAAAATATTGATTCAGAGAAGAACTTTTTGAGTCTTTTTACTGCCATCAATGCGCTTGCACAGAAGTATGACATGCCGATTCTCTATTCTTGTCATCCAAGATCCAAGAATCGTCTGGAAAAGAGTGGATTCAAGCTTGATCCAAGAGTAAGAGTTAATGAGCCACTTGGTTTCAATGACTATAATAAGCTTCAGATGAATGCATTAGCAATTGTATCTGATTCAGGTACATTGCCTGAAGAAAGCTCATTTTATCTTTCAATCGGACATCCAATTGCTGCTGTATGTATCCGTACATCGACAGAGAGACCGGAAGCATTGGAAGCTGGAGATTTCATCTTAGCTGGTATTACAACAAAAGAACTGTTAAATGCTACAGATATGGCGATTGAGATGAAGCAGAAAGGTGTGTTTGGTAAACCTTGTCCGGATTATGTTGATGAAACAGTATCGATGAAAGTTGTCCGCATCATTCAGGGATATGTAAATGTAGTCAACAAGATGGTTTGGAGAAAAGATCAGTAAGATATAAATTTAATGACGGGCAGGTGCTTATGTTGAAACTGCACCGAGCTCGTCATTTTTAGATTTGGAGGTAGTGCTATTATGAATATACTTGTTACCGGTGCAAAAGGAATGGTTGGAACTGCACTTGTTAATAACTTAAAGAACATCAGAGATGGAAAAAACAGAACAAGAAACATTGAGATTAATGAAATTTATGAATATGACTTAGACAGTACAGAAGCTGAGCTGGATGAATACTGTGCAAAAGCAGATTTTGTATTTAACCTTGCAGGAGTAAACCGCCCGGAAAATCCAGAAGATTTTATGAAAGGCAATTTTGGATTTGCATCACAGCTTCTTGATACATTAAAAAAACACAATAATAAGGCAGGAATTATGCTTTCTTCTTCGGTTCAGGCAACACTTGCAGGACGGTTTGGTAATAGTGAATATGGAAGAAGCAAAAAAGCCGGAGAAGAATTGTTCTTTGAATATGGAAAAGAAACAGGAGCACCGGTATATGTATATCGCTTTGTGAATCTGATGGGACACAGCCGTCCAAAATACAACTCCGCAATCTCAACATTTTGCTGGGCTGTGGCAAATGACGAAGAATTTACAGTAAACGACAGAAGCACAGAGCTGGAAGTGCTGTATATTGATGACCTTGTAGAAGGAATGTTTGATCTTCTTGAAGGAAAAGAACAGCATTGCGAATTCGATGGAGTGGAGACAGTATTAGATGAGAACGGTCGCTATTGCTGCGTACCGGTTATACATAAAGCTACATTAGGTGAAATCGTAGACCTATTAGAAGAATTCAAGTCACAGCCGATCTCCTTAATGATGCCAAAATGCCCGGACGGATCATTTGCAAAGAAACTTTTCAGCCTTTACTTAACCTATTTACCAACTGATAAGTTCAAATATGCTATGAAGATGAATTGTGATGATAGAGGATCATTTACAGAATTAGTACATACAGTTGACTGCGGACAGGTAAGCATCAACATCAGTAAACCGGGAATCACAAAAGGACAGCACTGGCATAACTCCAAATGGGAACAGTTTATTGTAGTACATGGACATGGACTGATTCAGGAACGTAACATCAATACAGGAGAAACAGTAGAATTTGAAGTCTCAGGAGATAAGATTGAGGCAATTTATATGATACCAGGATGGACACACAATATCATCAATTTATCAGAGACAGAGGATTTGGTGACGGTGATGACATGTAATGAGGTGTTTGATCCAAGCCATCCAGATACATTCTTTGAACCAGTGTAGACTGGAGGGGTCAGACCCCATTAAGAAAATCTTAAGGCATGATATTATTCCGGAGGGTTTCGCTAGCTATGTTTTATTCAGAAAGAATTTGTGTGAGTATAGAATTTGAAGAGAAGAGGAAGAGTCATTGAAGGTGGCATTGAATGATAAATGGTGATGATGAACTTTTATGTATAGATAATGAATATTCAGAAAAAGAAATTTTTCTGGAATATAGTGTTGTAAGTTTAATGTTTTATGATCCTACGCCATATACCAAATTGATTGTTGCCATAAATAATGAAAGAGACAAGTATGATGGGGTGCAAGAGCGAAGCATTTTATTCCTTTATTGTTGTTGACTTCTTAAATTAGCATAATACTGATCTATTTGCCTGTCTCTGGAATGTTCTGTATGTATACTGTCATTAGTTTACAGAAAGAAAAAGGTCCCAGAGCACCCGCTGTGACAAGAAGGTGGCACGAAGGAATATATAAAAAGTATAATCTTTCTAATGTACATCTCATTGTAGGAAAGACAGAATCTGGAAAAACGAATGTTCTTCAGATGATCGAAATGCCCGAGTGGGAGAGAACTTATAATCATGAGGAAGGAGAAAAAGTAAATGAAAATAATTAAACTGTTTACAAATAACTGGAAAACTATTATTCCGATAGTTATATCAATTATTTCTTTTGTATATACAGGGGTTATTAAAACAAATATGAATGATAAATACAATAAATTGAGTACATATATGAAATCTTTAAATTATGAGATAAAAATTGATTCGGGAGAAGGAAGAATTCAGTTCGGCGATGAGGAAATAAAGGGAGGCCAAATTGATGTGATTCCCAAGATTGGGGGAATAGAAGCGGTATATGCAGTTCATTATTATAAAAATAATGTTAAGGCAATTCTACCAGTAGAATTAGATGCGGATGCTGAAAAATATGATGCGCAAGGAATGTTTTATCGGTTGTCGGATTATACTATTGATAATGTTGCTTTAACGACAAATGTTTATTATGGAACATTGTATTTGGTAGTGAAGGATTTTGAAAATAATTATTTTACAAATATGATTATTTATGAAGTGGATAAAGATGATATGTCTATTTTTAAGACAAGAACATATTCAGAAATTGATTTACTTTATAATTATAACGAAGATATTAATGTTTTGCCGGAATTTGATGAAAACCAGATGAAAGAGTACCAAAGTCTGAAAAAGAAGCTTGATGAAATTCTATAATATAATTGAGGAGTGGATCCTAAAAGCACACATATATGTTTTCTAGTGTTCGATAATTATGGTTGATTTATAAGCACATATTTTTATGACATATTAAAAAAAGCAGATATGGATCCAATAGTATTACCACCTGTAAGGTTTAATTGAGCTTGGTTGTCAGGAAGCCTTCCGTTTAGCGTGGAATTGCTATAATATAAACCAGAAGTAATAGAAGCAATGGAAACAATGGAAAATTAAGGGTCACTGGATGGGTCAAAGTAGACTGAAGGGGTCAGCCCCCATTAAGAAAAGCTTAAGGTCATGATATTATTCCTGAGAAGGTGGAACTGATTAATCAGAAGAAGTTAAGCCACCCTTGCAGGTGGCTTGAATGGATTAAGCGGGATGATCATTAAGAATTTTTTGTGGCAGTTCATTTATACATGAAGAAAGAGAGGAGCCAAGTCCAATGGCTATGGTTGGCCAGCCAAGATCTAAAGCAGTTTGTCCAAAGAGAAAACCTAGTAATATGTAGCCGATAAGTGCAAGTACACCTTGGAGTATTGAGTCACGTATCGTATTGTAGCAATCGGCAGTAAAATTATTTGTAGCCGTAGATTCTTCTGTGCTATTGAGTATATATTTCTGACTTATATAAATTGATATAAAACATGCTGCCATCCCAAGAAGAAAATTATTCTCTTGAATTTTTTCAGAGGTGGCCAGCATGAAAAAGAGGTAGATTGTAATAGCGCATGCAGTTTTTATACCGAGCATGATACATTGATCACACCAGGCCTTTAATTTCTCAGATTCTATGTCTTCTGGGGTAACAATAGAATCTAAAGGAATACTCATAAAGTGACTGGAGAATGATATAATGGCTTCCAAAAATAAGGACAGTATTAGGGCAAATACAATACAAATTCCAAGGTATACAATTCGTGGGTAAGACGAGTGATGGAATACGATGGACCAGATCACTTCTAAAAAATGTGAAAGCACTTTATTATCATATGCAGTTGCATTGGAGGTGTCGGCATTGTCTGTGAGTGCTGCAATTTCTGCTTCAGCATTGGCACGATATTGGTTTTCAAGTTCAGTTTTTTTGTTGCTATATTCAGTGGAGAGAGAACTTTCCATTGTGTTGAAATTCTGAGTGGCGGATTCAGCTTGAGCAAGTAATGCATCAAGTTTATTTTTCGACTTTTTGTAACTTGTATTACCGCTGTTAAAATTAGCAATTTCAGCGTTTGCTGTCTCCATTGCCTGGCGATAAGGTTCAAGACGTGCTGCTTGTTCAGCGTCTAATGCTGCTTTTCCGTCTTGAATATCTGTTTTTAATTGATTTTCAATACGAGCTTTTTCTGTTTGAAATGCATTTTCGTTATAGGATGCCTTATCAAGTGTTGTAACAGAAAAAATCACAGTGCACACGAATGAAATAGCAATAGGGATACTGACAATCATTCGGACCTTTTTCATATATTTGGCGCTGTTGCTGTCTGGTTTATGCTTCCAACGTCCAAGTAAATAATGCAAGTAGAGTTTGCTGTATTCGAGGAGTAATACCAAGGCTAATGCGATAAGAAATGAGGGGATGAACTCTTGGTATTCAGAAGTAAATAATTCTTTGAGTACTGCAAATTCAATTATCGCGGATAAAAGCGCAGCAAAGACACCAACTAAAATAAAAAGAAAAGTGGCAAAAGGAATAAAAATATTGTTGATTAAAATTTTTACAAATTTCATAACTGTAACCTCCAAATTCGACATTCTTTTGTAAGTATTATAGAAAATACTGTAAAAACTGACAAAATTTATTTATAATTATTTTATAAGAAAGCTGATAAAAATAAGTGAAAATAAGTGTTGACAAGAAATGAGGAATGCAAATGAATGACAACAAGATAACTATTGCTGAATTAGACAAAGAGATGAATGACAGAATTATACGCAATATAAAGTATATGTTTAAGGTCAGAAAAGAAGTTGGGAAAAGCCTTAACGATTTAGGAACATATTGCGAGGAGAAATACAATATTAGTGTTAATACAGGAAATTTGTCTTCACTTTTAAATAAAAAAAGAAATGGGAACATACAGTTAGCATTATTATATTATATATGTGAATATTTAAATGTTGACATGCAGGAGATGATGTGGAAAGAGATGGATGAGGTATCAAAAGTATTTTCAGAATTTTCTGTTACAACAGATAAATTTATAATTGCAGCAAGGGATATGAAAAAATATTTAGGAAGATATTTTTGCTATTTTTATGCACCAGAGAAGCCGTCGAGGCATGATAATGACGGAAAGATACTAACAGGGACATTAGAGCTGGAAGAAGGAAATGAAGAATGGGGAGGAGATTTATGCAATGCGACACTTTCTATAGATACAGGGTTAAAGGAGAAAGAGACAGGAGCTAGAGCTGAAAAGAAATATTATGGACAGATGATTGTTTCGAGAAAACTTTCGATAGCTTATGTAGTATTAACGGACAGAAGATTAGGGGAGTTAATGTTTATTTCCTTCCCTTATAATCAGCAGTTAAATCATAAAGACAATATTGGATCAATTGCTTTTGTATGTGGTTGTAGCTCGAATGAAAATTCAAAAATGCCTGTTGTGTATCGAATGTTGTTTACAAGAATTGATTTAAATGAGAATGATGAACTTGATAAGTTAAAGGCAAATCTTTTAATGAACACATCTATAATAAGAATTGAGAAAGACAAGCTGGATCATTTGTTAAATGAATGGGGAGATGGGGACGTTATTAAAAGGCTAATGAATCAAATTATGGAATTAGATTTAGGAATTGAATTGAAAGAATTTTATGAGATAACAGAACACAGTATAAGGCAGATAAATGAAAAAAAGTTAAAAGATATGACGAAAGATGAGCTAATTCTTCAAATTAGGGAGGAAGCAACAGCGGATAAATATAATAAAATAAGTGGGAGTCTGGCAGAGAGAATAGTAAACGCATTATTAAAGATACAAAAAGAACGGGAAGAATAAAAGTTGAAGGGGTCAGACCCCATTAAGAAAATCTTAAGATGTAAAAAGGTATTGTGATTTCATATCGGTGATGATATGATTCGGTCAACACTGCAATGAAATTCGTCAGAAGTAATTGAAAATCTCTACCCCCTAAACTCCAGCATAGCTGGAGAGGGTTAGGGATAAGTAGAGGTGTGTATGCTGAAAGTAAAAAACTCTTACTTCCGAAGCAAGGATAATTTAGAAAAGGAATGATAAAATTAGTGAAGGACACAATTGTAACAGCTGTATCTGATATAGTGATTGGATTAATAACTGAAAGTGTATCAGACGGAAAGATGACCATAAAAGAAAACATAAAGTTTTGGTCATTTAAGAAGAAAATAAAGAAGTGGTTAAGAGAATTTATCAAGAAAAATGATGGAACAATTTTAACTTCTGGGAAGTTTGAAGATTTTTTGAAGTATTATAAACTTATTGAAAAGATATATGAACATCTGTTGCAGTCGAATGGAGACATTACCACAAAAGAAGAACTTATAAATGGCTTAGTTGGACAATTGAAAGTGTTTTTCAATGATGATGAAAGGGAAATTAATGTAATAGGTGAATCAGTTGTCAGAGAATTGCTGGTGAAAATATATACAGAATACGAGGAATATTTGACCAGTGGATTATCGGTAAGTGAGCAATATTTGAAAGCTTCTATATTAAAAAATCAAAAAAGCGAGAGTAAGAGGCAGCTTGAATATAGTAATAATAATATTAGAGAAATTATAGAACATACATCCCAAATTAAAAATCCAGAAGAGGTTATGAAAGTATATGATATTTTAAGTCAGGAAATTAGGAAAGGGAATATAGAACAAGTTCATGATTTGCTTCCGTTTTTGAGGAATAAAAATGCGGATATTGATATGGCAATGCAAATAAAATTATCGTTACTCTCTGATTATCAGTGTTTAGATATGGAGGCTTTGGAAGCATGGAAGAAAATTAAAAGCAACTATATTTCAGATGATATAACAAGGATTTTGATTTTATATTGGTTTGATAAAAAAGAAAAAATGACACAATTAGAAAAACTGATTAAAAATTCTGACCTGAAAGAGATTGCAGGAATTATTTCCAGAGATGAAAAAGAAAAGTTCATGAAGCTTGAAAAGAAGAATAGACATCATGTGGATAATTATGAGTTTTCTCTTACTGGACAATATAGCAATGAAAAATGGCTTGTTAATCGAGTGTGCGCATTGTGGCTGGCAGAAAAACCAATAATTAATATTCATGAGCTGATTCAGCAATTATTTGGAAATAATCTGAGTTATATAGAGGAAATATATGTATTAGAAAAAGAGCAGGACACTATTGTTAATACAATTTCATTAGAAAATGTAAAAGAGGATGGACGGGTAAAAGAAATTGGAAAGATTTTGTCTGGAATGAAGCAAAAAATTGCTCATAACAACAATAAGATAAAATTATTGTATTATAGAACTTTTTTGAAAAACCAAGTGGTTCTTGAAGAAAAAAATATAGAGTTGTTGAATGAAATTCCAGATGTAATAAAGAAGGATTCTGCGATTGAAACTATGATGATTCAGTATAAGATAGATTTGGGTTGCGTAGATGAGGAAGCAGTTGTGGAATTTTGTGAAAGAACGGGAACGTATTGGTTATATTGTAATTTACTGAGAAAAAAATGTAATAATTGGAATCAGGTAAAAGAATCTATTGAGAGTCATAATGGTATTCTGGAGAAGGATATATATCTGTTTTTATTATATGTTCAATCAATTCGGGTATGTGATGGTAAGGAAGCGGCAATTACGGAATGGAAGAAATATCAATCGGTTTACAAGGATTATGTAGAGTATTGGTTAGAAATTTTCAAAGTTTATGAGACAGAGCGAAAAATGCTTCCGGAATTATTTGAAAAATGGAAGGATGGACAGTTAGAATGGCTTGATCCGGAAGCAGAAGTTGATTTTGCAAAAGTATTGATTGATTGTCAATATTATAAAGAAGCAATGCAAATAGTAGAGAAAAAAGAAGCATTAGGACAAGTATCACCAGACATATTGAGATTAAAAGCTAAACTTTTGATGGAAGATAATCAGGCAGTAACGGCATTAGATATATTATTAAACATATTTGATAATTTTCAGAGCGATTTGTTTGTAGTAGATGCTACTATTGTTTTGTCATTAAATTTACAAAGAAATATACCACAAAAGGTAATAGACGCGGCAATAAAAATTGGAACAGCAAGATTATTGACACTTGTTGCAGGTATTTATAGCAGGGAAAATAAAAAAGCAGAAGCAAAGAAATTAATGTTAAAGGCGTTGCTGAGAAACAAAGATAATGGGATTGGAATATTTGGAAATTATCTTATGCTTCAGATAAGTGATTCGGATAGTACAGAAAGAAAAATAGATGGAATTGAAAATGATACTGCAGTTGTGTTACAGGGGGTGGATGGAGAAAAATTAATATATTGCATATATGAAGAAAACATATTGCCAGATGTACCATATATATGGCAGGGAGCAACACACATATACCGAGATCAAGCAATTACAATAGGACTTTTGAGAAAGAAAACAGGCGATCTTGTTATGATAGAAGGAAGAGAATATCATATATCAGAGATAATGCCTGTGGATGGGTACTTAATTAGGCTATGTTTAGAAAAATTGGTGAAAGCAAATGCAGTAAAAACAATATCTATCGAAACTAGGGATGGAAAATTAGATGTAGAAAATTTCAGCAGAGAACTTATGAAATACATTCCTGGAGATGAAAAGGAATTTAATTGGTTAGATAATTATAAAGATTTTTCCAGTTTTCCATTACCATTTGCGATACTTCAGAAAACTGTACGAGTCAATACGGTTCAGTTAATTATGACCTTAGTACAAAGTGAAGATATTATTGTAAGAGAGCGTTATGATGAGGACTTAATTCGAGGACAACAGTTTGTATTGTCTTTTGCAGCTGTGATTATGTTGTATATGATTGGAGTTAAGCCGGAATTCTTAAAAGAAAGACAGGTATTTGTTCCAGAATCAATGAGAAATACGATATTAACTATGTGTACAGACATAATTAATGAAAATGATAAGGAACATGTATCCAGCCTTGGTGTGAGAGAAAAACGTCTTTACATGAATGTAGTATCTGAAAGTGAAAAAGTGCAGATCCTTGGGGAGGCAGCAGCCTTAAAAAATTTTGTGAGTCAGTTAAATACCTGGAGTAATAATCGGGAGTTTTGTGACGTGCAGGATGAAGAACGGGACTGGTTAGATGTATTTGGAATTTCTGATTATGACGCGTTAGCACTGGCTCAGGGAAAGAAAGCCGTTATAGTTACCGGAGAAGTAACGATACAGTCATTAATACAGGAGATAAAATTAAATATTTCTGGAACGGGAATACTAAATTTTTTAGTTGCTCTTAAGATGGATGTTTATGTATTACTAGATTGTATAGAACAAATGATTAAATACAGATTTGAGATTACAATGACTGAAAAATGTCTGCGTTATATTATTGATGAATACAGTAAATTGGGAAATCAAGAATTAAAAGAAGATTTTATGTGTAAGTGGATTGATTGTTTGACGTTGGTTGAGTCAATGGGGGATGAGTATAAGGAAGTTTATGCACAAAATATGATGAGAGTGTGTCATGATATCATAAGAGAGGAATATGAAGTGTTGAATCCAGTGTGGAGGAATTATTTTTCTCTTTGCGTGAAATATAAGTGCGGATTGGAGACAAAGTAGAAACGGATAAAGACTGAAGGGGTCAGACCCCATTAAGAAAATCTTAAGTTGTTAAAAGGTATTGCAACTTCATATCATTAATGATATAATTCGATAAAACTGATAGTAGGAAGCGGATCGGATGAAAGAGAACAGAGAAGAATATCAGAATGAAAAGGAAAAAAGAGAGAAAAGGTTGCTGGCATATGCGGATATGATTCAATCAGCAGTGCAGCAGGATTCTTCCGAAGTGATACGACAATTGGTGGAGGAAAGAAAGAGACAGAGACTAACGCAGCAGGAATTATCGGATATAACCGGTGTGAGAACATCGAATATAGCAAGGTTTGAGGGAGGGACAAGAATCCCGACATTGTTGATGCTGGAAAAGTATGCGAATGCATTGGGAAAACACATAGAAGTAAGTATACGTGATAAAGAGTAATGCGGATGTGGACGCATTACTTTAAAGATAATCATGAATGATAACATCATAAAAGGAGAACGCAAAATAGCAAGAAAATTAAGAGAATGGTATCCGGGTGCAATCTATCATTTGATGCACCGAGGAGTAAGGAGAACAGAGATTTTTTCAGATGAAACAGATTATCAGGTGTTTTTAGAGATATTAAAGGTGGCATTAGATAAGTATCAATGTAAGATACATGCATATTGTATGATGACGAATCATATACATCTTCTACTGGAAACTAGTGAAGATGAGATTGGAAGGTTCATGAAGTGTTTGTCTGAGAGATATGCAATGTATTTTAATCATAAGTACCAGTATCGAGGACATTTGTTTGAAAGTAGATATAAGTCATGTCTTGTGAAGGAAGATTCTTATTTCTTACAGACAAGCAGGTATATTCATCTGAACCCGGTGAAAGCCAGAATAGTGGTAAAACCAGAGGATTACCGATGGAGCAGCTATCAGACAATGATTGCATTAAAAGATGACAGAATAACAGAAAGGAATCGGACGCTTGCATATTTTAAAGACAATAGCATATTGCGGTATCGAGATTTTGTAGAGGATATTGGACATAAATATGTGGTACAAGAGCACGAAATCAAAAAGAGTATGGAGGAGTTACCATTTGATTAATAAATCGGTATATCTTTAAATCGAGCCGTAAAAATACTGGAAGTTAACATATATGAAAAAGTGTTTGGAATCATCTTGACAAACATGTTGAATACGACATATTATAATTACAAAGAAGAAGGAGCATACTAATGTACGAGATCATTTTATATGATACAGAAGATGAAAGATGCCCTGTGCAGGAACTATTAGATTCCCTGGAGCCTAAGTTGCTGGCAAAAACATTGCGGACAATTGATTTACTGGAAATGAACGGACCATTGCTTCGTGAGCCATATTCAAAACCATTGGAGAATGGGATATTTGAACTTCGTGCCAAGCAGGGATCAGATATTACAAGAGTACTGTATTTCTTTATTGTAGGCAAGAAGGCGGTACTGACCAATGGATTTATAAAAAAATCGCAGAAGACACCAAAGGCAGAAAAAGAACTGGCAAAGAAGTATAAAGCAGATTATGAACGGAGGTATGGCAATGAGTAGCTATAAAGATTATAAAAAAAGAGCATTGCAGAATCCGGAGGTAAAGGCAGAATATGATGCACTGCAACCGGAATATGATATTATCCAGGCGATGATTGATGCAAGAGTGCAGCAGAATATGACACAAAAAGATTTGTCAGCTAAAACCGGAATTACGCAGGCAGATATAAGCCGGATCGAGAACGGAACAAGAAATCCCAGTCTGAGTATGGTAAAAAAACTTGCACATGGATTAGGGATGCAATTAAAACTGGAATTTGTTCCGATGCCAACAAAAAATAAAATGTGAAGAGTATGAGAAAATAGAAACAGCAGGATTCTTCAGAAGTGATACGTTAATTGGTGGTAAACGGTAAATTCCGAGTGCGGAGGAGTTACCATTTGATTAATAAATCGGTATATCTTTATCGGTAAAATAAGTCGTAAAAATACTGGAAGTTAACATATATACAGATTGGATTTGATGGAAATAAGGCTGACTTGAAAAAGTAAATTCCAGTGCAAAGGTAAATCCCACCGCACTTTAAATTTTGATATTTTTACGAGAGGTTTTTAGGCAAAATCTCTCGTTTTCTGTTATAATTGTTCCAATTTAACGAAATTTTCTAGATTTCATGGCATGCTAAATGGGCTACTGGAATTCGGTGTGCTAGACTAAATTCCACCAGCCATATTTGAAAAATGTGAAACGTTTACATTCAGTCTGACTGTATTACTATGAGAAGATAGAGCCTATTTTTGCAGAAATAGTTCCACTTGAACACGATTTGTTCGAATGTTTAAAAATAGATGAAGAATTTGAGCGAGAAGCTAAATGCGAGTCCTTTAAGGTGTATTTTGGAAAATATACAGAGTTGACAAAAATGCTTAAAAATGAAATGCTTCTTCATCAAGCTTATATTCCAAAACCAGTATTCGAAGAATGTAGAGAGGATGTAGAAAGAATAATAGAAGCATTGCTTAATAAAAATCAAGATTCCTATTCACTATGCGAAAAAGTATTGAAGAAAGAGCATCTGGCTCATTGGGATACATTTGCAGAATTTTTACCGCAACGAAAAGAGGCAAAAGATTTATGGAAATATCTGCTGATTTATAATCGCATTACGGCGAGTTGGGAAAATTGTATAGCATATTATGAAGCATTTGAAATGATAGATGATATATTATGCAGTTGCGTGAAATATAAGTGCGGATTGGAGACGAAGTAGAAACGAATAATAATTTTGGAGAACTGTTATGAAATTATATATTATGTGAAGACACGCTTGAATGAAGATATTAAAATAGGATATACATATCATATCACAGGAAGGATAAGAAGGTATATTTACATGATTTATGTCTGAAGTCAAAAGGGCAATGTTAAAAACAGGGATGTAGAATAAGATATATAGGAAATGATATAAAGTTGTAAAATACGCAACAAATGCTTGAATATAAAATTATAAAAGTGTAAAATTAAGAAAAATAATAAAAAAGTTGCATATATAGAAATGAAATGGCTAAAGGGGATTAATGGAAATGAGCAAATTTATAGAAAATCTGAAAAAATATTTGGAAAATAGAAAGATTAGACAGACCTATGTTTCGCTTATGACTGGATGGGACAAAAGCCGGGTAAGTAAGATACTTAGTGGGACAATTGACTTAAAAGAATCAGAAGCCGAGTTTTTAGCAAAAGCTTTGGGGCATGATATGTCTTATTTCCTTACTGATTTTTCTGATCAATATAAAGAGCAGGCTGTAAATGGACAATTAGCTTTTTTTGCGGGCACGTTAAACGATGAGGATAAAAAGACGGCTGATAAATTGGTTGAGATGTTTCGCTTTTATGATGCATTGACAATGATTGAAATATAGCTTTTATAATCCAGTATATATAATATTAGTGGGATTTAGGGGAGAAAATCTATGAATAAAGAAAAATTATATAAGATATTGGAATTTAATAAGACACACAGTAAACAAATAGCGTATGCCAAGAATATATTTTATGATTTTGTTGGAACACAAAGTTCCATGATTATCCGCGATATGCAGACATTTGCACAAATGATATTTGATAATAAAGGATATAAGTTCATGCGAATTCCGATGAAAAGCAAGGAAATTGGTGCATTTCAGCTTAGACTCAATAATTCCAATTATTTGGTGTTGAATACGGCAAAAAGTCTGGCAAATAATAATTTTGCAATTGCCCACGAATTGTATCATGTCTTGATTCAGGAAAATCCAGGTTTAGGAAATGCAGGGGAATTGTATTTAAATAATTATGAAGATATTGAAGAAGAACAGATGGCAAATGCTTTTGCCGGAGCCATTATAATGCCGACAGAAGACGTAAGACAGGTTGTTGGATTATTGAAAAATACAAAAAAAATACCAGATGAACTTCGACAGAATTTTTCGTATATTCAGGAATTGATTACGGTTTTTGCTTTGATGAGTTATTATCAGACGACATATATGTCTGTGGTAATCAGATGTTATGAGTTGGGAATTTTTGATACGCAGGATTCAGATTTGATGGAAATCTTATTGTATAATAATAGTGAAGAAAAGCAAAAGAAACTATTTGAGAATATACCTATGCGTAAGGGGAATCGTTCTATAATGGAACCGACTTATGAAGATGATTTTGCACAAATGTATAACGAAGCAGAGAAAATGGGTCAAGAGAATGTTAAAAGAGGCATTTTAACAGAAGAAGATTTCAGATATCGTTTGGAAGGACTGAAAGAGGCGTATCTTTCTGTAAAGGGGGAGGCGTAGTGACAATTAAAGATTGTATTTCTCAAATGATATCTTCTTCAGGAAATATATTTGAAACAGATCAAGAAAGGGTAATAGCATCGATTTTACAATCGGAAAATGTTATGTTCTTAGATACATGTTTTATTACAAAATCATCTCATATAGAAAAAGAAGGTTTATTTGAAGCATTTGAAAAAATAGCCGGTGGTAAGGAAAAACAAAAAATAGTGTTTGTTGTTACAGAACTTGTTTTGTATGAACTTAAAGATTCTGTTTCTAATGTGTTACAAGGAAAAAATCAAGAGTTTTTTGAAAAAATGATAGAGCATGGATTTTGTTTGCTTTTGTTGAGGGAAGAAACTGTTTTTGAAAATATCAAAACATTTATGAGGTATTCGAGTGAAAAGTGGAACCGGATTTTTTCGACATTAATTCATGATAATATTGCAAATTTAAGTTTTAATGGTTTGATTAGAAATGATAGAAGGATGCCATATTACGGTTTCTCGGAGTGTGGATATAATGTTCCGGCTGATAGGGATTATATAAAAGATATTATAGTGTATTTGAAAAATGCAAAGAAAAGTAAAGACAGTATGGCAGAAGAATTAATTTGTATTTCGCTTTTTAGTATATTTGAACTGACACATGGTTCAACGCGTAATACATATATTTTTTGTACACATGATTTCGGAGCAGTGGCAAGAATGAATAAGGCAATACAAACATCATATCCGGATGAATTAAAGCAATTTAAAAATATAAATGCATTTACAATGATTCAATATATGATAAAAGAAGAAATTATTACTTCAAAAACACAGGCGTTAAATTCAATGAAAAAAATTATGGGTGAAAGAGTCAAATTAATGATTCGAGAAGAGGCTCCGTTTTCGTCTATTGAAAAGACAATAGAAATAGAAGAAGCGGTTGATAGAATTTTTAATAAAGAATCAGTTGTCCTGGTTGGAAACAGATAAAGATGTTCAAAAGAAGAATTATGATATAGTTCGGTTTGTGAAAGAATTAGTTTAAGAGAATGTTGAGACGGGAGATGAAAAGCGAAGAATAAAATATGGAATATAATGAAAAGAATCTGCCGTTGGCAAAATGGCTAATCGATAAGACAAATACAAAGGACTATCGCATAGGGAATCTCTTAGGAATGAAGCACCCAAAGGTGGATGGGGATCTTTTGAAAATAGTGGGTGGCAGAGATGAACTGGTCAGACAGGCAAAAGTTTTAGAAAGAATTCCAGCATTAGGCGGAGAAGAATATCTGCATTTTGACTGGAGAGAAATGAATACAGATATCACGAAGATTGATTATCGGGTAGAAGTAATTCCTGGATTATGTGACTTAATTGGGGTCATTGATCCTAGAGAACGCCAGTTACAGGCAATAACAAGAGTGTGTAAACTGCAGGAGGATGTATCCGGAAGCTGTCTGTTCGCTTATTGTAATCATGTGCTGGAACAGTTGAATAAAGGAAATACGAAAGAGTTATCCAAAGCGGAGGATGAAGAATTTCTTAAGTGTCTGAAAGCGCTAGCTGATCTGAAAGAACCGGAATGGAAGCGCGTGTTCAGCTCCAAAGTATTTGAAAAGAAAAATGATATCACGCCATCTAAAGTTTTCGAACGCATTTATCAAGGTGCAGTTATCGAAGCTTTGAAATACTCTCCGCAATATGAAGAAGGCATGTCAGATGATGAGATACTGGCAGCACATGGAATATTAAGTTATTCCCAGGTATTAGAATGGAAAGGTGCCGTGGAGTATTGCATGACAGATCGAAATGGCACAGCGATAGAGAAGAAAATCGACACTTCCTTGAACTATTATGGAACGGTACTTAATGCACAGACATTAGAGCATGCCGTACCAAACTTACGAAATAGTGTTGAAAAAATCATTGTGATTGAGAATAAAGCGAATTATGAAAGCATGGAATATGATCCAAAAGTTTTATATATCTTTTGTCATGGCTACTTTTCGCCAAAGGAAGTTCGCTTTTTGCAAATGTTAATGAAGACAGCACCAGAAGAAATCCAGTGTTATCATTGGGGAGATATGGATTACGGTGGAATACAGATTTTTTTGTATAATGAAAAGAATATTTTCCCAAATCTGATTCCATGGAAGATGGATGTTCCCTCTTATAAGGCAGCGTTGGAAAAGGAAAAAGGAATTAAGCTATGCAGCAAAAAGCAGAAAAAGTTAGAAGCATTGAATGCCGGTAAATTAGAAGTACTGAAACAGTGTATATTGGAAAATAAGATGGAAATCGAGCAGGAGATGTTAATATAAAATGTCTCGATCTCATCGACAGTCATCATATTATATACACTCTGGCAAAGCAAATTCAATTACAAAGATAGATTCGAATCAGCTTCATCTCTTGCGCCAGCAAAGCTTCTATGGTATACTTACACGGATTGTAGAATTGACTATATAATGACAAATAAGAGAAATACGGTCGCAAAAAAGCTTTTTTAGATACCGGATTTCGTATCGGGGCTCACAAGGGAGTCTTGAAGTGTACATATACAAGAGACACAGTGAAAGGAGTTATAGTATGTGTGGGATTGTAGGATTTACAGGTGATATGCAGGCAGCACCAATTCTGTTGGATGGTCTTTCTAAGTTGGAGTACCGAGGATATGATTCAGCAGGAATCGCAGTAAGAGATGGAGAGAAAGAGACAGAAGTCATAAAGGCAAAAGGTCGTCTGAAAGTTCTGGCTGAGAAGACGAATGGCGGAGAATCCGTACCTGGAACATGTGGTATCGGACATACAAGATGGGCGACTCATGGAGAGCCATCTGAGACAAATGCACATCCGCACGTCAGTGATGATGGCAATGTTGTAGCAGTTCACAATGGTATTATAGAGAACTATCAGGAACTGAAAGATAAGCTGATCCGTAAAGGTTATTCTTTTTACTCAGCAACAGATACAGAAGTTGCTGTAAAATTAGTTGACTATTATTATAAGAAATATCTTGGTACACCGGTTGATGCAATCAATCATGCATTGATCCGTATTCGTGGTTCTTATGCACTGGCAATGATGTTTAAGGATTATCCGGGAGAGATTTATGTGGCAAGAAAAGACAGCCCGATGATACTTGGTGTAGATGGTGAGAATTCTTACATTGCATCTGATGTTCCGGCTATTCTGAAATATACAAGAAATGTGTATTACATCGGAAATCTTGAGATGGCCCGCGTAAGAAAAGGAGAGATTACATTTTACAATCTGGACGGAGACGAGATTCAGAAAGAGTTGAAGACGGTCGAGTGGGATGCAGAAGCAGCGGAAAAGGCTGGATTTGAGCATTTCATGATGAAAGAGATCCATGAGCAGCCAAAAGCAGTTTCTGACACTTTGAATTCTGTCCTGAAAAATGGAGCGATTGATTTATCGGAAGTAGGATTATCCGAAGAGGAGATGAAAGAGATCAGCCAGATTTATATCGTAGCATGCGGATCTGCTTATCATGTAGGTATGGCAGCACAGTATGTCATCGAAGACCTGGCAAGAATTCCGGTACGTGTGGAACTGGCAAGCGAATTCCGTTATCGTAATCCAATCTTAGATCCAAAAGGTCTGGTCATTATCATCAGTCAGTCCGGAGAGACTGCAGACAGCCTTGCAGCACTCCGCGAATCTAAGGAGATGGGAATTAAGACACTTGGTATTGTAAATGTGATCGGATCTTCTATCGCAAGAGAAGCAGACAACGTATTCTATACACTGGCAGGACCGGAGATTTCTGTAGCTACAACAAAAGCTTACAGCACACAGCTGATCGCAACTTATGCACTTGCAATTCAGTTTGCAAAGGTTCGTGGACAGATTACGGAAGAACAGTATACAGGATATATTGAAGAGTTACAGACGATTCCGGATAAGATCAGTAAGATTATTGCAGATAAAGAGAGAATCCAGTGGTTCGCAGCAAAGCAGGCTAATGCAAAAGACGCATTTTTCGTAGGAAGAGGAATTGATTATGCAATCAGTCTGGAAGGCAGCCTGAAGATGAAAGAAATCAGTTATATCCATTCTGAGGCATATGCAGCAGGAGAGTTGAAACACGGAACCATTTCTCTGATTGAAGATGGAACACTGGTAATCGGAGTGCTGACACAGCCAGATCTCTATGAGAAGACAGTCAGCAATATGGTAGAATGTAAGAGTCGTGGAGCGTACCTTATGGGATTGACTACATTTGGTCATTACAATATTGAGGATACAGCAGATTTCACTGTTTATATTCCAAAGACAGATCCACATTTTGCAACATCACTTGCAGTTATTCCATTACAGTTGATGGGATATTATGTGAGCGTGGCAAAGGGATTAGACGTAGATAAGCCGAGAAACCTTGCAAAGAGTGTAACAGTGGAATAAGAATAATAGAATAAGAATGTTAATTGAGGACATAGTGTTTATTTAAAATGTTATGTCCTCTTTATAAAAAATGAAGCCTCCCACTTAAGGAGCCTTCATTTTTTATGAGTGTCTGACAAATTTCAATTATGATATCTGTTCAGATACAAAATGTTCAATTTGAAAATGATTCAATACTGGGATTACTCAGCTTCTTCACTGTCTTCGTCATCAGCAATTGCAATATGTGATTCAGTTACAGTAACAACAGTTGTCTCAGGATCTGTAACCAAGTGGACATCTTTATCCTGTGCAAGTGACAGATCTTTTACTTTAATCGTATCGCCGATACGGAGTTCTGCTACATCAATCTCAACTTTGTCAACAAGTGCAGATGGAAGTGCTTTATAAGAAACTTCCTCTAACTGTTGCTGCAATACACCAGATTCAAGTTTGTCATGGTTTACAAGAACAATCTCTGCAACAGAATGTACAACTTCATCTTTGACAAGAGCCTGGAAATCCATCTCATCTACTCTGCCCTTTAATGGGTTATAATCAACCTCTTTGATTAATACATTGTGGGATTCGCCGTCAATATCCAACATGATCTGGCTTCCTTTATTGCTCGTCTTAAGCAGGCGGTCAACTGCGGCAGCATCCATTTTTACTGGAATGGACTCTTTCATCTCTTTGCCGAATACGTTACCGGTAACATAGCCCTCTTTTCTTAATTTTTTTGCCTTTACGTCAAGTGTTCTTTTTTCAGCTTTTAAAGTATTCATTTATCTTTTCCTCCAAGTCTGAATAATTTTATGAGTTCTATCTGTTACAACTGTAGTATAGCACCTGTGCAATATTATGATTAACCAAAAAAAATAAAAATCAGAGAAAAAGATTATACAAAATAAACAAAGTACTAAGATCTGATGTTTAATGTATAACGAATGAAACAGATGAATAACAGATGAATAACGTTAACGGGTAAGAAAGCATATATTGACAAATATTCATTTTTTAGTATAATTAATACATTGCTCTCGGAAATGAGAGCGTTCTTTAATTATAGAAAAGGAGAGAGAACATGACAACAACAGTATCTATATTAATTGCATTTGGCGTCTATCTTTTGGGAATGATCGGAATTGGGATCTGGAGCCTGAGACAGACGAAGGGGGCAGACGATTTCTTTCTCGGAGGACGAGGACTTTCCGCTCCGGTAGCTGCGATGTCTGCGCAGGCATCTGACATGAGCGGCTGGCTGCTGATGGGACTTCCGGGTTCTGTATATGCACTTGGAACCGGGCAGGCATGGATCGCCGTAGGACTTGGACTTGGAACGATTGCTAACTGGCTTATTATCGCAAGACCACTTCGTGCATATACAATTGTAGCGGGAAATTCTATGACGCTTCCAGAATTTTTCGGAAACCGTTATCACGATGAAAAAAAGATTTTACTTGGTATTTCTTCAGTTATTATCGTCATTTTCTTTCTTGTATATACAGCTTCCGCGCTGGCAAGCGGAGGTAAGCTTTTTAACACTGTATTTGGATTGGATTACCATATAGCTTTATTTCTGGGTGCGGCAGTTATTCTGATCTACACATTTATGGGAGGATTTCTTGCAGTATGTTCTACAGATTTCTTCCAGGGATTACTGATGTTGATTGCAATTCTTGCAGTGCCGGTGCTGACATGGGGATTTGTAAGCGGGGATTTTTATAACATGCTTGCAAATACAGGAGTAAATCCGGACAATTACTTAAGCTTTACATATAATGGAGATCATCCGATCACAGCGGTAGAGATTATTTCCAATATGGCATGGGGACTTGGATATTGTGGTATGCCACATATCCTGATCCGTTTTATGGCAATCCGCAGTGAGAAAGAACTGAAGAAATCTTCTGCAATTGCAATTGTGTGGGTTGTGCTTTCTCTTGGATTTACGATTGCGATCGGGCTGCTCGGACGTGCTTTCCTTTATCCGGAGATTCTCGGAGTAACGGAGGGGGCACCGTCAGCAGAGTCAGTATTTATTGAGATGATCCAGAAGGTTTTCATTGAAAAGATTCCGATTCCATTGATTGCAGGATTGTTTATCTGTGGGATCCTGGCAGCTGTAATGTCAACTGCAGATTCACAGCTTCTGGTATGTTCTTCTTCCGTATCTAAAGACATTTACCAGAACATTCTGAATCCGGAAGCTTCTGATAAGAAGGTATTAAATGTAGCACGTATGACAACATTTGGCGTAGCTGTAGTAGCATTTTTTATCGCATGGGATCCGAACAGTTCTATCATGGACCTGGTATCTGATGCATGGGCAGGACTTGGAGCAGCATTTGGCCCGCTTGTCGTTATGAGCCTCTTCTGGCGCAGAACGAATCTTCCGGGAGCAGTGGCGGGATTGGTGTCCGGAGCAGCAACTGTGCTGATCTGGGATTATCTTCCAATTGTAAATGGACAGACGATTGGAAATGCAACAGGTATTTATTCTTTGTTAGTCGGATTTGTTATCAGCCTGTTCTTTATCGTAATCGTCAGCATGGTTACAAAAGCACCAGACGAGACAATTCTTGCGCAGTTTGATGAATATAAAAAATACGAAGAAAAAGACATGTAAGAATAGAAGTGTAATAAGAAATGTAAGTATAAGGTCGCTGTATGGCTAATGTTAACTTCATGACATTGGCTGTATGGCCCTTTTTCGTTGCCAAGCATACGACAAAAAGGTCCGGTGGACCTTTTTTAGTTACATAGCAGGAAATGTTAAATTATCTATATTTGATATAATATTAACTCAATTTCATAAAAATAGTTTGTTTTTTAACTATCAATTGTATTATTTATAGAAAATTGTGAAAAATAGTAGAATAACATTGAATTGAGTGTAAAAATGTGATATGGTACGTTATACAAGAAAAGGCTTACTGAAAGGAGAAGAAAATATGGGATTTTTAACAGGTAAGACAGCGATCATCACAGGAGCGGGACGCGCGGTATTAAGTGATGGCAGATGTGGATCTATCGGATATGGAATCGCAACTGCATATGCAAAAGAGGGGGCAAATCTTGTTATTACAGGACGTAATGTGCAGAAACTGACAGATGCAAAAGAAGAATTAGAGAGACTGTACGGAATAAAAGTACTTCCGGTACAGGCAGACGTATCTGCAGGCGCAGACAATAAAGCAGTTGTTGACAATGTTGTGAAACAGGCGATCGATACATTTGGGCGAATCGATGTGCTGATTAACAATGCACAGGCTTCAGCATCCGGAGTTACACTGGCAGATCATACGCAGGAACAGTTCGATCTGGCAATGTATTCAGGATTGTATGCAGTATTTTATTATATGCAGGCATGCTATCCATACTTGAAAGAGACAAAAGGAAGCGTTATCAACTTTGCTTCCGGTGCAGGACTTTTCGGTAATTATGGTCAATGTGCATATGCGGCAGCAAAAGAAGGAATCCGTGGACTTACAAGAGTTGCAGCAACTGAGTGGGGACCGGACGGAATCAATGTCAACATCGTATGCCCACTTGCATGGACTGCACAGCTTGAGAAATTCGAGCAGGCTTATCCAGATGCATTTAAGGCAAATGTAAAGATGCCGCCAGCAGGTCACTATGCAGACGCAGAGAAAGAGATCGGAAGAGTGTGTGTACAGCTTGCATCTCCAGACTTCAAATATATGAGTGGTGAGACACTGACACTGGAAGGTGGAATGGGTCAGAGACCATAAATAAGAATTTATCAATAAAAAGATGCATGATTGCAGGATAAGATTCTGCAGTCGTGCATCTTTTTTCTTTATAAGTATCCTCCGTCAAATGTGATGATCTGTCCGGTGAGATATTCTGGCGCGCAGATCAGTTTCCACACCATTTCAGCAACTTCTTTAGGGGTGGCGAAGCGTCCGGCAGGGATATCTTCCGCAAGTTCTGCCCGCTCTGCTTCGTCTAATTGTTTATTCATTTCGGTATCGATGACACCACATGCAAGAGCATTGACTGGAATTTTGCTTCTTGCCAGTTCTTTGGCAAGTGCCTGGGTGAGCCCTCCGACACCGGCTTTGGAAGCAGAGTAAGCCGCTTCGCAGGATGCACCGTTTACGCCCCACATGGAGGAAATGTTGATGATCCTTCCGCTTCCGTGTGACAGCATAGGAGGAATGGCAGCGCGGCAGCAGTAGAAGACGGAGGAGAGGTTACTGGAAAGCACCTTGTCCCAGTCTTCATCAGTCATATCCATGAGAAGCCCGATGTGGGAAATCCCGGCATTGTTTACTAGTACATCCAGATGGTCACAGGTCTTGGCAATCGTATGGAAGATTTTCCGTACAGTATCAGGATTTCCAATGTCACCTGGCACCAGTGTACATGTGCCGATCGTTTCAATTTCTCGTCTGGTTTCTTCCAGTGCGTCAAAAGAGCGGGCGCAGTTCAGAAAGATATGATAGCCTTCAGCCGCGAGTCGAAGGGCAATCGCACGTCCGATGCCACGGGAAGAGCCGGTAACAAATGCATATTTTTGTGTGTATTCAGACATAATGACCTCCAGGAAAAATGTTTTTATGCATTACAGTTGAGGCGAAAATCCACAACATCATCTTATAAATACATATTTATATTTATTATATACTGGAATTATTGATATTTGAAGAACGAGATGCTATTATTTAAATAATAGTTGATAAGCACGCAGGTAATATAGAATTTATCAATAAGACAGTCGACTGGCAGCGAATATGGGGATAAAATTTTGAACGAATTAGAAAAGAAAGGGCAGATGGTCGCTCGCGCGATTGCATTTGCTACAAAGGCACACGAGGGACAGTTCCGAAAAGGGACGAAAAGACCGTATATTGTTCATCCATTGGAGGTGGGTGAGATTGTCGCAACACTGACTTTTGATGAGGAGATCATCAGTGCAGCGCTTTTGCATGATACAATCGAGGATTGCCAGGGAATTACACGGGAAGTACTGGCGCAGGAATTTTCTGAGCATGTGGCAGAGCTGGTGGCTCAGGAGAGCGAAGACAAGTCAAAAACATGGCTTGAGCGCAAGAGCCATACGATTGAGCATTTAAAATATGCACCGTATGAGGTGCGTATGATTGGTCTGGCAGACAAGCTTTCTAATATCCGTGATATCGACAGGGATTATCCGGTCATGGGAGAAGAGTTGTGGAATCGTTTCCGAATGAAAGAAAAGAACATGATTGGCTGGTATTACAGAGAATTACGGGAATCTCTGCGCGAAGGATTTGAGCAGGAAGAAGCATTTCGCGAGTACAGTTATTTGGTGGATAAGAATTTTGGGATAGATGAGTCATCTCATATCTGATATAGCTGTGTAAAAAGGAGACGCTTCAGATTTATAACAGAATCTGAAGCGTCTCCTTTTGTTGTTGCCGAGTTAATTGAGGAACCGGGCGACCACAATGTTTGATTAAGTGCTTTTCGCACTTAAAATTTGGGTTGGGTAAAATTAATAATACAATAAAAATTTGATTAAATTATATTGCAAAATTATGATAATATCAAGACATTTTTGCAAAATAAAA
>ERZ791931.926-NODE-926-length-26896-cov-7.140121_pt1 | contig 26896 bp, 20 predicted proteins | sample MGYA00510127_ERZ791931 | MGnify/ENA primary metagenome ERZ791931 (study PRJEB30046, sample SAMN00792067) | human gut metagenome | study: EMG produced TPA metagenomics assembly of the A metagenome-wide association study of gut microbiota in type 2... | reverse complement strand
AACGGCAAGCGATTTCAGCCACAAATGTATTCTTTTTTTTCGTCTTACATAACAATCGGAAGACAAAAGTTCACAGATTCACCTAAAATTAATAAACTTTAAAAACTTCCTTCGGCTTTTTTGAAGACTTTGAGTGCATTTTCGGAAGTCGTAAGTCCGATTTCGGACAAAGGTCTCTCATAGATTTCAGACAACTTTTCTGCCACCTTTACCAGATAGGCACTCTCGTTTCTTTTACCTCTATAAGGCACCGGTGCCAGATAAGGAGAATCCGTTTCCAGTACAATACGCTCAAGAGGAATTTCCTTCAAGACTTCAGGCAATGTACTTTTCTTAAAAGTCACCACACCGTTTACTCCCAACATGAATCCTTCGTAAGCCAGTAACTGCGCTGCATCTTCTGCCGTACCAGTAAAACTATGGAAAATACCGGTGAGTGAAGTTCCGGCATAAGGTTTCAAGACTTCCAACAATTCCGGATAGGCTTCTCTACAGTGTACGATCAACGGCAAATCATATTCCAAAGCCCATTGTATCTGCTCGTCGAGTACCAGCATCTGTTCGTTCCGGTAAGTTTTATCCCAATACAGGTCCATTCCCACTTCTCCAATACCATAGAATGTCTGCTCCGAGCGCAACCATTGTTCAACGACAGCCAGTCTGCGTTTCCAGTCGGCATCTACAGAAGTAGGATGAAAACCAATCATCGGATAGCAACCGTCGTGAGTATTGCAAAGCGCCAGCATAGCTTCTACCGAAGTGTCATCGATATTAGGCATAAACAAACGGAGTACACCAGCCTCTGTTGCACGAATCAGTGCCAATTCACGATCTTCATCAAATTCTTCAGCGAAGAGATGAGTATGTGTATCAATCAGGTTTACCATAGTCTTACAATTTACGGTTCATCAATTTCAATACAAAATCCATCAGATTCTGCTTCAAGGCATCTTCTACCGATACTTTTTCCAAAAGAGCTTTTGCCTCTTCGTAATACTGATCGATTTTCTGCTGGCAAATTTCTCCGATACCCACCTTATTATATATAGCCGTTACAGCTTCAATCTTAGAAGAAGGCACATAATTTGATGCCGCAATCCAATCAAGCAATTCTCTTCGGGTTTGTGTATCGGCTTTCTCAAGAGCTGTAATCAGCATATAAGTTTTCTTGTTACACAGAATATCTCCTCCTATTTTCTTACCGAATACAGCCGGATCTCCATACACATCCAAATAATCATCCTGCAACTGAAAAGCCAGTCCCATACGGACACCGAAATCATAAAGCAATTGAGCATCATCTTCCGAAGCTCCACCCAATATAGCTCCTATCTTTAATGCACCGGCCAACAACACTGAAGTTTTCAGACGAATCATTTCAATGTATTCTTCGACCGTCACATCCGTCCGTGTTTCAAACTCCATATCCCATTGTTGCCCTTCACACACCTCCAGAGCTGTTTGTCCGAAAACTTCCATTACACTTTTCACATACTGAGCCGGACAATCCTGCATCATGAACTGATAGGAAAGAATCAGCATGGCATCACCGGAAAGGATAGCCGCATTCGGATTCCATTTTTTATGCACAACCGGTTTTCCCCGGCGCATTTCTGCATTATCCATCAAATCATCATGCAAGAGCGTAAAGTTATGATAAGTTTCTATAGCGGCTGCCTGCAGAAAAATGCGTTCTACATCCTCCTTATATAAATTATAGGCAAGCAACATCAATACGGGACGCAAACGTTTTCCGCCCAATGACAAGACATATTCTATCGGATCGTAAAGTCCTTTCGGATTACGGGAATAAGGAAGCGATTCAATATAAGCATGAATCTGCTTCATCAAGTGTTCACTGCTTTGCTGGTTCATAAAAGAAAGATTTAGAGAGTTGGTACAAAAAAGGCTGCTCTTTGCAAAAGCAGCCTTTTAAAGAGTTATCTAACCAAATAGATTACTGCAATTTAAATGTTACAGGCACGGTATATTTTACACGTACTGCTTTACCACGCTGTTTACCTGGTTTCCACTTCGGCATGGTTTTGATGACACGAAGTGCTTCTTTATCCAAGTAAGGGTCAACACTACGAACAACAACCGGGTCAACGATAGAACCGTCCTGATTTACGACGAACTGAACGATTACACGTCCCTGTACACCGTTTTCCTGTGCGATAGTCGGATATTTGATGTTCTTACCCAAGAATTTCAAACATTCTGCCATACCACCAGGGAATTCAGGCATTTCTTCTACGACCATGAAGATTTCAGCTTCTTCCGGTTCTTCTTCTTCAACAACAGGAGCTACATACTTAATTTCAACTGCCTGATTGTTTTCTTCACTTGACTGGATGGTTGTTTCCTGTACATCCGCGTCATTTTCTGCAATCTGCAACACTTCTTCCACCTTCGGAGCTTCGGGAGGAGGAGGTGCCTGTTTCGGCTCTTCCTGTTCTGTAATAGGAATCATTTCTTCTTCGAAGATCGGCATTTCGGCACCACTATCGGTAGTTACCTGTTTGTCACGTTCTGTCCATTCGAACGCCACGAACATCACTGCCAATATCAGCACGAATCCAATCAGCAGCCATGTGGTCTTTTTACCTTCCAAGTCTGCTTTGGGCGATTTTTTAATTTCCATAAAACAATTTTATAGGTTAATAATTCTCTGTTCGGCAAATGTAGCATAAATCTTTTAATCTGCCACATCTGGAAGGTAAAAAAATGCTATTTTATTTCATCTTATGTCCAGAAGCATAAAAAGTGGCATTTCTTGTATTTCATTCTCTTTGCATTATCCTATTCCTTAGCGTATTTTAACCATCGCTGATACAGAAAAACAAGCTTTTCTATCGTAAAAAAGAGTATCTTTGGAGCCTGAATTCAAACATATTATTTATAAGGTATGAAGAAAATCATTATCGCAATCGACGGCTTTTCCTCTTGCGGAAAAAGCACCATGGCTAAAGATCTGGCCAAAGAGATTGGCTATATTTATATAGACAGTGGAGCCATGTACCGTGCCGTAACACTCTACTGCATCGAACATCAGTTATTCGATGAAAAAGGACAAGTGAAAGAAGAAGAACTGAAAGCCCGGATGAACGATATACATATCTCTTTCCGGCTAAATCCGGAAACCCAACGCCCCATGACATACTTAAATGGAATGAATGTAGAAGACCGTATCCGCACAATGGAAGTTTCTTCTCATGTCAGTCCGGTTGCAGCTTTAGGATTTGTACGCGAAGCACTGGTCCGTCTGCAGCAGGAAATGGGGAAAGAAAAGGGTATTGTTATGGACGGACGCGATATCGGTACAGCTGTATTTCCACAAGCCGAACTGAAAATATTCGTGACGGCTTCTCCTGAAATCCGTGCCCAACGCCGGTACGATGAATTGAAAGCCAAAGGTCAGGAAGCGTCTTTCGATGATATATTATATAATGTAAAGGAACGCGACCGTATCGATCAGACTCGTGAAATCAGTCCGCTCCGCCAGGCTGAAGATGCAATTCTTCTCGACAACAGCCACCTGACAATTCAAGAACAGAAAGAATGGTTAAAAACTCAATTTCTAAAAGCCACTCATGCGTAAAGTAGAGATCGATCAGGGTTCCGGGTTCTGCTTTGGAGTAACAGCTGCAATCCAAAAAGCGGAAGAAGAATTGGCAAAGGGAGAAAAACTCTATTGTTTGGGCGACATCGTGCACAACGGTCAGGAATGTGAACGTCTGAAACAAATGGGACTCATTACCATCAACCACGAAGAGTTTGCTCTTCTGAAAAATGCCAAAGTGTTGCTCCGCGCCCATGGAGAACCTCCACGCACTTACGAGATAGCACGCGAAAACCACATTGAAATAATCGATGCAACGTGCCCCGTAGTACTGCGCCTGCAAAAACGAATTAAGCAGGAATACGATGCAACCCCTTCCGACCGGGAAAAACAAATTGTTATCTATGGTAAAAACGGACATGCCGAAGTCTTGGGGCTGGTAGGGCAGACTTGTGGAAAAGCCATTGTCATCGAGAAACTGGATGAAGTCAAATCGCTCGACTTCTCCAAAGACATCCGTCTTTATTCGCAAACCACAAAATCGCTGGATGAATTCCGCCAGATTGTAGCCTATATCAAGGAGCATATCTCCCCGTCTGCCACATTCGAATATTACGATACAATCTGCCGTCAGGTAGCCAACCGCATGCCTAATATCCAGAAGTTCGCGTCTGCACACGACCTGGTATTCTTTGTCTGCGGGCACAAAAGTTCAAATGGAAAGATTCTTTTTCAGGAATGCAAAAAAGTCAATCCTAACAGTTACCAGATCGACCAGCCGGAAGAGATAAACAAAGACTTATTAAAAGACGCACAATCCATCGGCATCTGTGGTGCTACATCTACTCCCAAATGGCTGATGGAAGCGTGCAAAAACGTGATAATGAAATAATAAAACAAAATATTCTTTTTTGTTTTATTATTTTATATTTTTAGTAAATTTGCGTCATAGAATTAAACTTATAGTTAACTTATGGGAACAATTAAATGTATTGGTATCCTTACATCGGGAGGTGATGCTCCCGGTATGAATGCAGCGATACGTGCCGTGACACGTTCTGCAATCTACAACGGATTAAAGGTAAAAGGTATTTATCGAGGTTACAAAGGTTTGATTACAGGAGAAATTCAAGAGTTTCAAACACAAAATGTAAGTAACATTATACAGTTGGGAGGTACCATCCTGAAAACAGCACGTTGTCAGGAATTCAAAACTCCCGAAGGACGAAAAGTCGCTTACGAAACCATGCAGCGTGAAGGAATCGATGCGCTGGTAGTAATCGGTGGTGACGGATCACTCACCGGAGCGCGCCTTTTGGCACAGGAATTCGATGTACCGTGTATCGGACTTCCAGGTACTATCGACAATGACTTGTATGGAACAGATACTACCATCGGTTACGATACCGCTTTGAATACAATCCTTGATGCAGTCGACAAGATTCGTGATACAGCTACTTCTCACGAGCGTCTGTTCTTCGTAGAAGTAATGGGACGTGATGCCGGCTTCCTGGCTCTGAACGGTGCCATCGCTGCCGGAGCAGAAGCAGCCATTATTCCGGAATTCAATACAGAAGTCGACCAGTTGGAAGAATTCATCAAGAACGGTTTCCGCAAGTCAAAGAGCAGTTCTATCGTATTGGTAGCCGAAAGTGAAATCACGGGTGGTGCTATGCATTACGCAGAACGTGTAAAGAACGAATATCCACAATACGATGTACGTGTAACCATTCTCGGACACTTGCAGCGCGGCGGACGTCCTACTGCACACGACCGTATCATCGCTAGCCGTATGGGTGTAGCAAGTATTGAAGCTTTGATGGAAGGACAGCGTAACGTAATGATCGGTATTGAAAACGACCAAATCGTATATGTTCCGTTTACCAAGGCTATCAAGAACGACAAGCCTATCGACCGCGAACTGGTTAATGTATTGCGCGAATTGTCAATCTAACACAATTACTTGTATTCCACATAAAAGCCTGCCGTGCTTTCTGCACGGCAGGCTTTTTTATTATCGTCTCAATCCATTAGGCCTTCATCCGTCTTCTGCGTTTACGGCGTTGCAGATTTTTACGCTTATAGCTAATCCAGCGGCGACGGATTTGCCATCCGCATAATCCTACGACTACAGCCAGAATCAGAATCACAATGCCTCCGCTCAGATTATCCCCTTTCACACGCGACCATATTTCCAGTACATTCACCGTCTTGTCACCAAAATCGCGAATCATTGAACAGCGGGCTATTACCGAACGGTCCGGATACTGTGTATTGCGCAGGCGTACCTTTTGCGCTTCAGCACCGAAGAAATAACTGGCATCAACTTCTTCCAGTGTAGAGTCAATGCAGGCTTCCATGATTTCGGGAGCAGCAATCGAACTCACATACCCGTTTTCCTCCATATTACGCAAGGCAATGTCCGGACGACATAAAAAATTGATGAAATAACTTGCCGCCTTCGTATTGCGGGCATATTTAGGAATCACCCATCCGTCGTACCACACATTACTGCCTTCCTCCGGAATAGTATAGTCCAAATCCACACCTACTGTAGCCGCTTCCTCCATGGCCCACTGAGCATCCCCGCTCCATGTCACGTTTATCCAAGCCTTTTCTTTGGTCATCATCTCTTTACCAAAGTCAGCTTCCCATCCAGCCACATTCGGTTTCAGTAATTTAAGATACTTTTCCACTGTATCCATGGCCGCAGGTGAATAATCGTTCATCAGTTCCGGAACAGTTTTCAGTCCTTCTTTCAGTTCTTTGCGGTGTGCATACAGCATAGCTGTACCGTAAGCATCACGGTAGGCATCCTTCATCAGCAGCTTACCGGCAAAATGTTTATTCCACAGACAGTCCCACGATTTCAGTTCCTCCGGTTTTACATATTTCTTATTATAGAGAATACCTGCAGTACCCCACATGTAACACACTGCATAACGGCTGGCTGGATCATCCGGACGGGTACTCAACTTATCAATCTGTTCCTTGATATACGGAGCTACTCCTTTCATATAATTAGGCGAATGAGCAAATACCGTATCAATAGGCAACAACAGATTCTTGCGCAACATTCGTTCGATGATGTATTCCGACGGACACACCACATCAAAATCCTCATGCCCTTTTTCAATCTTGGTCAGCATGATTTCGTTGATATCGAACGTCTGATACACAATACTGATATCTTCTCCGGTCTGCTCTTTATAATACTCCTGGAAATCCTCCAGCACTCCTTCGCCGATGTAGTCGGCCCAGTTGTATATTTTCAGTACTTTCTGCCGCGAACCGGTATCGTTGTAACACGCGGTACACAGAGCACACAGCCCCATTATCAGTACAAGTAAATTCAGTTTCTTCATGTTGTTTTTTTAGGTTACGAAACTTTTCAATTGAAAATTGAGAATTGATAACTGGCAATTACTATAGTTCTCTTATCAACTCAAGAGCTCATATTAAGTTTGTAAGTTTTTTAGTTTGTAAGTTTGTCTGCTTGTTAGTATTCTCAAGCTCAGGAACTTAAAAACTTAAGAACTTAAAAACTCATATTAAGTTTGTTGATATCCTCATACGCAAACTCAAAAACTCAAGAACTTAAAAACTTAAAAACCAGTTTTCTCATCTTTTTTTATCTGCCCTTCTGTTCAGAATAATCAGCAATACCAGAATCACCACAAAAATGATAGCCGAAAGCGGACGCAATTCAGGGGTAAGTCCTCCCTTGCGTGCATCAGCATAAATATAAGTCGACAGCGTTTCCAACCCCTGATTACCGATGGTAAACACCGTAACGGCAAAATCGTCAATAGAGATAGTCAGTGCCAGCAGAAAACCTGTAATCATTCCCGGACGAATCTCCGGAATAATCACCTTGCGAAGTGCCTGCATCGGAGTTGCCCCCAAGTCCAAAGCAGCCTCATAAAGATTCGGGTTCATCTGTTTCAGTCGCGGAAGTACACTCAACACCACATAAGGCGTACAAAACGTAATATGTGCCAGTACCACAGTAGTAAATCCCTGAGTAATACCCAACGATACAAAAAGCAGGAAAAGTGAAATACCCGTGATAATATCACCGTTCAGAATAGGAATTGTATTGATAAATCCCATCGCCTGCCTTCCGCGAGCCTTCAGATTATAAATACCGATAGCAGCCAGACTACCCAATATAGTAGATGCCGTTGCAGCAATCAGTGCAATGGCAATGGTATTGACAAAGGCATTCACCAGCGAATGATGCGCTCCCGTATCAAACAGCGAAGCATACAGTTTCATCGAAAACCCCGTCCAGTTACCCAGTACCTTGGCTTCGGTAAACGAGTAAATCACAATAATGGCAATCGGTGCATACAATGCCAGCAACAACACCCACAGATATGTCTGTGCAAGAATCTTCTTTACCATACACCACTTCCTCCTTTATCCGATTCGCGTTCTTCACTGCTGAAAAGTGAAGTTGCCGCAATCAGGAACAGCATAATCAGCGACAAAGCTGCCCCGTAATTCCACAAACTGTTGTTTATATTCTCCTGCATGGTTGTACCGAACAACTTGATGTTGTTCATCGTCAGCAGTTCGGCGATGGCAAAAGTCGAGATAGTAGGCATGAATACCATCATGATACCACTAACCACCCCCGGCATAGAAAGCGGGAATACCACCTTCCAGAACACCTGAAACGAGTTGGCCCCCAAATCCTGTGCTGCTTCAATATAACTTTTGTCCATCTTCTGCAGCGTATTGTAAATAGGGTAAATCATAAACGGAATAAAGTTGTATATCATACCGAATATCAGTGCCCCCTCTCCCAATGGCAAACGGAGGAAATCAAACAGAGCCACCGTAGCCAGCGTACGGATCAGGATATTCACCCACATGGGCAGGATAAACAGCATAATCACCGTCTTGGCATACCCCGAATTGCTCCGACTCAGAATCCATGCCACCGGATAGCCCAACACAATACACCCTATCGTAGTGAGAATGGCAATACCAATCGAATACACAAAAGTATTCACGTCTTCCGGATGTGCCAGAAACTTGCTGAAATTGGCAAGTGTCAGATGACCTGCATCATCCGTAAAGGCATAGACCACAATCAGCACCATCGGAATAATCACGAAAAAGAGGGAAAACAGCAGATAAGGCACTGTCCAGCTCTTACGTGAAGAAAAGAAAAATCGTAACTTATTCATTTCCGTATGTCGAGAAAAAGAAAATCAGATAATCACACGAATCGCTTCTTTCGGGATAGTAATACCTACACGGTCTCCGTCGTCCCATACATCATTGGTATCGACAAATACATTTTCATCCCAATCGGAGAATACCGTCAGATGATAATGATTTCCCTTGTACAGAATAAACTTCACTTCTCCAGTCAGCATACCGTCCTCTTCGTTGTCCTGCAACACCACCTGATCGAAGTCCACTTCCACTTTTACGGCTCCGTTCTCTTGTACCCGACTCATATCCACCGTCGGACATTCGAACTCACATCCCAGAAACTCCACATGTATTTCATCTATCATGCGCGCTTCAAATGTATTGCAGGTACGCTCTTTCTTCATAATATGAATATCGAAAGGCTTTATCAGCAAACCGACTTCCGTACCCGCTTCAAAAGCATGATAGTCCTGTACTACCATTTCATAATCACCACACAGCACCACCATCTCATAATGCACTCCCTTGAAGATGCACGACTGCACTACACCACGCAACTGCGCCATGTCTGATACCGGGAAAATATACAAGTCTTCGGGACGAATCACCACATCCACCGGCATATTTTCTCCAAATCCCTTGTCTACGCACTCAAACTCATGGTTGCAGAAACGTACGCGGCAATCCTTCACCATCGTTCCGTTCAAGATGTTGCTCTCTCCAATAAAGTCGGCTACAAACGAGTTGATCGGTTCATTATAGATATCTGTCGGTGTACCAATCTGCTGAATCTTACCCTCGCTCATTACTACGATGGTATCACTCAGTGTCAGTGCCTCTTCCTGATCGTGTGTCACATAAATAAAGGTAATTCCCAGACGGCGGTGCATTTCCTTCAACTCCATCTGCATATCCTTACGCATCTTCAAGTCCAGTGCAGCCAGCGGTTCATCCAGCAACAACACTTCCGGCTCATTCACAATGGCACGGGCAATTGCTACACGCTGCTGCTGTCCTCCCGACAGAGAATTCACATCACGATATTCGTAATCCGTCATTCCCACCATCTTCAGCGCAGCCTTCACTTTCTTCTCCATTTCAGCCTTCGGCATCTTCTTCAGTTTCAGACCGAAAGCAATGTTATCATACACATTCAGATGCGGAAACAGCGCATATTTCTGAAACACGGTATTCACCGGTCGCTTGTGCGGCGGTGTCTGCGTAATTTCCTTTCCGGAAATACGTATTTCTCCCTCCGAAGCAGTCTGAAAACCAGCTATCAGTCGCAACAGCGTAGTCTTTCCACATCCGGACGGTCCCAGAATTGTTACAAATTCACCCTTTTTAACCGAGAGGTTTATATGATCCAACGCAGTCTTTTCTCCAAAAAACTTGGATACATCCTTTACCTCAATAATAGACATGTTCTCGTTTTGCATTAATCCAGTTCAATATTTATGGGGGCAAAGTTACATATATTATTCACCAAAAGCACCATAATCAGCTTATTTTCGATAAAATATTCTAATTATGGTGCTTTTTTCGTATAATTATGCGATAAATGAATCTCTTCTTTTCCTTTTTATTTCATTTCCTCAAAATAAGTATCGAGCAGTCGCTTGGCTGCCGCAAACGAAGTAGCCCGTCCGTTTAGTACTTCCTGCTCCTGTCCGGCCAGCATAACTGCTATTTTCTCATTCTGATAGAAACTGTCGCGCAGATGTTCGTTGATGGTTTCATACATCCAATACTTAGCCTGCTCGTTACGACGGTGTTCAAAATATCCATTGGCCTTCACAAAGTCGAAATACTTGTACACCATGTCCCAGATTTCCTCTACGCCGATGTTATAGAATCCGGAATACGTCATCACCTGTGGTGTCCATCCCGACTCGGGTGCCGGAAACAGATGCAGTGCGTTACGGAAATGAGCCGCAGCCAACTTAGCCTTTTCTATGTTATTCCCGTCTGCCTTGTTGATAACAATTCCGTCTGCCATCTCCATAATACCACGCTTTATTCCCTGCAGTTCATCTCCGGTACCTGCCAATTGAATCAGCAGGAAGAAGTCCACCATCGAGTGTACAGCTGTCTCACTCTGTCCCACTCCTACAGTTTCTACAAAAATCTTGTCGTAACCGGCAGCTTCACAAAGAATAATCGTTTCACGGGTTTTTCTCGCCACACCTCCCAGCGATCCGGCCGAAGGACTGGGGCGGATAAACGCATCCGGATGAACCGACAACTTTTCCATACGGGTCTTGTCACCCAGAATACTACCTTTCGAACGTTCACTACTGGGGTCGATAGCCAGCACAGCCAGTTTCCCGCCTTTTTTCAGAACATGCAATCCGAAGACATCAATCGATGTACTTTTTCCGGCTCCTGGAACTCCACTGATTCCCACTCGTACCGAATTTCCTGAATACGGAAGACATTTTTCAATCACCTCCTGCGCCAGTGCCTGATGCTCGGGACGCAAACTCTCCACCAGCGTAACGGCCTGACTCAATATCGTGACATTTCCTTTCAGAATACCTTCTACATATTCTCCAGCAGAAAACTGCCGTCTTTGCGGACGCTTTCTGTTCTTCAGATAAGGATTTACCGTTGCAGGCTGTTCTATGCCTTTATTCACGGTCAGTCCTTTGTATTCTTCACTGTTTTCCGGATGGTCCATAGCTTTTTGTTTTTATTTTTAGTTAACAAGGCTTTTTTAGGGAACAAGGTATCAGATGACAAGTCGACAAGGCCTTGTTCCCTTGTCCCCTTGTTATCTGATACCTTATCAAACTATCTCAAACTCGCCTTCACCCTCAGAGTTATCTTCGGATGCTGCGGGTCATTTGTAATCATCAGAATACGCTGTGTACCTCTCACACGTGACAGGTTCTTGGCTAATACAGTCACCTTCATCTTGGTCGACTCACCCGGTTTCAGCACACGCTTCTTCAAATTCACCGACAAAGCCATACTGAACACCTGCATATCCTTGATTACCAGATCGGTTTTTCCTGTATTTGTAATTACAACCGTCTGCGACTTCTTCTGAGTCGGCTTCAGATTCAGATATTCCAGCTTTTGTGTAGAAAGTGAAATAACCGGCGGATTCTGTTTTTCGTACTCGCTCATTGAAGAGAAGTCGGGCAACAATACAACCGATACAGGAATCTCATTTTCACTACCTACCTTGTCACCCAGGAAACGCGACAAGTACACCGATGCACGGGTAATACCCAATGCCGGCAGTTTTTCCGTATCCAGCGTCACCTGTATCTTTCCACTCTTGTTGCGCCCTATCACCTCCGGAGTCGACTTCACACTCAGGTACGGAGGCAAATGCATCAATACCGGAGTATATGGTTTGTTCGATGTATTGGCCACCAGAATTTCAAACACCGGCTTGTCACCCCGATTCACATCATCAAACTCTATCTCTTCCTTATCCAGACGGATGGCTCCGAAAGCAATCGGATGAGTAAAGGTAAAATTCTTCGGATCGGCAGTTACTTCTCCGTTGAATTCCAGATACAAAGGCATCGGCGAAGCATTGCAGTACACTCCCACTTCCTTATAGAAACGTCCTATCGCCTCTGCATCAAACACAGCCGTTACCGTACCTTTTCCTCCTGCCGGAATCGGCTCTTCCGTCCATGTAGCCTTTGTACATCCGCACGAAGTCGTCACGTTCGATATTACCAGCGGTTTGTCTCCCGTATTGGTAAAAGCATAGGTCACCGTTACCGGATTTCGCCACAATACGTAGCCCAAATCCTGCTGTTCACGGTCGAAAGTTATCTTAGGTTGTGCCTTCCCTGCCAGGGCCACAGCACTCCATATCATCAATAAGAATAAAATACGTTTCATCTGTTTCTCTTTCTATATATTTTACAAGATAGTGAGCAGTCAAATCCCCAAGCCAAAAACCAGCATTGGAATAAAAGAACTGACAAACCGCTCCTGTCCTGTGTTTGCGCAAAGATAGAGAGAAAATCAATCACCGCAAAAAGTTACAGTCAGTTTCTCCGTTTCCGTATGTGCAGCAAACTCCGGTGCATAAACCGACTGTACCGAAGCCATACCTGCCCTGTACGTACCGCTACGGTCGATATATACGTCATACTCCAGCACGTAAGTACCTTTTCTCATCCGATCGATAAAAAACTCGGTCGATGCGTCACGGCTTACCCGGTAGCATCCCGTACCACCGATGCGGCAATATCCCGACAACTGTTCCACCGGCTCCATGCAGGCAGCCCGTTCATCCTTCACCCGTACAAAGTCCATGTCGCGGTCGGCACGCACCGTCAGTCTCACCGTCAGCTTGTCTCCCGGTTTCAGCACCGTCTGTCCGTCTGTCGGTTTTCCCTCTTTCCGGTACTCCCGGTCTACATACAGTCCGTGCCCCTCATCTGCCTTCAGCCGGTCCATCTGCTCCGTATATTGTGCATACACGGCTCCCCAGCCTATGCCCTTTCCGGTCTTTTCCACTATCACACGGTCCACCTTGGTCTCCTTGCCTTCCCAGCTCCGGCGCACATAGCCTAAAGCATCCTGTGGGGTTTCCCATATCGTCTTGCCCACGGTCGCCTTCATCTGTCCGGCTTCCTCCATCCGATGTTCTCCGCCACACAAGAACGCATACACCGCATCCGCCGTAGCAATCGGAGTCTCCCATGCCTGTACCTGCTTCTGCTTCAGCAGCCACAATTTCATTTCTCCCTCCATCCGTTCGTCCGGAGCCAGCCGGTGAATCGCTTCCAGAGCAGCCGTCTGGGTAGGAATCCGGTAACTGCTCCACGAATAGGCCGCCTTCGGTGTGTCAAAGTAGCGTCCCATCTCCTTGCTGTACACCGTATACTCTTTTACAGACTGCATCAGTTCTGCCGCCTTCCGGGTTCTGCCGCAAGCCTGCATCACTATCGCATGCATCGCTTTTTCATAAATGCCATACACCTTCTGCTCTTCCACCCGGTCCAGTATCCAGTCCACTTTCTTCTGCTCCGGCAGACTCACTTTATCCGGGCACAAAGCCTGCATATACAGCCAGCGTACCGTCTCCGTACGGGGAGCTGTCTTACCCTTTCCTTCCTTCTCCATTTTCCGAAGCTCCTCATACTCTTTCTCCACCTCTGCCTTCAGGTAATTCATGGCCCGCACATACATCGGTTCCGCTCCCAGCTCCAGTTTTCCGGTCAGCACATACAGCCGGCTCAACAGTTCGGCAATCTGTGTCGTCACATACAGATTCCCTTCCATGCCGCGGTACCAGCTCCACGAACCGTCTTCTCGCTGCAAGCCCTTCAGTTTTTCCACTGCCGTCCGCAATTCCTGTTCCCGGATGTTCCGGTCGAACAGCCGGACTATCTGTCTCCGTTGTTCCGTTTCCTTCATCGCTTCTGCCAGCCAGGGCATTTCCTCCTCCAGCAGCCCTTTCAAGTCGGCATTCTGTTCCAGCGGACTCTGTGTATGCTCGTCCAATGTCCCCGCAGCTTCCCAAGCCTTCCATACCTCTTCGATACGCGGATTCAAATCCACAAGATGCGCAGCCAGACTCTGTGCATAGTACGCCGAAGCCCAGGCAATGGCATCCTCCGAAGCCGGATTCCCCAATGCCGGCAAAGCCTGTACCACATACCAGTCCGGATTGGCTGTCATCTCCACCGTCAGTCTTCTGTCGGCAGCTGTCTCGCTCTGTCCGTTGAACAAATCCTCCGTCTTTATCACCAGCGTATCCGCTCCGTCCAGTTGCAGCGGAACCGTTTCAGTTACCCACTGCTTGTCGGTCAGCACCGGCAGATACCGCTGCTCGCCGTCGGTATGTGCACCGGCTTCCGCCACCACCTTGCACACCAGTACCTCATGGCGTCCGCCAGCCTCAAAATCGAAATACACCTGTCCGGTTTCTCCCTTTGCCGTACGGAATTTCTTTTTGGCAGAAAAAACCACCTTGTCCGTCATCGGATCGGTCAGTTGCAGACGAACTGTCCCTTTCACCTCTTCTTCCGACAAATTCACCAGCGATACCGCCACCTGTGCCCGGTCGCCGGCACGCACAAAACGCGGCAAGTTAGGCTGCACCATAAACGGCTTCGAAGCCACCACCGTATCCGTCATCAGTCCGTAGTCCATAGCTTTTGTATGGGCAAATCCCATCCACTTCCAGGTCGTCAGTGCATCAGGCAACGTAAATACCATGCTCACTACCCCTGCCGAATCCGTACGCAGTTGCGGATAGAAGAAAGCCGTCTCGGCAAAGTTCGTTCTCAGCGGCATGTCTATCGGAGCATCCGGTCCCTCTGCCGTTGCCTCTCCATTTCCTCCTACCGGCACCATTTCCTCCTCAAAGACCACATCCGTCAACTTCGCATTCTTCGGTGCCGCATATTTCACTTCCACCGCATTTCTCGAAAACGCCGGCCTTGCCAATACACAATCTTCCGTACTCTGAACCGTTTCTTCATAATCGCCGAACGTCGGTTTCCACAGCCTGCTGTAGTCTCCCCACTCATCCAGCCTCAGTCCACTACCTGCATAATGGTATGCAAACGGCACATACATTCCCGCACGCTGTCCGTTCCACATCGTTCCCGTAAACACATACGGCACTGCCCGGTTAAAATACAGTCCGAATCCCCAGCTATGTCCGTACAGTCTGTCCAGCGAAGCATCATACAGCACTGCCATCACATTGGCACGCACCGGCTTGCCGTCCTTGTCCACAATCTGCATCCGCCATTCCTCCTCTGTACCCGGAGTCAGACGGTCGCGGAAAGTCTCCCACTTCATCCGGAGCTGCTTCTCCGGTTCGGGACGTACCAGACGCTCCTGGCGGCTGTGCCATACCCCTTTCTTCATAAAGGCCATGTTCACTATCACCCCGTCTCCATACTCCTTCCGATACGGATACGACAATTTCACCACCTCGTTGCTCAGATTCATCCGTTCCGATTCGATACGTCCCTCTTCAGTATACACATCTACAAACAGATACACACTGTCTTCGCTGCTTCCCACATACAGATCCACCGCATTCTCTTCGCTCCACGGTCCCTTTTCATCCCGGTAAAACCATTCCGTTGCCACTACCGGCATCCGTCCCGTATGCAGCGAGCACCACACAAAGTCCTGCTCCGTCTTCCCTTCTCTTCCGGCTTCATCACAGGCCGATGCCTCCATCCGGTACATACCGTCGGGCAAGTTCCACACAGCGGCAGGCGAGAACGCTTCCTGTGCCTTCCGCTTCCCTTCGTACACCAGCTTTCCTTTCTTTCCGTCTTCTCCCCGTTCAAACACCCGGAAAGTCACCTCCGTATCCACCGGCATTCCGTTCAGGTTCTGTACCCGGAAGACAATCTCTTCCTTTTTCTCCCGCACCATTGTTTCGCGCAGTCCCTCTATCTGCAGTCCGATGGAACAACTGCCCACCGGCAGCACCATCTGTCCTGCCTGAGTCTCTCCGGCTCCGTCGGTCACCTCCGCCTTCAGCGTATACGCATAATAAAAATAGGATCCTTTCCGGAACATTTCACTCTCCGGACGGGTGAGACATACCTCTACAGCAAACCGCCCTTCGGCATCCGTCCTTACCGTTCCGTGCTGAATCTCCTCTCCCTGTCCGCCGGGCATCCAGAACCAGCGCATGGCACGCGTCATACGGAAGTCCACCTCTGCATTCCGCACCGGCGCCCCCGCAAAAGTCAGCGCCCGTCCTTCCACGCGCAGACTGTCCCCCCAGGTATACGCCTTTTCCACCGGTGTAAACGTCACCTCAAAAGTAGGCCGTTTATATTCTTCTACCTTTATATAAGCCGAAGTTCCGAAAGCCTTCACCTGTGCCTCTCCCGGAAGCACCTGTTGCGGCAACACCAGTTCCGCAGCAAATGTACCCCATTCATCGGTACGCACAGCCGTTTTCTTCCATTCCTTTCCGTGCAGCACCAGCACCGCTTCATCCGTCTCGTTGGCAGCCACCTGCAACGAGTCTCCCCGCTGCCGGTATACCACACCCGATACCCGTACCGTCTGTCCCGGCCGGTACAGCGAACGGTCGGTAAAGAGCGATGTCCTTCTTCTCCATTCCTTTTCTGAGGCTACTGTCTGCCTGTACAAAGACAGAGACCCGATGGCCATAAAGTCATTCCCCGGAGTCCGCACATTGCACAATAGCTCCCTGCCCTCCGGCACTTCTATCCGTACACTTCCTCTTTCGTCCGCCGTATCCGTCTTTTTCAGCAGATACGTACCGTTCTTCTCCTCATACATCACCAGTTCCGCGCCCGGTACCGGCTGTCCGGTCCGCTTGTCCACTGCCACCACCTCATCACAGTTCTTTTCAGCCGTCAAAGCCACACACTGATAAGGCGACACATGCAACACCGTATAATCCACCTTCTCCGCATACCCTTCAGGCGCTGTCTTCAGCAGATAAATCCCCGGCTCCGGCATTCTCCAGCGTATCACCGTATCCGTCTGCCGGAAATCCTCCGTCGGCTTCAGCTGCCAGCGCTGCACCTCGGTCCGCTTTCCAAACTTCTTAACCCATCGTTTATACTCGTCCTGCCGGTTATTCTCTACCTCCAGCGGAGTCAGATTCAGGCGATACACCTCCATCCGCAGTGCCGTCAGATTCTTGTAAGTCACCCTCAGTTCCGCTTCCTCCTCCGGATACACAAACGGAATCTCTACCTGCAGCGCCGGTGTTTCTATCCGTTCCATCACCCCTTTCAGCGCCTTCACCGTTTCAGCCTTGGGATACCTCTTCCATCCCTTCTCCGCAGTCTGGTATGCCTTCCGCAAGTCCCCTTCCTGTTCATACAGCAAAGCCCGTCTCAGATACACCTCTGCACACACTTCCAGATCGGCAAACTCCCGGCTCCATTTCTCCAGCAGACTGCCATACTCCTCTCCGCTCAGCCGGAAGCGTTCTCCTGCCACTCCGCGTTGTGCCTGCCATTCCGCCTTCGCCAGTTGTGTAATCAGGAAGCCCTCCCGGTTTCCGTTCCCGTAAAAAGCCAGCAGGTCATCATACATCCGTACAATCTCCTCCTGCACCTTCTCCATCCGGTTCCATCGCCATGCCCCGTTCAAGGCACGTATTGCTTCCCTGGTCAACAGGTCGTACATCGAGTCACCCAGATAGCGTTCACTCAATTTTCCCGTCTGTGTCATCGGTACAAAGTCGTCAGCCGAAGCACTCTTCAGCACCTCCTTCGGCGCCAAAGAACGTCTGAAATACACCAGTGCGCTGTCCACATCCTCTTCCCGTCCCTGTTCCGCCAGTCTGCTTCCCAGGAGACTGTAGAGCACCGCCTTTCCCAGCGGCTCCGTTTCCTTCTCCGCCCAGTCCTCCAGCTGTTTCCGGTCCACCGGAATACTGTCCGGAGCAATCATCCCCCTATATTGTGCCCGCATCAGCCAGGCTTTCATCATCTGCGGCAAGTTTCTTTCCGTCTCTGCCTTAGTATAAATCTTGTCCAACACCCCGATTACCGACTTCGGCAAATCCTTCTGTTGCAAGGTTTCCACCTCTTTCCACCATGCTGTATAAGTCTGTGCCCACGAAAAAAGCGGGAAAAGGGCAAGCAGTAAAAAAGCCCTTATTTGTTGTCCTCTTGTCTTCATATCCTTTTGTTTTTGGTTTCACAATCTCCCGGACCGATTCCCTTTTTCTCCCTTCCGAAGAAGATAAAGTAATCCGGTAGTCTTTTATAAAGAAATGGAATTTTCCCCAAAATACGGCGGTTTTTATCTTAAATAAGGCTAAACACAAGATTTTTCCCACTCATTCAATTATTTTGACAATAAAAAAGCGCGCCTCTGTTTAAGAGGTGCGCTCTCACAGCCGAACACACGGCCATTTTCTGCCGCAAATATACACTTTTTCTTTGATTTGCAGCAGAAAAGTAGAGTTTTTAGCCCTTTTACTTTAGCCTTTATTTACAAATAAGATATTTAAGTTACAAAACTATGAATCACCATCTGCAAAGATAGGGGCACCTCTTAAACAGAAGTACTCCCGCCCCCATTTTCTACTTACGGCAAAATAAACCTGATTCCCAGTAACTTAAATACACTGGGGAGGAGAAAAAGGTATACCCCTACTTTATTTAACAAACCTAAACTCAGTAAATCAACTCTACAAATAATTCGTACAACATGCAATTCATTTCCTCCACTCTTGTGGAATTTGAACAGCCGGACCTCATTCCCGTAGAATCCGGAAAGCTTCTTGCGCAAATGCGAAAAATGCAAGCTTTCTATTACGAGCTGTACGACTCGTACCTGCGCGGAGGAAAATACATCGTCCGTTACATGTTCTATACCCTCTCTGCAGTGAAACGGGTCACCCGTGCACAGCTCCGCAAGCAGTTTGCAGCCATCAGCCGGAAAGCCGAATCGGTTCTTCCCGAAGACATGCAGGCCCTGCGCGAAGAAGCCGAAAAAAAAGAAATCGTGCTCTACACAGACGGGAGTTTTTCACAGGAAGAGGCGCTCCGGAGCCTCCGTCAGGCAGGACTGTCACAGCCCGTACAGATCTTCACGGAGACCGAAGCCGGCACCTTGCCCGAGCTCAAGAAAGCCGTCTTCTATGCCTTCCGCAAAGACGCCTTTCTCCTGCTGGCACACAACCCCGAACTGCTCAGCCGGCCCCTCTTCTATCAGATTGTGGAAGAATACCAGATTCCTCTGCGAAGCCTCACCTTCCCCTGGATGTGCCGCAGAAACCTCAAACTCATGCAGGCGATGACACTTTATCAATTGACAGTTGACAATTGATAGTTGACAAGGGGACAAGTTGACAAGGAAACAAGAACAAGCCTCGTCAACTCAAAAAAGCCTCGTCAACTCGTCAACTGAAACCTCGTTACCTAACTTAAAAAACTTACAATGATCATAGCCATCGATTTCGACGGAACACTAGTCGAACACAAATACCCGGAGATTGGCAGGGAAATACCCTTTGCCTTCGAAACCCTGCGCCGGTTGCAGCAGGACAGGCACCGCCTTATTCTCTGGACCGTACGCGAAGGACGGCTGCTCGACGAAGCACTCGCCTTCTGTCGTGAGCGCGGCATCGAGTTCTATGCCGTCAACCGCGACTACCCCGAAGAGGAAAAAGGAGCCAACCGCCACTATTCGCGCAAGCTCAAGGCAGACCTCTTCATCGACGACCGCAACCTCGGAGGACTGCCCGACTGGGGAACCATCTACGAAATGGTCACCCAAAAACTCTCCTACGAAGACCTTATGCGCAAGTACGAAGAAGAAAGCTACTACGATCCCCCCAAGAAGAAGGGATTCTTTGCGGCTTTGTTTGAAAGAAAGAAATAAGTAAAGTTGACAAGGTGACGAGTTGACAAGTTGACAAGGAAACAAGAAAACGCCTCGTCAACTCGTCACCTGATACCTGGTCAACTAAATAAAGCCTTGTCAACTCGTCACCTGATACCTAGTCACCTAAAATAAAACTCCAATGAATAAACTAACCACCTTTCTAAGTTCAAGAAGCGGAAAACGGCTCCTTAACATGGCATACTCATGGGGAGCCTGCCTCGTCATTCTCGGGGCTACATTCAAGATCATACACTTCCCTTACGACGACGTGTTCCTCATCATCGGGATGACCACGGAGATCATCATCTTCTTCATCTCAGGATTCGACGAACCCGCAAGGGAGTTCAAGTGGACACGCGTGTTCCCGCAGCTCGACAGCAGACACACTGCGGAGCCGGCACACCAGCCTGCCGTACAGATCGAAGAGTCCATGAAAAGACTCAACGAAAGCATCGAGAAAGTCAGCAAAGAGTACGTCAGCCAGCTCGAAATGCTCAAGGCACAGACCGAAGCACTCCGCAAGCAGGCCGAACAGATGCAGCACGCACAGCAGGCATACCGCGAAGTAAACGACAAGATAGAAGCCATAGACCGCCAGTATACGCGCATCATGGAAGTCATGAACATTCAAAAGAAGTAACAAATGGCCACTTCCAACCTGCCACCCAGACAGAAGATGATCAACCTCATCTATGTCATCCTGCTCGCCATGATGGCCATCAACGTATCCAGCGACGTCATGCAGGGATTCTCCGTACTGAGCAGCCACACGCAGCAGCAGAACGGAAGCCTGGCACAGCTCAACCGAACACTTCAGCAGAAGTGCACACAGGAGAAGGCAGCGGCCGACAGCATCCGGCAGCTTCTCGACGAGTATACCGCACTCACCGCCGGACTGCGTGAAGAGATTGCCAGAAATGCGGACAAGGACGACTATACACCCGGAAAGCTCATCAAGGCGGAAGACATGAAGGCAGTACCCTTCGTCATGCTCGCCCCCACACAGAACCACGGAAAGGAACTGAGAAAAAAGACAGAGGCGCTGCGCAATGCACTCGATGACTATCTCACCGCCCCCGACGAGAAACAGCTGCTCCATACCTTCCTGCAGACAGGAGAGGAGAACGGGTTCACCTGGGAGAGGGAGACCTTCTCCGTCATGCCCGCCATCGGAGGCGTCATCCTCCTTCAGAAAATGGAAGAAAACGCACTCTTCTGTGCCCATCTCGCTCTCCGGAGCCTGAAGGACAGAAAAACCCGGCAGACCGTACAGAAAAAGGAAGAAGAGAAAAAAGACACACCCTCTGCCGTGATTGTACCTGCTGAAAGGAACATCCTCTATGCCGGAATAGACAATCCGCTCGAGGTCTTCACCCTGCAGAACGGAAGCGGAGCCCTCCGCCTTGACACCGACAACGGAAAGATGGTACAGAAAAACGGAAGATGGTACCTCACCGGCGCACGCACCGGAAAGGCACGTGTCACCCTCCTCGACGGAGAGAAAGAGGCCGGACAGACAGAATTCAGAATCAGGGAAATACCAGAACCCGAAGCGGCCATCCGGTACACCCTGCAGGGAAAGAGCTACTGGTACAAGGGAAGAACCCCCATCCGCAGGGAATACCTGGCCGCCATGGATGCGCTGGAAGTGGCATACTCCGGAGAGAACGGAAAGATCCCCTTCACCGTCGTACGCTTCTCCACCCTCTTCATCGGGCAGGACAAAAATGTCACCACACTCGAAAGCAAAGGAAAGAAATTCTCGCCCCAGCAGGCGGAACACATAAGGAAACTGAATAAGGGAGACAAGTTCTACCTCACCTCCATTCTGGTCAAGGCACCCGACGGAACTACGCGTGAGGTACAGCCCATGGACATTATCATTCTTTAAAATATGAAACAGATATTCACCGCAGCCCTTCTGGCTGCCACATGCTTGACAGCCACCGCTGCCGGACAGCCTGAAAAGGAAGACGGAGAGCAGTACATATATACCGCCGAAAAAGGAAGCAACTACTTCCTCGGAGCCAGCGGAGGATGGGGATTCCGCCTGTCCTCACAGGATTTCAAGTACACTAAGATGGGCTTCGGCGGACAGGCCTCCTACCGTGCCTCCTTCTTTGCCGGCAAGTGGATCAGCCCCTTCTGGGCCCTGCAGCTGCACGCTACCCTGAGCAGGGTGCCCCATTTCAACCGCACCGTGCAGTTCGTCACCGCCGAAGCACTCTGGAACCTCTCCGACCGTTTCACCGCCTACCGCCCCGAACGTCGCTGGAGAACACTGGCGGGAGTCGGAGCCGGACTCGCATTCAGTTCCAAGACCAAGAAGCGCCCCCTTACCGGAACCTTCTTAGTGAAGCAGGAATACCGCTTCCATCCCTCCCTCAGCCTCTTTGCCGAAGCAAGGGGAAGACTGGCCGATGACGTCCTCTTCTACAACGGCGACACACCGGTCACCACCTTCTGGGAACTCAATGCAGGAATCACCTGGACCATCAGGCCGCGGGCATACCGCGCCTACAGCCTACAGGCCTACGAACCCTACATCGAGGAGATGAACCGCGAAATCAACCGCATGAAGGAGGAACTCCTCCGGCTCAAGGCGGAACAGGATTCCCTGAAAGCGGAAAAGGAAAAAGACATCCGCAAGGATGCCGAAGTGAAGATGCTGCCTTCCATCCGCGACAACATGCACATTGAGGTGCGCTTCCCCCAGTACAGCTTCTACCTCAGCGAGACCGAAAAGGGAAACATCGCCAAGGTGGCGGAATGGATGGAGAAGGAGAAGGACTTCAGAATCTGTATCCTCCCTTTCAGCGACGAGACCAGCGACGAGACCTTCGGTGAAAACCTCCGCAGGCAAAGGGCAGAAGCCATCCTGCGCGAGCTGACCGAAAACTCGAAAGTCGCCCCCGAGAAAATCCAGCTTATTGATACTTACAAGGAAGCCAGCAGCCGCAACGTGACGGACTGCAGTGCCCTTATATTCTTTATCCCCAATTAAAAAAAATAAAAAAACTATATTTTATGAAGATCAGACACATTCTTTTCATTGCCCTTGCAGGCGCCCTTCTGTCGGGATGTACCTCGTACAAGAAAGTCCCCTACATGCAGGACCCCGAAACCGTCAATGCCTACGGAAAGGAAATTCCTCTTTACGATGCCAAGATTATGCCCAAGGACCTGCTGAGCATTACGGTCAGTACTTCCGACCCACAGGCTGCTGCACCATTTAATTTGACAATCCAAACTAATTCAACAGCCAGTCAGGGTATCCAATATACTACTTCACAAGCAGCCATACAGCAGTATTTGGTCAATAACCAGGGAGAAATCGACTTTCCCGTTTTGGGGAAACTGAAAATAGGCGGACTCACCAAAAATGAGGCAGAAAGTATGATCCGGGAGAAACTTCAGCCTTACTTGAAAGAAACTCCCATTGTTACTGTACGTATGGCAAACTACAAAATTTCCGTGCTGGGAGAAGTCAAGAGCCCGGGAACCTTTACCGTATCCAATGAGAAAGTCAATGTGCTTGAAGCCCTCGCCATGGCAGGAGATATGACCATCTATGGAGTCCGCGACAATGTAAAACTCATCCGCGAAGATGCACAGGGCAAGCGTGAGATTGTCATGCTCGACCTCACCAAGTCCGATCTCGTACTCTCTCCCTACTTCTACCTGCAGCAGAACGACATCCTGTATGTCACTCCGAATAAAACAGTAGCCAAGAACTCCGGTATCGGTAACGCCACCACCATTGCCATCTCGGCTACTTCTATCCTGGTATCCATTGCCAGTCTGATTGCTACGCTTGTAAAATAATTTTTTAAGTCAACAAGGTAACCAGAAAAATTGACAATTGACAGTTGAGAATTGTCAATTGCAAACGCCTCGTTACCTGAAAAACAAACTAAAAAACTCAAAAACTCATATCAATCTTATGAACGAAAACAATCTATTCGATACACCGGAACAGAAAGAAGAAGACTTCAACCTCTACCGCGTGATTTTCAAATACCTTATCTACTGGCCCTGGTTTGTAGCCAGTGTCCTTGTCTGTGTAGTGGCGGCCTTTATCTATTTACGCTACCAGACACCTGTATACAACGTAAGTGCTTCCGTTCTCATCAAGGAGGACGATGCCCGTAGCCGTGCCATGCAGGCAACTAACGGAGCTTTGGGAACCTTGCAGAGCATGGGAGGCTTCTCCATGACCAGCAGCTTCGATAATGAACTGGAGATTCTGAAATCACGTACGCTGATTCAAAAGGTAGTCACCCGCCTGGGACTCTATATCTCTACCGTAGAAGACCGCAGCTTTGGTTACGACCTGCCTCTGTATAAGAATGCTCCTGTACAGGTGTTCCTCACTCCCGAGGAAGCGGAAAAATTCGGCGGAGCAAAACTGAAAATGGTTTATACTTCAGAAGGAAAACTGAGCGTAAAAGCCCTCTATAGCCTGAATGGAACCGAACAAAGCGAGGAAAAGACTTTCGATGCCCTACCTGCCGTGCTGCCTACCCCTGTGGGCGTGTTCAGTTTCACGAAAAACGATTCGGTAGCAGCTCCTGCAAAAGAACTTAAACTGACCACTTACATCAGCTCCCCTACTAGCGTAGCCAAAGGATATGCAGGTGCTCTTAGTGTGGAACCTACCTCTAAAACTACGACTATTGCCAAAGTCAGCATGCAGAACAGCAGCAAGCAACGTGCGGTGGATTTCATCAATACGCTGGTAGCGTTCTACAACCAGGATGCCAACGATGAAAAGAACGAAGTGGCGCAGAAGACGGCTGACTTTATTGAGGACCGTATTGCCATTATCAACCGTGAGTTGGGAACTACCGAAAGCCAACTGGCCGATTTCAAGCAGAAGTCCGGACTGACCGACCTGACTGCCGATGCCCAACTGGCACTTCAGGAAAATTCCAAGTACGAACAGCTCCGTATCGAAAACCAGACCCAGATCCGTCTGGTGGAATTTTTGCGCGACTATATCAACAATCCCGCCAATGCCGATGAAGTCATTCCCGCCAATGTAGGCCTGCAGGATCAGAACCTCAGTACGGTTATCGACCAGTACAACACCATGATAATCGAACGCAAGCGACTGCTCCGCACCTCGTCCGAAAACAACCCCGCTGTCATCAATATGAAGACCGGCATCGAAGCCATGCGCCACAGCGTACAGACTACCGTGGCCAGCGTACTCGAAGGACTACGCATCACCAAGGGTAATCTCGACCGCCAGGCCAGCAAGTTCGAAAACCGCATCAGCAATGCTCCCAAGCAGGAAAAGGAATTCCTCACCATTTCCCGCCAGCAGGAAATCAAGGCACAGCTCTACATCATGCTGCTTCAGAAGCGTGAGGAAAATGCCATCACCCTGGCTGCTACCGCCACCAACGGACGCATCATCGAACAGGCATTGCCCGACAATGCTCCGGTAGCCCCCAAAAAGAAAATGTTCCTGTTGGTCGCTTTAGTGTTAGGCTTGGGTATTCCGGTCGGTATTATTTTCCTGATTGACCTGCTGAAATATAAAATTGAAAACGCGGAAGACGTACAAAAACTGACTTCCGTTCCTCTGATTGCAGAACTTCCTCACTGCCAGAAACCGGCAGAGGGATCCATTGTGGTACGCGAAAACCACAACGACATCATGGAGGAAACCTTCCGCGGACTCCGTACCAACCTGATGTTTATGATGGAAAGCGGGGAAAAGGTCATCATGGTTTCTTCTACCCAGCCCGGAGAAGGCAAGTCTTTCGTAGCCGGAAACTTAGCTGTCAGCTTGGCCCTGCTCAGCAAGAAAACCCTGATTGTAGGGATGGACATCCGCAAACCCGGTCTGAACAAGGTATTCAACCTCTCGCACCGTGAAAAGGGGCTGACCAACTACCTGAGCGATCCGGAACACACCGACCTCTTTGCATTGGTACAGCCTTCAGGTATTCATACCAATCTTGATATCCTGCCGGGAGGAGCCGTACCGCCCAATCCGACCGAACTGGTAGCCCGTCCGGTACTGGATTATGCCATTGCCCAGCTGAAAGAGCGTTACGACTACATCATCCTCGATACCGCTCCGATCGGCATTGTAGCCGACAGTGTCATCGTAAGCCGTGTGGCTGACTTCTGCCTCTATGTCTGCCGCGCCGAAGTCACTCCGAAGGTGGCCTTCCAGTATATCAACGAGCTGAAGAACGACAGGAAGTTCGGAAAACTGGCTACCGTACTCAACGACATCGACATGACCAAGCGCAAGAATACGTACGGATACGGTTATGGCAAGAAGTACGGTTACGGCTATGGATACGGTTATGGATATGGTTCCCAGAATAATAAGAAGGGATAGACATAAAAAATGAAGAGCCAATAGGCAAACCGATTCTTAACTTAATATGTTGATAAATTAATTTCTGCCGGAAAGCCGGAGGCTCTTCATTCTCTTTATTTAGTAAACTACACAATTTTATAGCTCCGCATATTCCTTCCTTGCATCAAAACAGGGACAGGCTTTACGGATATAGGGACTCAGTTGGGTATGCCCCACTATCCGCGCTTGCGGATAGTCCGCTTTCAGCTGGCGGAGCAGATCCAGCAAGGCACATTTCTGGGCCAAGGTACGGGTATCGGCAGGACGGTTTTTCCGGTTCAGCCCCCCTTCGTAACATACCCCGATGCTACGGTCGTTCCATCCGGCTGCATGTGCACCGATCTGATGCAAAGGCCTGCACGGATGAATCACTCCGTCACGGGTAATATAGAAGTGATAGCCGATATCGGCAAAACCCCGTTCCCGATGGCAGCGTCGAAGTGCTT
>ERZ791931.910-NODE-910-length-27212-cov-7.533122_pt1 | contig 27212 bp, 22 predicted proteins | sample MGYA00510127_ERZ791931 | MGnify/ENA primary metagenome ERZ791931 (study PRJEB30046, sample SAMN00792067) | human gut metagenome | study: EMG produced TPA metagenomics assembly of the A metagenome-wide association study of gut microbiota in type 2... | reverse complement strand
AAAGTGGCTACCTACGGACAGATAGCGGCGCAGGTCGGTGATCCGCTGGCTGGGCGTGAGGTAGGGCATATCATGAGCTGCGCTCCTTCTGGACGGAATTTGCCCTGTCACAGGGTCGTGAACCGTACCGGGGCTCTGGCACCTGACTATGCTTTCGGCGGGCAGGAAAAACAACGTGCTTTGCTGGAAGCGGAGGGCGTAACCTTCCTTGCCGACGGGCGAATAGATATGACGCTGCATTTATGGGGCAAATATGAACAATTTAATATTTTTGATATGAGCTGACAGGCCGGTCGATATTTCAAAATGTTCTGCAGTGAAAATGTTGACAAATATTTAAACAGATGCTAAAATAACCTTGTTTTTACGGAAACACCTCGGAGGGCAGTACTGCCGGATAAGAGATATTCTCTTATCCGGTTTTTTTATTAGATTAAAGGAGGAAAAATAATGCTTACGGAAAACGCTTCAAAAATCCAGCAGAAATATTTAGGCGCAAAGGGTTTGATCGTACTGATCGCTGTGATGAATATGTTTGTACCGTTGTCGATAGATTTATATCTGCCGGCACTGCCGACGATAGGTACAGAATTTGCTGCGACACCTTTGATGGTCAATTTGACGCTGGTCAGTTTTTTCTTCTTTTTCGCAGTGGGTATTCTGCTGTTTGGACCGGTGAGTGATAAATACGGACGCAGGAAGATTTTACTGCTGGGAATAGTTCTGTATACGCTGGCAAGTGGTTTGTGCGCCGCTGCCGGCAGTATTTACAGTCTGATAGCGTACAGAATCGTGCAGGCTTTGGGTGCAGGCGGCATGGTTGCTGTGTCGATGGCGGTTGTCAAAGATGCTTTTTATGGCACCACTAAAAATCGTGTTTTGGCGCTGGTGCAGGCTATGGCTGTTATTGCGCCGATGGTCGCCCCTGTTATCGGCGCATTTCTGCTGCAGTTTGTCAGCTGGCGCGGCACCTTCGTGGTCCTGATCGCCGCCGGTGCTGTTAATCTGGCCGCCAGCTTCTTTTTTGAAGAAACGCTGTCGGAAAGCGACCGTTATAAGGGCAGCTTTTGGAGTACCTTCGGCAGATTGGCAGTTGTCGGTAAAAATGTTGGTTTTACTGGTGTACTGACTGTATTTTCACTGCTGGCAGCACCTTATATGGCTTACGTGGCAGTATCTTCCTATGTTTATGTACAGTATTTTGGGCTTAGTGAGCAGGTCTACAGTTATTTCTTTGCGGCTAACTCATTTTTTGCCGTTGTCGGTCCGTTTTTATATATGAAGTTGATCGGGATCGTATCGCCGCGTCAATTTACCTATGGCTGTTTTATTTTTACTGTAGTAGCAGCGGCAGCGCTGCTGACAGTAGGGAGTATTTCACCGTGGTGGTTTTTAATAGCCTTTTTACCGGTCACGATCATGGAAAGCGCTGCCAGGCCTTTCAGTACGGCCATATTATTGGATCAGCAGAAAACGGATATCGGCTCTGCCTCGTCGCTGATCAATGCGGTGAATACTGTTTTTGGCAGCTTGGGTATGATGCTGGGTGCATTGAACTGGAGCAATTTTATTGAAGGGCTGGGGATCATTACCGCTGTTTGCGTCACCTTGGCAATTGCGGGCTGGTTGGCTCTGCTGCATTTTAAAATCAGGGTAGAAGGTTTATAAAAATCAGTCAAAATAAAAAATACCTGCCGTTGGTCAACGGCAGGTATTTTGCTTTGCAGCGAAAATTTCAGTCGCTGCCTATAGGGGAAAGATGCCCAAGCAATCCATTATTTAACGATCAAGACCGGTATTTCCGCATACATGGCAACTTTGGAGCTGACGCTGCCGAGGATAAATTCTGCAACAGCGTTCATGCCGCGGCTGCCGATGAGGATCATGCTAGCTTCGGATTTTTTGGCGGCGGTCAGGATTTGCTGCGCGGCGTTGCCAACTAAAGTTTCATAATGAACGGGAACTTTGGCGGCAGCTGTTTGTTTTTTTGCTGCTTCCATTAATTCCTGACCGGCCAGTTCATATAATTCATTGGTTTGTTTGACCATAGCGGGGTTTAACTGGTTCAAAATGGTCGATCGTTTGCTGTAAGGTTCGATTACATGGACTACTTTTACTTCTGCGTCAAGCTTACCGGCTAGATCGATACCATAAGCAAGCACTTTACTGGACGAATCAGAACTGTCGATAGCGATTAAAATTTTCTCTTTCATATAAATCCCTCCCTGAATTTTGCATCCTGCTCTTTACTTGACTGTTCTTCTTTTCTTTAATATTATTATAACAACAATAAAATCATACTTAAAATACTTATTTTTGAAATTATAATACCTAAAAAGTATGAATGGAGGAATACTTATGAATTTGCAGCAAATGCGGTATTTCGTAATGGTAGCGAGGCTGGGCAATGTTACAGAGGCTGCCAAAGCGCTGCATATCGCGCAGCCGCCTTTAAGCAGACAAATCAAACAGCTTGAGCAAGAACTAGGCGTGGTGCTGTTCGACAGATCAGGCCGACGTCTGCATCTGACAGAAACCGGTCATATGCTGCTGCATCGGGCAGAAGAAATCTTAAATCTAACGGATCGGACTGTATGTGAATTATCCAGCAGTGAGCTGGGACAGGAGGGTATTTTATCACTGGGAGTTGTCCCTTCGATGAGCCTGATGGTATTACCGCAGATGATTGCCGCTTTTAAAGAGTTGTATCCCAAAATAACCTATCGGTTGTTGATCGGCGAAAGTTTACGGGTGATCGAATTGCTGGAAAAGGGGGTCATTGAAACTGCTATCGTTCATTTGCCTGTGGACGAGGATTATTTTGCAAGCTATAAGCTGCCAACTGAACGCTTGGCATTAGTCTATGATGCGGCGTTTTTTCCGCAGCTGGAGGGGACTTTTGAACTGCCTGTAAGCAGGCTGCAGGGGCTGCCGCTTTTATGCCACCGCCGTTATAAGGAACTGTTGGAACAGTCTGCTGCTAAAAATGGCATTCAGGCATATTTTTTCTGTCTCAGCGATGACAGTAATTATCTGATTGCCTGGGCGAAAGCCGGTTTGGGACTGGCTGTTATCCCCGAGTCAGCAGAAGCGATCGCCAGGCATGAAGGGCTGGCCTGTGTCCGTATGGACGACCCGGAGCTGACGACTACGGCGGCAGTGGTATGGGGGCGCAAGCATTATCACTCGCCGACAACACGTAATTTTATCAGTTTTATACCGCAGTATTTTGAACAGTGCAAAAAGTTCTGCTGAGTGCTGTTGACTGTAGATCAGAGAAAATATAAATAAAAAGCCCCCGGAATTTTTAAGATTCCGGGGGCTTAGTTTTTAATTATTTCCAGGCCGGTAAAATGGTGCCCTGGAAGTGTTCCATAATGAATTTTTCATTATCAGCTGATTGGTAAATTTCTTTCAGTTTAGCGATCCGGGGATCGTTTTCATTGGTTTTCTTGGTTACGAAGATGTTGACAAACGGATTGTCAGCAGATTCCAGAATGATGGAATCTTTGGTAGGGTTCAGGCCTGCTGGAATAGCGTAGTTGGCATTGATTACAGCAAAGGTAACGTCGGGCAGGCTGCGGGGAATGGTAGCTGCATCCAGTTCCAGGAATTTGAAGTTATGTGGATTTTCGGTGATATCGGCAACGGTGGTAGTAACGTTTTTGATATCTTTGACTTTGATCAGCCCGGCATTGGCAAGAACTAAAATCGCACGGCCGCCGTTGGATGGATCGTTAGGAATACCGATTGTGGCGCCGTCAGGAATGGCGTCGCCTTTTTTCAAAGTTTTGGAGTAAGCGGCCATCGGGAAGTTAACGGTTTTGAAAACTTCTACCAGGTCAAATTTAGGTTCTTTTTGCAGAGTGGCATCTAAATAGGGGCGGTGCTGCATGCTGTTGGCAAAAACTTCGCCTTGGAATAGTGCTACATTAGGAGTTACATAGTCGTTGAATTCAACTACTTCGATTTTCAGACCTTGTTTTTCAGCAAGTTTTTTGACATTGTCCATAATTTCAGCATGAGGACCTGCAGTAACTGCGATTTTGATAGGTGCATCGCCGGCAGGAGCTTTTGCTGCTTCTTTTTTATCGTCACCGCAGCCGAAGGTGGTCAGGGCAGCTACGCATAAAGCTGCTGCGGCCAGTATTTTAGCTAATTTTTTCATGATAATTTCCCCTTTATAAGATGATTTTATAGTTTGTTTTTATTAAGCTTTTTGGAAAAGTAGTCGCCGAGTGACTGGATAGATTGGACCATAACGATAAGTACGACGACAGTGATCAACATAACGTCCATTTGGAAACGCTGATAACCGTAACGGATCGCCAGATCGCCTAAGCCGCCGCCACCTAATGTACCAGCCATGGCGGAATAACCGATCAAAGCGATAACAGCGAGGGTGATACCTAAAACGATGGAATGCAGTGCTTCCGGCAAAAGGACCTTGCGGATAATCTGCATGGGGCTGGCGCCCATGGCCTGAGCCGCTTCGATAACGCCGTGGTCGATTTCCAGCAGCGAAGATTCGATGATGCGGGCAATAAAGGGTGCGGCTGAAATAGTCAAAGGTACGATGGAAGCGGTAGTACCTATCGAAGAGCCTACTAAAAGGCGGGTCAGAGGAATGATTGCTACCATTAATATAATGAAGGGAGTTGAGCGGGTAGCGTTGACAATAGCGCCTAAAACGCTGTTTACAGGAGCGTTGGGCAGGATATGGTTTTTACGGGTGACGGTTAAGATCACGCCGAGCGGTACGCCGATGAGTGTGGCGAGTATTGTGGAAGCCAGCACCATATAGCAGGTTTCCCAAAAGGATTTAAGTAAAAGAGCTAACATTTCAGGAGACATAACCGATCACCTCAACTTTCAGCTGCTGTTCATGCAGATATTGCAGAGCATTTTTGATGCCTGCGGCGCTTCCTGAAATCTCAATGACCAGGGTGCCGAAGGGTATATCCTTAAGCGAGTCGATATTACCGTAGATGATATTGATATCGACATCGAATTTTTTGACCATACCGGAAACGATCGGATCGCCGGCTGAGTTACCGATGAAGGATAATCGCACGATCAGTTTGCTGCCTTCGGTGTAGACTGCGCTGATTGAAGAAGATTGCAGCAGTGCAGGCAGCTCGACATTGTTGATGCTTTTGACGAAATCTTTGGTAGTGGGCTTCTGCGGATCGGTGAAAACATCGATCATGGAACCTTCTTCAATGATCTCGCCGTTTTCGATAACAGCTACTCTGTCACAGACTTCTTTGACCACTTCCATCTGATGTGTGATCATGACAATAGTCAGATTCAGGCGTTTATTGATATCTTTGAGCAGGTCGAGAATAGATTTTGTTGTCTGCGGGTCCAATGCCGAGGTTGCTTCATCACACAGCAGTACTTTAGGATCGCTGGCCAGAGCACGGGCAATACCGACACGTTGTTTCTGACCGCCTGACAGCTGGCTGGGATAATAATCGCCGCGGTCCTGTAATTGTACCAGCTCCAGCAGCGGCTGCACCCGCTTTTTGATTTCAGACTGCGAAATACCCTGTATTTCCAGCGGAAAAGCGATATTATCATAAACTGTGCGGGAGGCCAGCAGATTAAAGTGCTGGAAGATCATCCCGATATTTTGGCGTGCTTTGCGCAGTTCCTGATTGTTCATTGCAGTCAGTTCCTGTCCATCCACAAAGACCTGACCGCCGGTAGGTACTTCCAGCATATTGATGCAGCGGATCAGGGTTGATTTACCGGCACCGCTGAGGCCGATGATACCGAATATTTCTCCGGCGTTGATATGCAGATTTGTTTTCTTTAAAGCGTGGATATCACCTGCATTGCTGTAATAGGTTTTTTCCACATTGCGTAAATCGATCATACAGCGTTCCTCTTTCTTTTCTAAAATCGTAAAAAAACCCTTCACACAGGTGAAGGGTAACGAAAGCGTTTCGTACTGCTTCATCTGTCGGATTTACATCCGTTGGATTTGGCACCGTTCACGTCGTGATGGTTGCCGTAGCTTCATAGGGCCAGTCCCTCGGCTACTCTTGATGAAATACCGTTTGAAGTTGTTAAACAAAATAATACACTTACAATCGGCACTTGTCAATAAAAATTTTAAAATTTTTGTAAAAAACCTTGCCTTTCACAAGATAAAGTGATAAAGTATAAAAGAAAAAGGTGCTAGCACCAGCTAAATTTAAGGAGGCAATCATGGCTGCAAAAACCAGAGACCATTTGACCGATCAATTATTTAAAGCGATTCTTAGCTTAAAAAGTGAAGAGCAGTGTTCCAACTTTTTTGAGGATATTTGCACGATCAGCGAACTGAAATCCATGGCGCAGCGTTTGGAGGTTGCCAGAATGCTTGATGCAGGCTGTATTTATGAAGAGATAGTAGAAAAAACAGGCGCCAGTACGGCGACGATCTCACGGGTTAAACGCTGTCTGGTTTATGGCGCTGACGGCTATAATTCGATAATGCCATTATTAAAAAAGGAAGACAAGCACAATGCTGAATAATAAAGCTTTGCAGGTGCCGTATGGAACTAGGGACGTACTTCCGGGTGAAGCCGGCGCCAGAAGGATAATTGAAAATAAGCTTGCCTCTACCTTTAAAGCCTGGGGCTATGACGAAGTGGTCACGCCGACTTTTGAATATCTGGATACTTTTGCCGCAGCAGGTCAGCTGTCAGACAGCAGTTTTAAATTTTTTGACCGTCGTAATAATATTTTATTGCTGCGGTCGGACATGACGACTCCTTTGGCGCGTTTGGTAGCTACTCGGCTCAATGAGGGACCGGCGGTAAAACGGCTTTTTTATCTGGCGAATCTATTTCGCTATGAGGAAACACAGGCCGGACGCCAGTGTGAGTTTAATCAGGCCGGTGTTGAAATGATGGGTGCGGCCGGACCTTCGGCAGATGCCGAGATGCTGGCTTTAGCAGTAGCTTCGCTGCAGGCAGCAGGGTTAAATGATTTTGTGATCAGTGTTGGCCAGATCGATTTTATAAATGGCCTGATTGAAGCGGCTGAGGTCACTGAACTGCAGGCGCAGGAGCTGAAACGCTGCCTGATCGAGCATGATGTGGTACGGTTGGAAGCGTTGGCAGATGGCAGCAGGATGTCACCGGAACAAAAAGATTTGTTTAAAGAGCTGCCGTTTCTGCATGGCGGGCTGGAACTTTTAGATAAGGTTGAAGCCTGTGGTTTGAACAATAAAAGCTCCAAGGCTGTGCAGGATCTGCGCGAAATCTATGCTTTGGCCGAGGTCTATGGTGCGGCTGGTTATCTGCGTTTTGATCTGGGGCTTTTGCGCGACCTTGATTATTATACTGGAATGTTATTTGAAGGCTACGCTGAGGATATGGGTTTCCCGATCATCGGCGGCGGCCGTTATGATACAATGATGGAAAATTTTGGCAGATCCTGCCCGGCAACAGGATTTGCTATAGGGATAGACAGGATCATGTTGATTCTGAGTCGGCGCCGGCAGCTGGACAATATCAGCAGCTGGGATGTTCTGGTGGCCTGGCAGGCAGGCTGTCTGCCACAGGCGATCGCGCAGTGTATGCGTCTGCGCAGGAGCGGCAAAACAGTGAAGCTGGCTGCCGAGCCTTTTAACCAGAGCGAAGCAGTGGACGCGCAGCGTGCTAACGCCTGCGATACGCTGCTGTATATCGAAGATTGATAAAGGAAGTGCCGTAATGGATTATATTACCGTAGCGCTGCCGAAGGGCAAGCTGTTTCAAAGATCAGTAGAGCTGCTGGCTAAAGTAGGCTATAGTGCTGATAACGTAACTGAAGATTCGCGCAAACTTGTTATCAGTAACGAGGATAGCAAGGTGCGCTTTATAATTACTAAAACTGTCGATTTGCCGACCTATGTAGAATACGGTGCTGCCGATATCGGGATCATTGGTAAAGATGTGCTGCTGGAAGAACGCAAGGACGTATATGAGCTGCTGGATCTGAAATATGGACGCTGTCGTTTGATGCTGGCAGTTCCTGAGCAGATGCAGCGGCCCAGGCTGACTGATTATGCGCATCTGCGGGTAGCAACTAAATATCCGAACTGTGCCCAGGAGTATTTTCGCAGTCTGGGGATTCAGACCGAGATCATCAAGCTTAACGGCTCGATTGAACTGGGGCCGATGGTTGGATTGTCGGAGCTGATCGTTGATATTGTGGAAACAGGCCGTACCCTGAAAGAGAATAAATTGGTGGAGGTAGATTCCATCTATACGGCGACAGCAAGACTGATTGCCAACAGGGTGAGCTTTAAATTGAAATTTGACCGTCTGGATAAACTGGTCCGAGATTTGCGTAAGGTACTGGATGAGGAGGAAGAGCAATGCAAGTAACAGATGCCAGAGGAATGAGTGCTGTTGAAATAGCAGCTTTGATGCAGAAAAAAGCTTTTGATGAATGTGAGCTGTCCCCCGGAGTTCAGGCAGGTGTTACCGCTATGTTTGGTGCGCCGCTGACAGCAGCCCAGGTCGTCGAAAGAATTGTGACTGACGTAAGGGCCGGCGGTGATGGAAAGCTGCTTTATTATACTAATCTGATCGATAAAGCAGGCTTGAGTGTCCAAAATATCCGGGTCAGCAAGGCTGAATTTGCAGAAGCCCGACAATCAGCTGATGCCGAAGTGGTAGAAGCCATCGAACGTGCTATTGCAAATGTGCGTCGCTTTCACGAAGAACAGCTGCCAAAAACCTGGCTGACTAACCGTGAATGCGGTGCTATGCTGGGACAGAAGGTAACTCCTGTTGACTCTGTGGGTATCTACGTCCCCGGTGGAACTGCGGCTTATCCTTCTTCTGTGATTATGAATGCTGTACCGGCTACAGTAGCAGGAGTACCACGGATCGTGATGGCAGTACCGCCCGGACGTGATGGCAAAGTCAATCCTTATGTGCTGGTTACGGCTGAATTAATAGGTATCAGGGAAATTTATAAAATGGGCGGTGCACAGGCCATTGCTGCGTTAGCTTTTGGTACGGAAACTGTACCAAAGGTTGAAAAAATTACCGGCCCGGGCAATATTTTTGTGACGCTGGCTAAAAAAGCTGTTTACGGGCACTGCGACATTGATATGCTGGCAGGTCCCAGCGAAATATTGATTATAGCCGATGATGGCGCTGATCCTAAATATCTGGCAGCTGACCTTTTGAGCCAGGCGGAACATGATCCTCTGGCCAGCGCTATTTTAGTTACGGACAGTGAGCTGTTGGGCAATGCTGTTGCAGCAGAGCTTGAGATGCAGCTTGCTGCTTTGCCGCGGCAGGAGATCGCTGCATTGTCTTTAGCAAATCATGGCAAGATCATTATTGCGTCTGATATGGAAACAGTAATTGAGATGGCGAATATATCAGCACCGGAGCATTTGGAGGTTATGACGAAAGAGCCTTTTGCTCTGCTGCCTTATCTGCGTAATGCCGGTGCGATCTTTTTGGGCGCTTATTCACCGGAGCCTTTGGGCGATTATTATGCAGGACCGAACCACATTCTGCCTACCGGAGGTACTGCCCGTTTCTACTCAGTTCTGAATGTGGAGACGTTTATGAAGAAAACAAGTATCATTGCTTATACGCAGGGCGCCTTGACTGCTGTGGGCAGTGACGTTATTAAAATGGCTGAAGCTGAAGGGCTTCAGGCGCATGCTAACGCTATCCGCGTGCGTATGGAAAAGAGGTGAGGAGATGGCTGGATTTAATGCCAGGACCGGCTTGGAAGAATTGGAAGAATATGCTGTAGAACATGTGGCTGCCGATATTATCGTCAATGCCAACGAAAGTAATTATAATCTGCCGCGGCCGATTGAGCAGGCTGTAGCGGCGAAGCTGGCCGGGTTTCCTTTTAACCGTTATCCGCCGATGCAGGCTGAAACGCTGCGCGGGCTGATTGCTGAAGATCTGGCGCTGGATGCAGACAATATCAGAATCGGCAACGGTTCCAGTGAACTTTTGCAAATGGCCTGTTATGCTTTTGGCGGCAATGGACGTAAAATCGCTTTTCCGTATCCGTCCTTTTCTATGTATGGCGTTTATACCAAGCTGGCCGACAGTATAGCCGCACCGTATCCGCTGACGCTGACGGGATATGTCGATCCAGATAAGGTCATCGAATTTTGCAGGGCAGAGCAGCCGGCGCTGTTGATTGTCTGCAATCCCAACAATCCGACGGGAAATTATAATCCGCTTGAAGTAATGGAGAAGATTTTAGCAAATGTCAGCTGCCCGGTAGTAATGGATGAAGCCTATATGGAGTTTGCTAAAGGCAGCGGCGTTGATCCGCAGGATCTGCGCCCGCTGAATAAATTAAAGCTGGTAGCAGGTTCGACTTTGGCTCTGACAGGTAAATACAGTAATTTTATGTGCTTACGTACTTTTTCTAAAGCTTACGGACTGGCTGGACTGCGTGTAGGTTATGCTGTCGGCAGTGCCGGTATCATGCGTGTTTTGGGAAAAACACTGCTGCCTTATCATGTTAATGCCTGGTCTTTAGCTGTAGCGGAAGAGGTTTACCGCCAAAAAGACTTATATAAAGAACAACTGGAAACTATTATCGAGCAGCGTGATCTGATGCGGGAACAACTGGAGCAAATGGGCTTGAAAATCTGGCCGTCCGCAACGAATTTTCTGACCTGTTGCCCGCAGGGCGAACTGACTGCCCGTTTAGCGGCTGCCTGCGAGCAGCAATATGGCAGCCAGGGTGAAAAAACACAGCAGATGCTGGCAGGAATGTACTTATACCGCAAACTGCTGGAGAAGAAAATTTTGGTGCGCGATTATACCAGTCATCCTGTATTGCAGGGATGCCTGCGGATCACGGTAGGCCTGCCGCTGGAAAATGCTGAAATCATCAGCCAGCTGCAGCGCTTATGCGGAGAGGAGGCAATATGATGCGGCAGGCAGTTAAAGAACGAAAAACTTTAGAAACTGCGGTCAGTGTAAGTATTGGGCTTGATGGCAGCGGGAAAGCGGATATCGCTACAGGTGTCGGTTTTTTTGATCATATGCTGACACTGCTGGCCAAGCATGGTTTTCTTGATTTGCAGGTGAAAGCACAGGGAGATCTGCAGGTTGACTGTCACCATACGGTTGAAGACTGCGGCATCGTTTTAGGAGAAGCTCTTAAAGCGGCTGTTGGTGATAAAAGCGGTATTCACCGCTATGGCAGTTGTTTTATTCCAATGGATGAGGCTTTGGCACAGGTAGTACTGGATTTTTCCGGGCGGCCGTACCTGGTTTTTGAAGCCGAAATTCCTAAAATAACTTTGGGTAACTACGATACAGAAATGACTGAGGAATTTTTCCGCGCCGTAGCCGTGGCCAGCGGCATGACTGTGCATATTCGAGTCTTGTATGGTAAAAATGTACATCATATTATTGAGGCGGTTTTTAAAGCTTTTGCCCGCGCGCTGGCAGAGGCAGTAGCTGCAGATCCGCGCGTTCAGGGCGTGATGAGCAGCAAGGGGGCTTTATGAGTTCGAAGATAGTCATTGTTGATTATGGGATGGGAAACCTGCACAGTGTTAATAAAGCGATCGCTGTTGTTGGCGGCGACCCGGTTATTTCCAGTGATGCCGCAGTTATTGCACAGGCTGATAAACTGATTTTACCGGGAGTAGGGGCTTTTGGCGATTGTATGGCTAATCTGCAGCGCAGCGGTCTGGTACCGATACTGCAGAAATATTTGCACAGCGGCAGACCGTTTTTAGGTATCTGTCTGGGAATGCAGGTTTTGTTTGAAGGCAGTGATGAAGCTCCCGGAGTGAAAGGTCTGGGCTATTTTCAAGGGCAGGTGCGCAGACTGGATACCGCTTTGAAAATACCGCATATGGGCTGGAACAAGCTGAGTTTACGCAGCAGTTCTCCGCTGCTGCAGGAAGCAGGAGATGAATATGTGTACTTTGTGCACAGCTTTCATGTTGAGCCGCAGCAGCAAGAGCTCATTACTGCCGTATGTGATTATGGTATGGAAGTAACGGCTGCCGTCGGCAGCGGCAGTGTGCAGGCTTTTCAGTTCCATCCAGAAAAATCAAGCCGGGCAGGCCTTGGCCTGCTGCGCGCTTTTAAGGAGTGGCAGCCATGATAATTTTTCCTGCTATAGATATCCGCGGCGGCCGCTGCGTCAGATTGACGGAAGGTCGTTTTGACCAGGAAACTGTTTTTGCTGATGATCCTTCGGAAATGGCTGCCCGCTGGTCGGCAGCCGGAGCCGAATATTTACATGTCGTCGATTTAGACGGTGCTTTGGCCGGTGCGGGACGTAATCTGCCGGCAATCCAAAAAATCCTGGAGCACGCTTCTATGCCAGTGCAGGTAGGAGGCGGAATCAGAAGTCTGGCAGCTGTAGCAGAATTGCTGGAATTGGGGGTCAGCCGTGTGATTCTTGGATCAGCAGCAGTGCGGGAACCGCAGCTGGTTGCTGAAGCCTGTCGGGAATTTCCTGGTCAGGTTGTTGTAGGTATCGATGCTAAAGACGGGAAAGCCGCTATCGAAGGCTGGGGTGTCAGCGGTGGTATTGATGCTGTAGAGTTGGCTCTAAAAATGGCTGCTATCGGGGTCGAGCATATTATTTTTACTGATATCAGCCGTGACGGTAAGCTGAGTGGGGTGAATGTAGAAGCCACTGCCGCTTTGGCAAAAGCCTGCGGTGTTAAAGTCATTGCCAGCGGCGGTGTGGCATCGTTGGAAGATATACGCCGGCTGCAGCAGCGGTCCTCCTCTGGGATCGAGGGCTGCATCATAGGGAAGGCCATTTATACCGGAGCTATTGACCTGCGGGAGGCTCTGCGGGTCGCAAAGGAGGTCTGAGATGCATACCAAAAGAATTATTCCCTGTCTGGATGTAAAAGAAGGGCATGTAGTCAAAGGCACTAATTTTGTGGAATTGCGTGATGCCGGTGATCCTGTTGAACTGGCGGCCTTATATGACACTGAAGCTGCCGATGAGCTGGTTTTTCTTGATATCACTGCGTCTGTCGAGCAGCGTAAGTCTATGCTGGATGTCATAAACCGTACGGCGGGACAGGTTTTTATGCCGCTGACAGTTGGCGGTGGGATCAGCACGGTGCAGGATATCCGTAATGCTCTGAATGCAGGTGCTGATAAAATTTCTGTAAATACGGCGGCAGTAAAAAATCCGCAGCTGATTGCTGATGGTGCAAAGCTGTTTGGCAGCCAGTGCATCGTTTTAGCTGTAGATGCCAAACGCTGCGGTACAGATAAATGGGAAGTTTATGTACATGGCGGACGTACTCCTACGGGAATTGAGGTACTGGACTGGGTCAGAACGGCGGCAGAATTGGGCGCCGGCGAGATTTTACTGACCAGTATGGATGCTGACGGTACAAAAAACGGCTATGATATACCACTGACCCGGGCGGTTGCCGAAGCGGTGAAGGTACCTGTGATAGCCAGCGGCGGCGCAGGTAAGCTGGAACACTTCTATGATGTTTTGACGGAAGGTAAAGCCGATGCCGTTTTGGCGGCATCAGTCTTTCATTATAAAGAGTTTACTATCAGGCAGGTCAAAGAATACCTGCGGTCTAAAGGTGTAGAGGTGAGATTATAATGCAAGTAGATTTTTCTAAAATAAAATTTGATGAAAAAGGCTTGATTCCGGCCATTATTCAGGATGCAGCAACCAATGCCGTGCTGATGCTGGCCTATATGAACGGCGAATCACTGGCGAAGACTGTGGAAACCGGTTATACCTGGTTTTGGAGTCGCAGCCGTCAGGAGCTGTGGAACAAAGGCGCTAGCAGCGGCCATGTGCAGAAGGTCGTCAGTATTGATTATGATTGTGATGGTGACAGTCTGCTGGTAAAGGTTGAACAAAAAGGTGCAGCCTGCCATACCGGAAATTATTCCTGTTTCAGTTATCCATTATGGAACAGCGGTGCAGGCAGAAATCTGCCGGTACCTGAACCGGATGGTATTCACGGTATTTTGGCTGAATTGTACCGCGTCATTCAGGACAAACGCGTCCATGGCGGCGAAAAATCTTATACCCGTTACCTGTTTATGTCAGGACAGGATAAGATTTTGAAAAAGGTCGGCGAAGAAGCTGCAGAAACTATCATTGCTTCCAAGAATAATAACGGCAAAGAGGTTTTGTATGAGATGTCTGACTTGTGGTATCATTGTTTAGTGCTTCTGGCATATCATAATATCAATCCGGCAGAACTGCTGAACGAATTGGGTGGTCGCCGCAGTAAAGAAAATAACAGTAAATATTAAAAAAAGAAACCTTCCGCAGTCTGCGGGAGGTTTCTTTGCTTAAAATTTACTGCTGACAGTTTTATTTTGTGCTACAATGACAAGTAAGAAATACGGGGATAAGAAGGTGGAAGCATGGAAAAAACGGTTTTAGTTATCGGTCACCGTAATCCAGACACGGATTCGGTCTGTTCTGCCATCGCCTATGCTTATTTAAAGCAGCAGCTGGGTTTGAACGCAGTTCCGGCACGTGCAGGCAAGATCAATCCGGAAACACAGTTTGTGCTGGAACATTTTGGCGTACCGGTACCGAAATTAGTAGATGATCTGTATCCGCGGTTAAGTGATATACGCCTGGCGCAGCCGCCGACAGTGGGGCCAGATGCGTCACTGCGTGATGTGGGCAGGCTTTTTGTAGAGTACGAAGGTTTAAAATCCGTACCGGTATTGGATCAGGAAAATAATATCGTCGGCATCATTACTGTCGGCGACCTGGCGAAACGTTATTATAATGAGCTGTCAATTCAAGATCTGGACGACGGCGAAACAGATTACAGAAGTATTGTCCATACTTTAGATGGTCAGCTGATCTGCGGTGATCTGACACATACCTTTAATGGTAAGATCAAAATTGGGGCTTCGGAGCCTGAAACACTTAGCACGGCAATTAAAAATGGAGATCTGGTTATCATCGGTGACAGAGTTGAGGCGCAGCTGGCAGTACTGGAGGCCGGCGCCGCAGGTTTGATTCTGACGCGGGATACGGAAATAACGCCAATCGTACTGCAGACGGCCCTGCGTTATAAGGCTGTTGTCATCAGCACGCCTTATGACACTTATACTACGGCACGGCTGATCAATCAGAGCATTCAGGTCAGGCTGGTGATGACGAAAAACCTTGTGACTCTGAAAACGACAGACTTACTTTCTGATGTCAGAGAAAAGATGCTGGCGGCAAAATTTGTCAGTTACCCGGTGTTGGAGCGTGGTAAATATGTAGGGATGATGGATCGTGGTATGATGCTGGTTCCCGATCGTCAGGAGGTTATTTTAGTCGACCATAATGAACGCAGTCAGGCGGTGGAAGGCATTGAAGAAGCGCATTTGCTGGAAATCATTGACCACCATCGGCTGGGCGGGCTGACGACAGGCGCGCCGATCTTTATCAGACAGGAGCCTGTAGGTTCAACTGCTACTATCGTTGCCAACCTTACCTGGCACAGAGGTATCGAACTGCCGCCGGCTTTGGCAGGTATTTTATTTGCGGCTATAGTTTCTGATACTTTGTATTTCCGTTCTCCTACTGCGACTCTTTTTGACCAGGATACTGCTAAACGTTTGGCAGAGCAGGCCGGCATCGAGGATGCGGAAGCTTTTGCGATGGAAGTACTGCGTCATGGTTCTGCTATTGGTACGATGCCGGTGCAGGATATTGTGCGTAATGATATTAAGGAATTCGATTTTGGCGAACACCGGATTACGGTCAGTCAGATCAATATTATGGATCGGCAGCAGGCTTTAGAACGGTTAGGAGAACTGCAGAAAGCTCTTAATGAATTTCGTAAGCAGGAAGGTTATGACCTGTCGCTGCTGATGGTTACTGATATTTTGGGTGAAGCGACAGATCTTTTAGCTGCAGGAAGTCCTCAGACACAGCTTGTTCACGCTTTTGGCGAAGCTGCTGCGGAAGGATGCTATCACCTGCCAGGCGTTTTGAGCCGTAAAAAACAAATCATTCCGCCCTTGACAGAAGCCTTTAGAAAACAGGACTGAATTATAGAAAAAAGACTGCTTCTTAAAGAAGCAGTCTTTTTTTACTGTTAATTAGCAGGGAAGAAAGGCCAAACAACTGGGATTACAACCAGGGATACGATAAAGGCTACGATAACGAGGCCGGTACCGCATTTTACGTAGTCCATGAATTTGTAGCCGCCGGGGCCAAGTACCAAAGTATTCGGAGGAGTGCCTACCGGAGTTGCAAAAGCACAAGAAGCAGCAACTGCGATCGCCATCAATACTGCTTTCGGATCAGCGCCAAGCTGTTTAGCAATAGCAATACCGATCGGACACAGCAAAGCTGCTGAAGCAGTGTTGGACATAAATTGGGTCAGACCGCAGGACAGAATGAACAGAATAGCGGTCACTACTAAAGGAGACGGACTTCCGCCCATCAGGCCGACGGTCCAGTCAGCTATCAAAGCGCCGGCGCCGGTAGTATCCATAGCTGCTGAAACAGGCATCATACCTGCGAACAGGAAGATGGTTACCCAGTCGATAGAAGCATAAGCTTGTTTTTCGGTCAGGCAGCCGGTCAGTACGCAAACAAGCGCGCCGGTGATAGCAGCGATTTCCAAAGATACGCCAGGGATACCAACAGCCATGGTGATGATAACCAAAGCAAGGATGACTCCGGAGATGATTTGTTTGGTAGAAGAAGTGGAAGCGGCTTCGATTTCCTGTTCAATTTCCTGGTCAGCAGAAAGATCTACTTTCGGAAGCAGGTATTTGCCTACGAACATCATGTACAGCATACCAGCAATAGAAACCGGAATACCGATCCAGGCAAATTCAAAGAAGCCAAAAGGTTCAAGACCGGCAGAGGTCATAGCGCCGACTGCAATAATATTAGGCGGCGTGCCTACCATAGTAATGATACCGCCCCAACCGCAGGCAAATGCCAGAGGCATCAGTTGACGGGAAGCGGGGATCTTAGCTGCGGCACAAATACCGAGCGCAACTGGCAGCAGGCAGGCTGCAGTACCAGTATTGGACAGGCAGGAAGATAAAACCGTACCGACCATCATTAAGCCAAACATCAAGCTGTTCTCGCCTGTACCACACATTTTTACTACTACACCGCCGATTTTTTGAGCAAGACCGGTGTAGAACATGGAAGCACCTACGACGAACATACCTGCAAACAAGACTACGGTAGAGTCGGATAAACCCGAGAATACCTGTTTTGCAGGAATAAAACCTAACAGGCCGCAGGAAATCGCGCCTGCCGTTGCAGTAATTGCCAAGGGAATAAGTTCAGTTACGAATAAGAGAGCAACTACTGCCAACAAAATTAAACATTTTACTGCTTGGGACATATTATTCCTCCTTTTAAAATTTTAAAATGCGTTAACAGAATAGCAAATTTTGAAAATCTCCTCTGTTGCGACGGCAACATTTTTAAGTAAAATTTATTATAATTATTCATTTTTACAAAAAGTTTTACCTGAATTTTACTTATTTCTTAGATGAATGATACGAAATATCAACATTGTATAACTTATTTAAAAGAAATAAATAATTGGTGATTTGAAAATAAATAAATAATTTTTAATAATTAACCGATTTATATTTTTATTATTAAAAATAATTGATAAGATTAAAACTATATAGATTAATTTAAAAGTAAAAAGAACGCAGATATTTTATCTGCGTTCTTTTTGCTTTTAAATAAGATTTTTGTGACGCCAGACTCCACTGTGCCAGCGATAAATAAATATCAGTGCCCTTAAACATTCATCCATCATCATAGCAATCCAGATACCTATCAAGCCAAAATCGAGGACGATACCAAAAAAGTAGGCACCTGATACGGAAACCAGCCACATGGAAAGCAAGCCTATTGTTACAGGACCTTTGATGTCACCGGCAGCCTGCAGTGACATGACCATAACCATGTTGACGGCACGGCCGATTTCCAGAAAAATTTCAATGAGAAAGATGTGGCGTCCCAACTCCAGCACTTCGGGGTTATCAGTAAAGATACCATAGATATGGTCGCTGTTGAAATATAAGAGCGTTGTCAGGGTACCGCTGATCAGCACCGCTAACCGCACAGTTTGCCAGACTCTTTGGCTGACTGCTTCCTGGTCGCCGCGGCCTAGAAGAAAACCAACGATGATTTGTGTCGCCATTGCCAGAGCCTGCGAATAAATGTATGAGAACATAGCAATGATATAGGCATATATTTTGGTCGTTATGACTACTAAACCCATCAGATTGACAAATTTCATAATCACCATCTGCGACAGCTGATACGAAAGCGACTCACCGCCTGAAGGCAGACCCAGATAGAGGATATTGTGCAAAGTTTTTTTGGGAAAAGGACGAAGATATTTAAAAGACAAGGGCAGATTGATAAAACGACGGAAAAAATATAGAATCAGCAGCAGACCCAGTACTTTACTGCTGTTGGTTGAAATAGTCACTCCCAATACTCCCAAGGGGGGGATGGGCCCGAAGCCATGAATAAGGAAAACATTACAGATAATATTGATAACATTCATGATGATAGAAGTCATCATCGTTACTTTTAGCAGTGAATAACCGCGGAAAAAAGAAATAAAAGAGATGTATACTGCCTGGACCACTATAAACAAGCCGATATAGCGTAGAAATAAGCCGGATTCAGACCGGATGTCATCAGGTACGGCCAGCAGATCAAGAAAGAAGTTGTCGAAACAAAACAGAATTGAACTGATGATAAGTCCGAAAATGAAGTTTGTTAAAAGAGCTACGGTACAAACTTCCGTGACTTTTTCCTTATTACCGGCACCACGGTATTGGGCAATCAGGATTGTTGCGGCCATACTTATTACGCTGAGGGCAATAATAACGATGTTGATGATTTGATTGGCGTTACCAACGGCAGCAACGGATTTTTGAGAATAATGACTGAGCATGAATTGATCTACATTGCCGACCATCATCTGCAGCAAAATTTCAATGAAAATCGGCCAGGTCATTTTGAAAACAGAAAGCTTGGCCGCGGTAGTTTCGATAGAACGCATTGTCAAACACTCCTGAAAAAATAAATCTGCCTTCCTGAAGGCAGATTTGACCCAGGAAGGCAGGCGTCTTTGCTTGCGTCATACATTATAGCACGGTGCTTAACCTACTGCAATATTTTTGAGTTATATTTTACAATTATATTGACAAGTAAGGCTGTTTTCTATTATAATCTTAATTGTCGTGGGGGCATAGCTCAGCTGGGAGAGCGCTTGAATGGCATTCAAGAGGTCAGCGGTTCGATCCCGCTTGTCTCCACCAATTGAAAATGTAGAATCCATGCAGACTTTACGGTTTGCATGGATTTTTTGTTTTGTGCGAAAAGTACTTTTCCCAAACGTTTTCCCAAAAAATGGTGAAGATAGCCTAAAGATAAAATTATAGATACTAAACTTATATAATTTCGTTTTATAAATTTATGAGAATTTGTATTGTGCGATTGACTATTAATGGTTAAAAAGGTATCATTTATTATGAAGAATTATAATCATGGGAGGTGATTTGTGTGGCAACGGCTGATCAACTTAAAAGTCTTGTAAAAGCTTATGTTGAGCGTAATGATGAAAAGTTTAAGACAGTTGTGCTACAAATAGCTGCTCATGAAGCGAAATTGGGGCATGATAATTTTGCACGTGAATTGAAAAAACAAATTGATAAAATGGGAAATAGGAGACCAAGCATTATTCAGCTTACATCGCAAAATCCTATGTTATCATTGTCAGTTCCAAATTACGATTTATCCGAACTTATTGTTTCTGTTGAGATACGAGAAAATATTAATCGTATTTTAAATGAATATAGAAATAGAAATAAGTTGCATTCTTATGGTCTAATGAATCGTCGGAAAATAATGATTGAAGGAAAGCCAGGGACAGGAAAAACTTTAACAGCAGCTATCATAGCTTCTGAACTTTCTTTACCATTGTATACTGTACAAATGGATAAGTTAATAACAAAGTTTATGGGAGAAACAAGTACTAAATTACGGCAAATATTCGATAGTATTAAATCAATAGTAGGAGTTTACTTTTTCGACGAATTTGATGCTATTGGTGCGGATAGAAGCTTTGATAATGAAGTTGGAGAAATGAGAAGAATACTTAATTCTTTTCTACAATTTATTGAGCAGGATTCATCAGAGAGTATAATAATTGTTGCAACAAATAATCAGAAGCTTTTGGATCAGGCGTTGTTTAGGCGTTTTGATGATGTGCTTCACTATTCTTTACCAACAAAATTGGAAGTACATCAATTGCTGGAAAATAAGTTAGTAAATTATGATGATACCTTTTTGGTTACTAATGAAATTCTTGAGTCTGCAGATGGATTAAGTCACGCAGAGATTGTGAAAGTGTGTGATGATGCTATAAAGGCGGCTATTTTAGATGAAGAACCTATTACAAAAAAGAAAGTCATTTCTTTGCTGAAAGAAAGACATAATATATATTCTTATAAGGAGGCATAAGTCTTATGGCGGTAGAAAAGAAAAATATTTTTTTGAAAAATACAATAGAATCTATGCCATATAAATCTTTATCACGTCGTATAGGAACTAACTATCCTACACGACAGGTTGATGTGCACGCTATGATAATTGAACGTAAGTTAAATGAATGTTATGAAAAGTCGCTTACGCCAAAGCAAGCGGCGGCTATTCGATATAAAGGCGGAATGTATCTTGAATTTTCTGGCATGAAGGGATATGACTTAGCAATAAAAAGCCTTGAGAACAGAAAGGCTGGCATTCATCTCTCAAATGTCCGTGAAGATCCAGAAACCAATATAGTTAGGGCTACTGTTTATATACCTGCTGGTAAGGAAAACTACTTTATTAAAAAAGTAGAAGCATATGCAAATGAATTTACGAAGAACGGTAATCCTAAAAATGACGCTTTGGTTGGAAGCATTGAAGATGTTAAATTGGCAATGGTAGAGTCGTTTTGGGTTGGAAAATTAGATACAATGCCTTCTGAACAAGCTGTATGGTGCGAGGTTTGGTTGAGATTTGATTACAGTGCTCATTATTCGGAACCTTGGAAACAGGCTGAAGAAAATATTGATTCAATTTGTAAAAAAAATGGCATTAGGATTGATAAAAAAAACATTATATTTCCTGAAAGGATAGTAAAACTTATTTATGCTAATGCTGAAGAGTTAAAAATTTTAATTAGTATATGTCCATTTATTGCAGAATTTCGCCGCGCTCAAGAAGCTAATGCTTTTTTCAGAAACCTTTCAAACAAGGAACAAAAGAAATGGACAGATGAATTATTATCACGTACAACATATCAAAACAACGATATTGCAATTTGTCTTTTAGATACAGGAGTAACAGAAACTCATCCACTATTAAATCCAGCAATAGATATTAATCATATGCAATCAATAAATTCTTCTTGGGGAAATGGTGACAACCATGGTCATGGCACAGAGATGGCTGGTATTGCTTTATTTAATGATTTAAAGCAGTTATTAGAATCGCAAAGACAAATTGTTATTTCGCACGAGATTGAGTCTGTAAAAATTTTACCTCAAAGTGGCTGTAATCCGCCAGAACTATATGGTGCAATTACAAAACAGGCTGTTGCTTTAGCTGAAATAGCAAACCCTAAAGCTAAGCGAATTATTTGTATGGCAATAACTTCTCCAGAGTTTAATACAATGGATGGAAGTCCTACATCTTGGTCTGCGGCTATTGATAATATTGTTTCTGGGGCCGAAGAAGAAAATGTAAAAAGATTATTTTTAATTAGCGCTGGAAACGTATATCCATATGAATTTCAGGATAGTACATATCCAAATGCTAATATTTTACATTGTATTGAAAGTCCAGGTCAATCTTGGAACGCTATAACGGTTGGTGCTTATGCAGATGGCGTAGAGATTGTCGATAGTGATTTTAAAGGATATTTACCTCTTGCGGAGTTTGGAGCACTGTCACCTTATAGTTCAACTTCGGGAAGTTGGAACAGCAAATGGCCAGTAAAGCCAGAGGTTTTATTTAATGGTGGGAATATTGCTACTAACGGGAGTGATTATTCTGAATGTCCAGATTTATCACTATTAACAACATACTATAAACCGTGGGTGAAGCAATTTTCAACAATTGAGGCAACCAGTTCTGCTACAGCACAAGCAGCTTGGTTTTGCGCACAACTTTTAAATGAATATCCTGATATGTGGTCAGAAACAGTGAGAGCTTTAATGATACATTCTGCTTCTTGGACAAGTAAAATGAAAGAACAATTTTGTCTAGAGGATAGTAAAACTAAAGGACGAAAAAGTCTTTTAAGAAGTTGTGGATACGGAATTCCTAATTTACAAAAAGCCATACGGTGTTTAAATAATAGCGTAAATATGATAATTCAGGGAGAGTTACAACCTTATAGTAAAAATAGTATGAATGAGATGCATATTCATACATTACCTTGGCCGAAGGAAGTTCTTAGATCTTTAGGCGAAATACCTGTAACTCTAAAAGTTACTCTATCATATTTCGTGGAACCGGGTCCAGGTGAAGTTGGATGGAAAGATAAATACCGTTATCCATCATGTGGACTTAGATTTGACTTAAAAAATTCTGATGAGACGATAGACGATTTTAAAAAGAGAGTTAATGTAAAAATGCGTGGTGAAGATATAAAAGATAAAGGTGATGGCTCTAGTGGTAGTGAACGTTGGTATTTAGGAAGCGATAATAGGGATGTTGGGTCAATACATTCTGATTTTTGTGAAATTAATGCAGTTGACCTTTGTGATTGTAATAATATTGCAGTGTATCCAATAATTGGATGGTGGCGTGAACGTACTTACCTTGGGAAATATAATAAAAAAGTAAGATATTCACTTGTTGTATCTTTATCTACTCCAAAGGAAGATATAGATCTGTATACTCCGATTATGACTCAAGTTATGCCTACTATAGAAGTATCTGTTTAGAGAAAAAATGTAGAAAATTTTTGTCAATAATGAGAAGTTAGTATTATAGTCATCAATATGATTACAGAGATTATTATTAACATTTTACCCCTTGCGGTTAATTCCGTGAGGGGTATTTATATATATAAATCAAAATAAAAACTTGGAGGTAATATTTATGAAACTTGGTAAGAAAAATGTAACAGAGCTGTATTTGGAATTAGAGCGTGAAAGAGAGGTGCGCCAAGACTTCATTGCTGATACTAGAAATATCACATTTAGCACCAAAAGTAGTGTGAGTATGGTTCAACTGGCATTGAAAAACGATGTTATGTCGTATCGAGTGTCAGGGCTCGCGCATAGGCAGTTAGCAGAAAGATTACAGATTCCTTTTAAGTACTATGAACGTATGAGAGCTGAATATCCTAAACTGTTGGATGATAATATCAACGGCTGGTTATACAAAAATCCGGAGAAGAGATTACTTAGAACCTTGGATGGGCGTCTGAGAGCCTTTTTGAGTTCACGTTATCGTCGATTAGATAATCTGGAACTGGCTGATCATATTTTGCCGATTATAGGTCAAATGCGTGGTTGTGAGATAGCTTCATGTGATATTACATCTACACATTTGTATATGAAAGTAATCAATAAAACCTTAAAAACAGAAGTCATACCAGGAGATATTGTTCAGTCTGGATTTGTTATTTCTAACAGTGAAGTTGGGCTGGGGGCAGTCAAGGTTGAACCTTTGATTTATCGTCTGGTCTGTAAAAATGGTATGATTTGCAAAGATTACGCTCATAAAAAATATCATACCGGCAGACAGGTTGAGGATACTGAAAATGTATATGAATTGTATTCTGATGAAACATTAGCAGCGGATGATAAAGCCTATTTTATGAAAGTACAGGATATAGTCAGTGTAGCGGTAGACGAAAGTAAGTTTTTGTTAACGGTAGATAAAATGCGAAAAGCAAGAGAAGAAAGTACTGGGAGTAATCCTATAGAGACAGTGGAGCTATTAGGCGACAGGTATATACTAAATAAAAATGAACGTGCATCTATCTTACGTCATTTTGCTTTGAATCATGATTTTAGTAAATATGGTCTGGTAAATGCTGTAACAAGATCGGCGCAGGATAACAATGATTATAATCGTGCAACTGATTTGGAACGCCTCGGCGGTATTATCTTGGAAGAAAAGTTAGCGGATAATGGTATGAAAAAAGTTGTTGAAAATAAAATAAAAAATTTTCCTGCAATAGCAGCATAAAAGGACATTAATAAACCAGGATTTACCGGTATTAAAAATAATATGTAGAGTAAAATTAATTACATAGTTGATATATGAGCAGGGACAATTAATTTTGTTACTGCTTTTTTATTGGCTAAAAGTAAATGAGGAGATGACAAAAATGGCAGCAACGGGATTTATTTGTCCTGATGGAGTAAAAATAACAATAACTTCCTGTCTGGATAAATGCAGACGAAAAGAAAGATGTATGTTTTTACCAACACTGCGGGCAGTAGTAAAGTCTTTAGACAGAGGTATCAAAGACCCAACGGTAACAGAACTGCTATGTGGTGTTCGTGAGACATATCTGAAGAAAACTACAGACTATGCAATCAAACCGATAGACCAGCTTTTTGCTATTCATGGCAGCGCAGTACATACAATAAATGAAGGACATACTGAAGGGAATATGCTCAGTGAAGAAAGGATACACGATGATATTACCAGTGGTAAATTTGATCTTTATGGTCAAATCATAGATCTGAGTGACAAAACACTTGGAGACTATAAAGTAACGTCATCATATAAACTCATGCGAGCCTTAGGTTATTATAAAGTCGATGTTCCAACGGGTGAAGTGTATAAATCAGGATTAAGGAAGGGGGCAATGAAAACAAGGAAAGAATGGCGTAGAGATGGAGTGCGCCATCTGCTGGACTGGGCAGTTCAAATCAATTATTATCGTATGCTATTAGAAAGCAAGGGATTTGAGGTAGGACGAATGGAAATTCAGGTCATGTGCAGAGATTACAGTTTAAGGATTGCATCAGAGCGGAATATCAGAAAGCCAGTCTATGTGATACATATAAATAAAATATCTGATCATTGGATAAAAATTTATATGACAAGAAAAGCAAAGTTGCTAAGAGAAGCATTGCAACAAGGCACTTTACCTAAAATATGTACCGTTAAGGAACGCTGGAAAAATCGCAAATGTGCTGAATACTGTGCTGTTTCAGAGAATTGTTCGTTTGGCAAGATGATTAGACGTGATTTAAAGAATGCAGCTTAAAATCGATTTGTTTTTTAAGGAGGATTGTAAATGTTAGAAACTATTAACGAAAGGACAAATATAGCTAAAAAGCTTGTTCTAGTCATGGAAGAATGCAGTCACATTTTAAAACAGGGGATCAATGAATATCATAAATACACATATGCGACAGCAGAAGATGTGTTAGCTAAAGTCAATAATTCATTGACTAAGAATCGCATTGCCAGCATAGTTATACCTTACCTACAAAGTTTAATTGATGTTCAAAATCTCAAAGGAAATACTGAACACTTAGCTACAGTACAGGTCAAAGTTGAGCTTATTGACAGTGATAGTGGTGAAAGTGTGAAGTTAGTTGGTATAGGCAGTGGTCAGGATATTGGTGATAAAGCTGTTATGAAAGCACAGACTGCAGCGATAAAATATGCTTATATGATGAGCTTGTGTATTGCTACTGGTGATGATCCGGAAGCTGATGCCAATACTGATAGATTTGTTGATGAAGAGTGGAACAGAAATACAAAAGCAGTACCCGTTAAAAATGCTAAAGGGTTAGTCTGTATACAATGTAAAGCAGAAATAACAAATAAAGTTGCAAAATATTCTATAGATAAGTATGGAAAGAAATTGTGTATCAAATGCCAACGGTTGGGAGCTGTTGCTTGATGAAAGAAAAAATACTGAGTCTAATAATAGAAATATTAAAGATTATTATGGATAAAAGGAAATAAAGAGTTTAAGGGTCGTATTAAGCGACCCTTATTTTTTTATATAATTGTCAAAAAAATAACTATCAAAAGAATAATTGATACTATCCATATGGTTTTTGATTTTATAGGAATGAGCGGGGTAATGAAAAAAGTAGGATAATAAAGAAAAGGGCTAGTTTTACTGGGGTGAATAATATGTTCGCAATGAGATATAAACATTTGGGAGCTAAAATAGCTTACTATAGAAAAATAAAATGTATGACACAAATCGACTTGGCTAATAAAATTGGTATCAGTGTTCCCTATCTATCTAAAATAGAACGTGGTGCATCCACACAGGGAGTACCACTATCCATTTATTGGAGGATCGCTGGTGGCTTGGACGTTGAGTTTGAAAAGCTTTTAGAAGATTAAAAATATTGGATTGTATATTAATAAATATACTTGTTTTAGCAGTAGTATTTTTAGGATTAGTAAAAGGTGGTGATTTTTTTATGGGTGCCCAGAACAAGATTAAAAGTGAATTGGGCAGGATAAAAGAAGAATTAAAAGAACTAGGATTAATAAAAAATGAAAATAAATTTATAACCATAATGGCATTACTTTTATGTAATGTCGTCATATTCTTTTTGTATCCAACATTCTTTGTGATTTCGCTTTTAATTACTTTTAGTTTAATTCTTTTTTTATTAATGGCAGACACAGAAAATAACATTGATAGTGAACAACATGAAACTATCAAAAAAGCATATCGTTTATGTAAAAAATGTGGTACTTGTTTAGAAGAAGGAGATATATTTTGTACAGAGTGTGGTAAAAATGAATGTGAATATTTATGTAAAAAATGTAATGCAAAACTAACTGAAGAAGATATATTCTGTCCTGAATGTGGTGAAAAGATTGTAGTTGACTGCTCTATTCAAACTAATGGATTGAGGCCAAATAATAAAAATGAGATTCCATATTTTAATAAATATAATTTCAAGAATTTAAGAAATCTTGTGTTAATTCCTATATGCATATTATGTATTATTTTTATTGGCGAGAGAGTATTGAACCCTCCTATGGATGTGACCCCGAGAGATATAGTTGAAGCATATGTACAAAATGAATCATTAGGTGAGCTAAAATATAAAAACAAAAAAATTCGTATCACTGGGAAGTTGATACATAAAAATCAATTTAATAATTCTCGTGATTATTATCTGGATTTGTATGAAAGGAGTGAACGAGGAAAGGTATATTCGATTTTTGTTTCTGTAGACAGTAGTGATAGA